>Ga0102941_1001724_pt1 | contig 10185 bp, 7 predicted proteins | sample SalPonR2_C_D2_MG_FD_79281 | JGI IMG/M metagenome (GOLD analysis project Ga0102941, IMG submission 79281) | Salt pond soil microbial communities from South San Francisco under conditions of wetland restoration - Salt Pond MetaG R2_C_D2_MG | ecosystem: Environmental > Aquatic > Marine > Intertidal... | reverse complement strand
GCATGCGCGGGCGTTATACCCAGTTGCTGGCCGACGGGCTGCCCCTGTACGGCGGCCAGGCCGCCTCGCTCGGCCTGCTGCAGGTCCCGCCGAGCGACCTGGGCCGGGTCGAGATCATCAAGGGCTCTTCGTCGGCGCTCTATGGCGGTCAGGCGCTCGGCGGCGTCATCAACCTGGTCTCCAAACGCCCTGGGGAGGAAGCGGGCGGCGAGCTGATCCTCAATGCCACGACCCGGGACGGCCAGGACGTCTCCGCCTACGGCGCGACGCCTCTCGGCGCCGGCTGGAGCGGCTCCCTGCTCTCGACCTACAATCGCCAGGAAGTTCAGGACCTGGACGATGACGGCTGGATCGACATGCCGGGCTACCGGCGCTGGTCGGCCCGGCCCCGGCTCTACTGGGACGGCGCCGATGGCGCCACTGCCTACCTGACGGCGGGCGCCATGAGCGAGGAGCGTGAGGGCGGCACCGCGGGGGGAGCGCTGGCGCCGGACGGCCAAGCGTTTCCGCAGAACCAGGATACGGACCGCTTCGACGCCGGTCTGGTCTACGAGCGGCCGGTCGGCGACTGGGCCTTCGCGCAGGTACGCGCCTCGGCCGTCAGCCAGTCCCATGATCACCGCTTCGGCAACCTGCTCGAGACGGACCGGCACCGGACTCTCCTGACCGAGGCCTCCCTCTCCGGCGAGACGATGGGAACCACATGGGTCGGTGGGCTGGCCTATCAAGCGGACGATTACGATTCCGACACTTTCCCGGTGTTCGACTACACCTACGAGGCGCCGGCGGTGTTCGCCCAGGTGGATCACGACCTCGGCCCGGATGTGGTCATCGCGGCCAGCGCACGCTGGGACGATCACAGCGAATACGGCGGCCAGTTCAGCCCTCGCCTGTCACTCCTCTATCGCCCCGGACCCTGGACCATTCGCGCCTCCTGGGGCCGGGGCTTCTTTGCGCCCACGCCGTTCGTCGAGGAGACCGAGGCCGCGGGACTGTCGCGGCTCGAGCCGCTCAGCGGGCTGCGCGCCGAGACTGCCCGCACGGCGTCGCTGGACTTCGGCTATGCCGAAGGCGACTGGGAGACCGGTGTCACGCTGTTCGGATCCGAGATCGACGATGCCGTGCGCCTCGAGACCGTAGGGCCCGACCGGGTGCAGCTGACCAACGTGGACGGCGTCACCCGCACCCGCGGACTGGAAGGACTGCTGCGCTGGCGCCGGGGCCCGTACGTGCTGACAGCCAGCTACCTCTACGTCGACGCCCGCGAACCGGACGAGAGCGGCACCGGCCGGCGTGCGGTGCCGCTGACGCCCGGACACTCGGCCGGCCTGGTTGCCATGTGGGAAGACCACGACCGCGGCCGCATCGGCCTGGAGGTCTATTACACGGGCACCCAGCCCTTGGAAGACAACGTCTATCGCGCGCAGGGCAAGCCGTACTTCGAGGTCGGCCTGCTCGGGGAGATCGTGCTCGGCCGCTACCGGCTGTTCCTGAACCTGGAGAACCTGCTCGACGTGCGCCAGACGCGGGAAGATCCCCTGCTGCGGCCGAACCGTGCGCCGGACGGCCGCTGGACGGTGGACGCCTGGGCTCCGCTGGAGGGCTTCGTCGCCAACGCCGGCGTCCGCATCCGCTTCGGCGAGTAGCCCCACGAGGCGCGTCGCCGCGCGAGCGCCCCTGCCGCTGCGCTCAATCCTCCAGCGCTTTTGCCCGCCGCACGATCTCGCGCACGGCGCTGCCGACCAACGGGCCGTAGAACGGCAGGTGCCCGTACCAGTACAGCAGCCCCCAGATGCCGGCGGGATGCCAGTAGGCGCAGGCTTGCACGATCCGTTTGCCGTCGCGTTCGCGGATGCTGAACTCCTGCAGCCCCGAACCCGGCGCGCGCATGAGCATCGACCAGGTGATCCGTTCGTTCGGCTCCATGCCCATGACACGCCAGCCGTCGACGACATCACCCGTGCGCACGCTGTCCGGGTCCCGGCGGCCCGTGCGGAAACTGGGCCCGCCGATCAGCCAGTCGAAGGCACGCCTCAGCCACCAGAGGAAGCGGTAGGAGAAGAAGTCGCCATCCCTGCCGAAAGTCTCCAGTACCCGGAAGACCGACTCCGGGCTCGCGGTCGTCTCTGCCTCGCGGCAATAACTCTTGGCGTAGAAGGAGTATTCCGGGTTCCAGTCCCGGGCGGCGATGGAGCCTTCCACCCAGCGGGCGGGCACGTCGTGGTTCTTCTCCGCCTCCAGCGTGGCGGCCACCGATTCGCGGAAAGTGAGCAGCCGCTGCGGGACGAGGCGGCGAATCTCTTCGTCGTCGCCGACGTAGTCGTGGGCCAGGCCCTCGACCAGGGACATCGCCGTGGTCGGAGGCACCGAGGTCACGAAGTAGAGCCAGTAGCTCGATAGCTTCGGCGTCAGCACCGGCACGGGGATGACGAGCGGGTTCTTGCCGACGAACCCGGCGTAGATGTCCATGATCTCCTGGTAGGTCAGGACGTCGGGCCCCGCCAGTTCGAACGTGCGGTCACCCTCCAGCGGCAGGTCTGCGGCGGCGACCGTATAGGTAAGAACGTTCTCCAGCGCGATGGGCGTCGAGCGCTTGCGTACCCACTTCGGCGTGATCATCAACGGCAGGTAGTTCACGAGGTCGCGGATGACCTCGAAGGCGGCCGAGCCCGGACCGACAATCATGGCCGCCTGCAGTTCGACGACCTGGATGGAGCCGTCCCGGAGCGCATCACCGACCACGGCGCGGCCTTCCATGTGCCGGGAGCGCTCCTCCTTCGGCATGATGCCGCCGAGATAGACGATGCGCCGCACGCCGGCGGCCTCGCACGCCTTGCGCGCGTTCTCGGCCGCGCGCTGCTCCACCGGCACGAAGTCGCCGCCGCTCCACATCATGTGCACGAGGTAGTAGACGACGTCCGCGCCCTCCAGTACCGGCGCGAGGGTCTCCGGCGAAAGCACGTCGGCGGACAGGCAGTCGACGCCCTCCCACTCACGCGCCTCGAGCACGGCCGCATTCCTGGCGACCGCGCGCACGTGCCAGCCGTGCCGCGCGAGGGCAGGCGTGAGGTTGGAACCCATGTAGCCGCTCGCGCCCAGCACCACCGCAATCCGCCCCGCACCGTCCGGGAGTTCGAAAGGGGCGATGTTGCCGTCGGCCGGCGTGGTCGCGTTCATAACACCCATTCTACGGCAGCGTCGTCGCCGGCAACGCCTCGGAATTTGCTGACCGCGAATCAGGCGTGGACGGCGGCATATCCACTGCCTGCCCGGTGGGATCGACCGCCCGGTCACGGCATGAGTTCCGCAATGCGTGGAAACGTGAGAAAGTGCTGCCTTCGATCCAGTCTCTGCGGGTCGCGGACGGCGGAATGGCGTATCCATTCCGCAGGAAAGTCTTCAACGATAACGAGGAAGCGATCCTTGGATAGCGGATCAAGGCCCCTGACAGAATCGGTCCTGCGCCGACTCACCAATGACGCCCTCACCACATTCCTGGGCGAAGCAGCGGATTATGAAGCCGCCGCCAGACCCGGCCTGCAGCTGAGCTTGACCAACGAACCGATTGCCGACATGAACATGCTGGTCGTGGGCGCCGGCGCTGACCCCGGTCATTTCCGCGACATGGCGAGTTCATGCCTGAGCCGGCAACTCCCGTTCCTGGTCATGATCTACCCGGAAGCCGGCGAGACGGTGGATGGCATCGCTTCCGATCTCGGCCTTGTCTACGCGGTGGACTTTCCGGTCATGGTGCGGGACGACCTGCCGCTGGAGCCCGGCGGCAATCCCGAGGTCGAAGTTTCCCGCGCATCCGGCGCCGAGGATGCCGATGCCAACGCAGACGTGATGGCGTCGGCCTACAGCATGTCGAAAGACAGTGTTCTGCGAGCCTTGCCGGCCAGCTTTGTGGACGCCCCCGGCGCCGATGTCTACCTGGCCCGCGTGAATGGTGCAGCGGTGGGAAGCGTGACGATGACCTACCACGGCGACACCTGCGGCATCTGGGCCATGGGTACCGACACGGCAAGACAGCGGGGCGGCATCGGCCTGCGGTTGCTGTCGACCGCCATGGTGCAGGCGCGTAACGGCGGCTCCCGCCGCTTTTACCTGGGGGCAACGCCCGCGGGCTATCGGCTCTACGAGGGCCTCGGTTTCAAGACCGTCTGTTCGGCCCGCATATGGGTGTCGGGTGAAACCCATCAGGCGTAACCAGGGACGGCCCGCCCGTCAGCCGATGGCACAGGTAAACAGGAGAACGGAATGCCCGTTGAGATGATCCGATCGTTCGCCGGCAGGTTTCGCTTTCCTGCCATCATCATCGCGCTCGCCGCGCTCGCGTTCTCGACGATGCTGCGAGCAGATGACGGCTGTGAAGGCTCCGGCGACTATTCCTACCTTTGCGGCCCCGTGAACGCGGAAGACCTCGTTCTCATACCGGGGACGAGATGGATCATCGCGAGCGGATTCGGCGGCGATGTGTCTTTGTACCTCATCGATTCGGAGCGCAAGAGCTGGGCGGAGCTCTACCCGACCGACGAACCGCGTGCCCGACAGGACATGGCCACTTATGGTGCCTGCCCGGGATCGCCGGATCCCGATGCTTTCGTGGCCCACGGACTGAATATTCGTCCCGGGGCCGACGGCCGCTCGACGCTCTACGTCGTCGGCCATGGCGAGCGCGAAGCCATCGAGGTTTTCGAGGTGGATGCAAGCGGCGACGAGCCTCTGCTGACCTGGACTGGTTGCGTCATGACCCCGGACGGCATGGAGGCCAACAGCGTGGCGTCGTTTGCCGACGGCTCGCTGGTCGCAACCATCCCTCTCCACCCGGGTATCCGCATCAGCGAGATATTCGCCGATGAGCCCTCCGGCGCCGTCTACGAATGGTCGCCCGGGGATGCCGGCTTCACGAAGATCGAGGGCACGGAGATGCCCTATGCCAACGGCATCGAAGTATCCGACGACGGGCGTGAGTTCTACGTCGCGTCATCCGGGCTGCAGAAGGTACTGGCATTCTCGAACGGCAATCCCGCTCGGGTGCTGCGCGCAAGCGACCAGTTGTCTTTCATCCCGGATAACCTGCACAGGGACGGCGAGGGAAACCTGATCACTGCCGGGCTGGAAATATCCGATCCGGTCTGTGGCGATGTGCCGATGTCGGGGGAATTCGATTTCGAGAAATTCGCGACCTGCCCGAGACCCTTTACCGTGCTTTCCATCGACCCCGGGTCTCTGCAGGGCAGCGTCGTCGCGCACTCACCGGCTCACGAACACTTCAGCAATATCACGATGGCGCTCGAGGTGGGCGGCGAGCTCTGGGTTGGCACGTTCGCAGGCGATCGTATCGCTTACCGGAACCTTAAGCGGAGAGAAGAACAATGACATTGAGCGTAATCGGCGCGGGCGTCGGCCGGACGGGCACCTACTCCCTGAAGCTGGCCCTCAACCGCCTCGGCGCGGGTCCGTGCCATCACATGGAGGAGGTCCTCCACAACATGCCCGCCCAGGTACCGCTCTGGTCGGCGGCCACCGACGGGAAGCCGGCCTGGACGCAGATCTACGATGGCTACGGCAGCGCGGTGGACTGGCCCACCGCCGGCTTCTTCCGCGAACTGGCAGCCGAATACCCGTCCGCGAGATTCGTGCTGACGCTGCGCGATCCGGAGAGATGGGCCGACAGCTTCGGCGCGACGATCTATACGCTGCTTGCCGGCAGGGATAAGGCTCCCGAGGAGATGCGGGCCTGGCTGGATATGGCCGGCGGCGTCATCGCCAGGACCGGCTTTCCGGCCGGCCTCGACCGCGATGGCTTGATCGAGGCATTCACCGCGCACAACGACGCGGTCAGAGAGGCCATCCCGGCCGACCAGCTGCTCGTCTTCGAGGTCAGGGAGGGATGGGAACCTCTCTGCGCTTTCCTGGGCGTGCCGGTCCCGGAGGAAGAATTCCCCCGCACCAATCACCGGGAGGAATTCTGGGATCGCGTCAACGGCAACATCTGACCCAAGACACCGGCACAAGCGAGGAGATCGGCATGGCCAGCGAATACAGCGGAGGATGCCTCTGCGGAAACGTCCGCTTTACCTGCAGCGCGGAGCCCGAGTACACGTTTTTCTGTCATTGCACTGACTGCCAGCACACCGGGGGCAGCCCGTTCTCCGTGGAGTTGATGGTCTCGTCGGAATCGTTCGACGTGCGGGGCAAATCACAGACCTACACGGTCGTCGGCGACTCGGGTAAGGAAGTTCACCGGCACTTCTGTCCCGAGTGCGGATCGGGGCTCTGGCTCGAATGCGAATCCGATCCGGGGTATGTATTCCTTAAGGCAGGGGCCCTCGACGATGCAGGATGGGTGAAGCCCGACATGCACATCTTCACGGCGGCGAAGCAACCGTGGGTCGAGCTGGGAGATTCGCTGCCGCGATACGAGAGAATGCCGCCCGCATGACCTCGCTTGGGAACAGGCCGACCGAGGCTGAGAATGCAAATTGTCCAGGTCCGGGAGTTGGCAAGCAGACCGTCCGCACTGGAGGAGAGATCGGCCATTATGTAGCGTCGATCGGTTGAATCCGCAGCCCGAAGCGGACAACACGCAACTGACTCGCATAAGAATCCTTTGCACTGTTCGCAAAGCGGTGCTGAGGTCGATCGCGGTGGTATGCTGAGGCGCTCCCGCGCTCCGGAGGCCGCCGCGCTGGTCTGGGCCGTGGGAAGTTGCAGGGGCTTCGCGGCCATGCTCGCCCAAATGGGAGAGGCAGCGGACTCGGAAAAACTCAGAACGTGAACCGCACGCCCAGATTCCAAGTGGTGATCTTGCCGAACTCGTAGCCAGTGATCACTGCGATGTCAGGCCGGAAGTACCAGCGGCCGTTCAGGCCGATCAGGATGTCGGAGTCGAAGGTATCGGAGCCCTCGGTAACGACCTCGCCGACCGATGTGTAGCGCACGTGGCCCTGCAGGTGGAGTACTCGCGTCGCCGCCCAGATCATGCCGACCTCGCCGCCAATACCGTCGTCGTCGACGTCGGCGTCGAGATCGAAACCGGCGACCCGCACATCCTTGAACTCGGCAGTGTCAAAGCTGAGGCGGCCGTAGAAGCTCGCCGTGGGTGAGAACGGGTAGGCATAGCCGACACCGATCCGCCAGCGCACCACGTCGAAATCACCATCGGCGGTGTCGATGCCGTCGCCGATCTCGAGCTCCTGACTGGTCGACGAATACTCACCGAGCAGGTGCATGTTCTCCCAGAACTGCCATGCGCCGCCGATGAAGCCGCCGCCGCCAGAATCCGTCTCGAGCTCGAACGCGCCGTTGTCTGTGAACGCCCCGGAGTCCTCCACGTCGTTGACGAAGCCGGCGATGTAGCCGCCCTCGAGGTACGTGAAGCTGAGATCCTGTGCCCCCGCAGCCGTCGGCGCGCCCAGCGCGACCACCACGGCAAGTGCGAGCATCGTGTGACGAGTGGACATACAGTCACCCCTGTTCGGGAACTGGCAAATACTGCCGGCCATCACGGCCTGGATTGTGTGAGACGACCTGTGAGCGACGTCCCGCTATAGACAATACTCCGGGGGCAGACCGGCGACAAGGCGAACCCGCGCTTCCTGGACTCTCGCTGGAATGCCTTGATGGTAAGTTTGCAGACGTCTCCCGAGCAGCTCGGCGCATCGGGTTCGAGGGGCAGCCGGCGGGCAGGCTCAGTGTATTGGAGGGACGCATTCCTTCGGCACGCCCATTCGCGGGCCGCGCCTTACCCCGGGCACCGACCATCTTCTCCCGGCCGGCCCCTGAAGTCACCGCTCCGGTTCCGGTAGACTGCCCGGAACAATCGCCGACGGAGACCCCATGGACACCCTCCTGCAGATCATCCTCTACGTCATCCTCGTCATCGCGCTGCTGTGGCTCGGCGCCCGTGTGTTCCTGCGCGGCCCCGATCTCGGCCGCTGGGACCAGCCCGCCGGCAAGCTCGCGAGCGCCAGCGACAGGCCGGGAGAGGGCAACCGCGAGATCTCCCGCATGCTGCAGGAGCTGGGCTCCAAGATCGACGCGGCGCCGCGCAAGCAGCGGCTGCAGACTATCCGTGAACTGGTGGACCAGGGCTTCCCGGACATCGCCCCGGACGACAAGCTGGGCGTCGAGCGCCGCGCCGTCAGCGCCGACGGCATCCCGGCGGAATGGGTGCTGGCGCCGGACGGCGATCCCTCCCGCCGGCTGCTCTACATCCACGGCGGCGCGTTCTACGTGGGCAGCCCGTCGAGCCACCGCACGCTGACGGCGGCGCTGGCGCGCACCTGCGGTGTTTCGGTGCTGGCCATCGACTACCGGCTGATGCCGGAACACCCGCGCATCGCGAGCATCGAGGACTGCCAGACTGCCTGGCGCTGGATGCTCGGGCACGGCCCGGACGGCGAGGGCCAACCGGCGGATGCCTACGTGGCCGGCGACTCGGCGGGCGGCAACCTGACGCTGACGCTGATCGCCCGGATCCGGGACCACGGCCTGCGGCAGGCGGACGCGGCTGTCGCGCTGTCGCCCATCACGGACAGCACCTACTCCAGCCCCAGCATGCGCTCGAACGTCGTGACCGACGAGATGCTGGGCCCGATGCTCGGGCCGCTGATGAGGGTGCCGCGCTGGGCTTTGGCCTACGCCACGCTCTACCTGGCCCGCATGAAGCCCCAGAACCCGCTGATCTCGCCCATCTTCGGCAATCTCTCCAACCTGCCGCCCACACTGATCCAGGCCAGCACAAGCGAGATGCTCACCGACGACTGCCGCCGCTACGTCAACAAGGCACGCGAGGCAGGCTCCCCGGCCGAACTCCAGCTCTGGCCCGACATGGTGCACGTCTGGCAGTTGTTCGAGCCGGTCTCGGCCGAGGCGCGCGAGGCCATCCAGCGTATCGCGGAGTTCCTCGACCACCACGCCAACCGCCCGGAGAGCGCCGCCGCCTGACCGGCTTCAGCCCGCGGCCAGGCTGCGGCGCTTCCAGATGAGATAGATTGCCGGTATCACCAGCAGGGCCAGGGCGAGCGTGCTGACCATGCCGCCGATCATGGGCGCGGCGATGCGCTGCATCACCTCGGCGCCGGTGCCCCCGCCCCACAGGATCGGCAGCAGGCCGATGGTAATGGAGGCCATGGTCATCACGATCGGCCTGAGCCGGCGCAGCGCGCCGTCGCGCACGGCATCCCGAAGCCCGTCCCGGTCCAGCGGGGCGCCCTCGTCCCGGCGCTGCCCCAGCGCCAGGTCCAGGTAGACGAGCATCAGCACGCCGATCTCGACTGCGACGCCGGCCAGCGCGATGAAGCCGACCGCGACGGCCACCGACAGATCGAAGCCCATCCAGTACAGCAGCCACACTCCGCCGGTGAGCGCCATCGGCACCGTGCCGAGGACGATCAGCACTTCGGTCAGCCCGCGGAACGCGAGATACAGCAGCAGCGCGATGATGGCGAGTGTGAGCGGCACCACCAGGCCGAGACGCTCCTTTGCCCGCTCCATGTACTCGTATTGCCCCGACCAGGTGAGCGAATAGCCCGCCGGCAGGTCCAGCCGTTCACGCAGGAGCTCCCGCGCAGCCTCCACGTAGGAGCCCACGTCCCGCCCGTCGATGTCCACATACACCCAGCCGGTCAGCCGCCCGTTCTCGCTCTTCAGCATGGGCGGGCCGTCCTCCACGGCCACCAGGGCCACGTCGCCGAGGCGGATGCGGGCGCCGTTCGGCGTCACCACCGGCAGCTCGCGGATGGCTTCCACGTTCTCCCGCACCGCCCGCGGATAACGCAGGTTCACCGGGAAACGCTGCAGGCCCTCGACGGTCTCGGTCACGTTCATGCCGCCCACGGCGCTCATGACCACCGTCTGCACGTCGGCGATGTTCAGCCCGTAGCGGGCCGCCTTGCCCCGCTGGATGTCCACCACCACGTAGCGTCCGCCGGCGACCTTTTCGGCGAACACCGAGGCGGTGCCCTCCACCTCCGGCAGCAGCTCCTCGATGCGCACGCCCAGCCCCTGGATCACGTCCAGCTCCGGCCCGTTGATCTTGATGCCCACCGGCGTCTTGATGCCGGTGGCCAGCATGTCGATGCGGGTCTTGATGGGCATCACCCAGGCGTTGGTCACACCGGGCAGCTGCACGCGTTCGCGGATCTCGGCGCGGATGTCCTCGATGTCGTAACCCTC
>Ga0102941_1001718_pt1 | contig 10204 bp, 6 predicted proteins | sample SalPonR2_C_D2_MG_FD_79281 | JGI IMG/M metagenome (GOLD analysis project Ga0102941, IMG submission 79281) | Salt pond soil microbial communities from South San Francisco under conditions of wetland restoration - Salt Pond MetaG R2_C_D2_MG | ecosystem: Environmental > Aquatic > Marine > Intertidal... | reverse complement strand
TATTTGTGGCGGGTATTGTTCTTTTCTGAGTTCATAAATACTACTTTCTGCGTATTTGAGCATTGCGGAGTCTGTTGTGTATTTATCCACGTTTATAAAAGCCTGAATAGCTTCTGATTTCATATATAGTTCTTTCAGTATTTTACCTTTAAGAAGCCATGCATTTGCAGAAGTTGTGTCCCATTTGAGGTAATAAGATATATCAACCAGTGCGTTTTGCAGCTGGTTTACTTTTTTGTAGAGTTCAGCCCTTGTGTAATATAAATCTATTCGCGCCGGATTGAGGGTGATTATTTTTGTAATATCTTTTATTTGCGCCTGGGTATTGCCTGTTACGTTATATAAAATAGCTCTCAGGCGGTAGCTTTCGATGTCATTAAATCTTCTGGCTGCCTGTGAAAAAATGTCAATGGCCTTATCAATGTACCCGTTTTTAACAAGTAGTCTGCCCAAATCATGGTAAGGAGGTTTGTAGACCGGATTTATTTTAATGGCTTCGTTGTAGTAGGCTATTGCATAGTCGTTTAATCCTAGTGAGTCTGATGCTAATGCCTTAGCATAAAGCAGTTCGGCGTCTTCGTTCAATTTTTGTGCGCGCTCGCACACAATTAATGCACTTTCAGAACTACCCGTATGGATTAGTGCCAATGCCTGAAGTTTTAGGGCATCAAAATTAGCGCTATCTCTATCGAGGGTTGTAGTTGCATATTGCAAGGCCTGGTTGTGTTTGCCAAGTTTATATGATAATCTCGAGGCTTGCAATGCATTTTTATAATTGTTGGGGAATAGCTTGCTTGCAATAATAAAATCTTTTAAGGCTTTTTCTTCACGATCCAGGGCAAGATGACTCTTAGCACGATAAATATAGGCATCATTGTATTTCTTTTTTTGCGAATTAATTGCCACATCAAGCCATCCTATGGCCCTTATATATTCTTTGTTTTCATAGGCCGATTTCCCTGTCCGGTAAGCCTTGCCTGGTCGCTGGCCCATAGCAAAATTATGAATCAGCATTATTAAAAGAAAGTATATCAGTCGTGTACTATGTTTCATTTTTTGCTCAATCTATACTCCAAATGTAGTTAAAAAGTTTTTTTTATGTAATTCCATTATCATTTACTGAGTGCAAAACAGATTTCTTTTGATTCTGAATATCAAAAGCTTTTGATTTTGCTATTTTTGTGCATAATGATAAAAATTTTTTGTTATGATAAAAAAGGGGTTTGCAAGTGATAATAATGCCGGAGTTCATCCACAGGTGTTGGCTGCTATGATTGATGCTAACCAGGGACATGTTACCGGTTATGGCGACGATGTTTATACCAATGAAGCAGAACAGCTCTTTAAGCAAATTTTTGGCGATGATATTTCTGTCAATTTTGTTTTTAATGGTACAGCTGCAAATGTTTTAAGTATTATGGCCGCGGGAAGGTCATATAATTCGGTTATTTGTACCGATACGGCACATATTAATGAGGATGAATGTGGCGCCCCTGAAAAAATTACCGGATCGAAAATAATTGCCGTGTCTAATGACAAAGGCAAATTGCGACCAGACCGGGTTAGGCCTCATTTAAAGGGTTTTGGCTTTGAGCACCATTCCCAGCCGGGTATTATCAGCATTAGTCAGGTCACAGAAATGGGTACGGTATACACCCCTGAAGAGATTAAAGAGCTTGCAGACCTGGCACATACACACGGAATGTATTTGCATATCGATGGCGCCAGGATAGCCAATGCAGCAGCAAGTCTCGATATGTCATTCAGGGCGTTTACCCGCGATTGTGGCGTGGATTTATTATCGTTTGGAGGCACCAAAAATGGTTTAATAATGGGTGAGGCGGTAATTTTCTTTAATCAGGAACTTACAAAAGGGTTTCAATATTTGCGTAAGCAGCATATGCAGCTTTTTTCAAAGATGCGTTTCGTGTCTGCCCAGTTTAAAGCCTATTTTAAGGATGATTTATGGCTTAAGTCTGCCCGGCATGCCAACGACATGGCGCAGCTCCTGAAGGAGAAATTAACACCCATAGAACAGGTTAAAATTACCCGTAAAGTTGAAGCAAATGGTGTTTTCGCAATAATTCCCAAAGCATGGACCGAAATATTGCAGGAAAAGTATTTTTTCTACATCTGGGATGAGCAAACAAATGAAGTTCGCTGGATGACCTCATTTGATACCACCAGAGAGGATATAGAAAATTTCACTGCTGAAGTGGCAAAACTAGCAAGCAATGGATAGGCAGTATCCTTTGAAGTACAGCGCTAATCACCCCTACAACCGATATTCCGATTATTTAAAAACGGTTTTTGGTAAACCTATGCAAAAAGTTTCCATAGATGCTGGTTTTTCATGTCCGAATATCGATGGTACAAAAAGCCGGGGAGGCTGTATTTATTGTAATAACAGCAGTTTTAATCCTAATTATAAGTTTGAACGTGAAAATATTGCTGCTCAAATAGAGCAAGGCATAAGTAAGTTCACAAACCGCAAACCCGGAACCGGTTTTATTGCATATTTTCAGTCGCATACCAACACACATGCCCCCGTCAATGAATTATCCGCTATTTTCAGACGGGCAATAGCACATCCTGCTGTAGAAGGATTAATAATTGCAACCCGACCCGATTGCCTGGGCGAGCCCGTGCTTGATTTGTTGTCTGAACTGAATAAAGAACTTTTTGTTGGTATAGAGATCGGCATTGAATCCACATTAAATGATACGCTTAAATTGCTGAACCGGGGGCATAAATGGGAAGATACTTTAGATGCTGTTGACAGGGTAAAGCGCAGAGGATTACATCTTGGAGGGCACCTGATTTTAGGCCTTCCGGGCGAAACAAGGGAAGATATTGATCAACATGCACTGAAAATCTCGAAGTTGCCTTTAGATACAGTGAAACTTCACCAATTGCAGATTGTGAAAAATACCGGGCTTGAGAAAATTTATAAGCAGAAAACATATCAAATCAGGTTATTTCCCGTAGAAGAATACATTGATATCTGTATTAACTTTACAGAAAAAATGAATCCGGAGGTGGTGATTGAGCGTTTTGCATCTGAGTCAAAGCCAGACCTTTTAGCTGTAAAGATGTGGAGTGGTGTAAAAAACCATCAAATTGCCGACTGGATATCAAATGAAATGAAAAGACGAGATACCTGGCAATCAAGACTGTTTGAAGGTTAGTGCTGGTAATGATATATTTTAATTAGTTTTGTTATAAATGTATTGAAAATAGGATCATTGTACAAATTGTTTTTATGAATTAAGGAATCATTTGTACATTTACTCTAATTGCAACGATAAATTAACACCCATGAAAATAAGAGAACTACTTTTTTCGTTTTTGCTTATGGCCATTTTGTTAAATTATGGCCCGATCAAAGCACAGGATGTCGATCTTGGCGTAACAAATGTTTGGCCAGCTATTAAAGGCACTGTGCCGGATTATAATTTTCAGGATCAAACAAAACCCTACTGGGGTGGGTATCATTATATGCCCGTGCATCTTTTCAATGGTTTTGATCCGATAGGATTACCCGTATCGCACCCCGGCGAAGATGCTATTACATTTGACTGGGAGCTTACCTTAACTGCCGATCCCTCAGGCGCTGCTAATGTAGTTTTTGATCAATCCAGTAATTATACCCTCTCTACTGGCGAGTCTGATACCATTCTTTTTGGTCAGGCTGTGAACTATCAGGAAATAAATGATTATGCCCTTTCGACTAATCTGATAAGTGCAAATGATGGCAATGCCGCCAACAACCAAACTACTTTTAATTATGTGCTTTCAGACAGCACCTATGGATTTGCCGATAAAAACAACTTGTCAGGCTCTTTTACCCTGGTTGATACACTTAGTGCAGGCAATCAGGATGGCGTTGGAATAGCTGTTTATTTCCCGGAACCTGCTGGCGACCCATACCAGGTAAATTCTATGACGACCTATCTTAAAGATGATTTTACAGGCGTAATTGAAAATGGGAATGCCACCTTTGTGGGTGTTGTTCATCCAAGAAACCAAAGTACAGGACTATGGGATCTTTCAAGTGGTATTGCTCAAACAAATCCCAAAAATTTGACAAGTGATGATCTCAATTCAATGTTAACCATGTCGCTAATTAGTCCTATGACCATTAGTAATGAAAGCGAATATCTATTTATGCTTTACATTTTCAATGGCAATGATCAAACAGACGAGGGGCGCATTACCATAGCCAATGACCCGGACAGCTATGCACCCTATGATTTGCGTTGTGTGTTGGTTATTGATGGAGCGGTAGAGTATGCCGAAGCTACTCCGGCGATATGGGTTAACGTTGAACCTCAACAATTACCTGCAAGTAGTGAAGCCGAGATAATATCATACAGTTTCCCAAATCAGACCACTTCTGAAATTGATGCCAATAATCAGACAATTGATGTTACAATGCCCCAGGGTACTGACTTAACCAGCCTTGTGGCTGACTTTACCCTGTCACCCGGTGCCACTGCTGCAGTAAGCGGTACTGAGCAGGTAAGCGGAACCACAGCTAATGATTTTACAGCCCCCGTTGTGTATACTGTGACAGCCGAAGACGGCACAACTACCAAAAACTGGACGGCTACAGTTAATGTAGAGCTTTCAGATGCGACAGAAATTATTGATTACAGCATTCCGAATCAGGTCGGTTCTAACATCAATACACAAAACCAAACTATAGAAGTTACCATGCCTGCGGGGACAGACCTGACAAGCCTTGTAGCCGATTTTACCCTTTCAGCAGGTGCCACAGCCACCGTGGATGGTACTGAGCAAGTGAGCGGAACCACAGCAAATGATTTTACAAATCCTGTGGTTTATACCGTTACAGCTGAAGATGGTATAACATCCCAGGACTGGACAGTTACAGTGCAGGAGGCTGCTTCAAATGGTACCGATATTTTAAGCTATGATATCCCAGGCCAGGAGAGTTCGCAAATAAACTCAAGTGAAAAAACCGTTGATGTTGTGATGCCCGCAGGAACTGATTTAACCAATTTGGTAGCTGAATTTACACTTTCGCCCGGAGCTACTGCTACAGTTGGCGGTGTGGAACAGGTTAGCGGAACCAGTGCAAACGACTTTACCAGCCCTGTAGTGTATACCGTGACGGCAGAAGATGATGTTACCGCAGTAGACTGGACCGTCAACGTAACCATTAATGCTTCAAATGATACCGATATTTTAACCTATGAAATCCCGAACCAGGAGAGTTCGCAAATAAACGCAAGTGAACAAACAGTTGATGTTGTGATGCCTGTCGGAACTGATTTGACTAATTTAGTAGCTGAATTTACACTTTCGTCGGGAGCTACAGCTACCGTTGGCGGTGTGGATCAGGTTAGTGGCACTACGGCCAATGACTTTACGAATCCTGTTGTATACACCGTAACAGCTGAAGATGGAACTACAAGCACTGAGTGGACAGTTACAGTAACAACTAATGCTTCAGATGAGGCTGAAATTTTGAGCTATTCACTTCCCGGTCAAATTAACTCAGTTATTGATCCCGGTGCGCAAACAGTAGATGTGGAGGTTCCGCTTGGGACAGATTTGACCAGTCTTGTTGCTGAATTTACATTGTCAACCGGCGCTACTGCAACTGTTAGTGGTGTAGAGCAGGTTAGCGGATCGACCCCAAATGATTTTACAAATCCGGTACTATATACTGTTACAGCTCAAGACGGAGTTACTACAAAAGATTGGACTGTTACAGTTACTACGGTAGCTTCCTCAGAAACAGAGATATTAACCTACAGCATACCCGACCAGCTCTCTGCAGATGTTAATCCCGTAAATCAAACCGTGAATGTGGTTATGCCAATGGGAACAGATCTATCTGCATTAGTAGCTGATTTTACCCTTTCGGTGGGTGCAACTGCTTCCGTTGAAGGAGAAGTGCAGGAGAGTGGCGTTACTGTAAATGATTTTACAAATCCAGTGGTATATACCATAACCGCACAGGATGGCTCCACAACTGCCGACTGGACAGTTACAGTGAGCGAACAGACCATTTCACCTGCTGATTTTATCTCCTATAGTATTGACGGACAGGATGGCGTAATTGACATGGCAAATGCCTTTGTTAGAGTGGAGATGCCGGCCGGTACCGATATAACCAGCCTTGCAGCCACATTTGAAGTTGCTGCCGGTACAACTGTTACGGTTAATGGTACAGTTCAGGAGAGTGGCGTAACAGTAAATGATTTTACACAAATTGTAGCCTATCGTCTTAACCCGGCTGATGGTGCCTCAAAAACGTGGTATGTAGATGTAGCCGTAGAAGGTGATATGAACAATGCAACGCTGATTGAATATTTTGGATTTTATGGACAAACCAATCAGGCTGAAATTAATTATGAAACACAAACCATTGCTGTAAACCTATCACCAGATCTCGACGTTGAGGCATTAATTCCAATGTTTTATTTGTCAGATGGTGCAATAGCCTATATTGGCAACGAAATACAATGGAGCGGCGAAAATATTGTAGATTTCAGTAATCCGGTCACATACACCATTGTTGCTGAAAACGGCACCGATACGCAAGATTGGACCGTACAGGTAACCACAAACCAGAATGCTTCAGCAGAAATTTTGTCGTACTATTTCCAGGATATACCACCTTCTGAACAACAAACCACAATTTACAACAACTCGAACAGTATATATGTCGATATCCCATCCGGGACATCGCGAGAGGAGCTTGTGGCTAATTTTGAGCTCAGTTCAGGGGCTGTGGCCAAGGTTGATGGTGTATTGCAGGAAAGTGGTACAACTGTAAATGATTTCTCAACTCCGGTTTCGTATACTGTTACTTCACAGAATGAAGCTAATGTAAGGGTCTGGACAGTGAATGTACGTTACCTCACAGGAATTGAGGCAAACATGGACGAGTCTTTTGCAATTTATCCTAATCCTGCAGCATATAGCGTTCATATAAAAACTCCAGACGGGTATACGGGTATGATTATGATAACTGATATGAATGGTAAGTTGCATAAGGTTATGCAAGCCGGTTCAGATAATGCAGAACTTGATGTAACAAATATGAGCTCCGGAGTGTATTTTGTAGTTTTCAGAAACGGCAATAAACAATTGACCAGACAGATGATTATTAAATAATAACACTTGTTTTCATGTTTTAGAGGCTGCCACAGGTAGCCTCTTTTTATATATAAAATGCGATTTCTTTATTTTGAAAATTATCTGTTTGATAGATTTTTTATTTTTACCTGATTAAATCGTAAGTATTGATCGAACGATTTGTGGTTATCAAATGCAATAAAAACTTAAATATATGAAGCAAAATAATTACGCCATTATTATGGCTGGAGGAGTAGGGAGCAGATTTTGGCCATGGAGCAGAACAGCACAGCCAAAACAGTTTCTTGATGTACTAGGCACAGGAAAAACACTCATTCAGCAAACATTCGAGCGCATAACTCAAATATGCCCTTCAGAAAACATTCTGATTATTACAAATAAAAAATATGCTGATACCATTGCAAAACAGATCCCTCAAATGTCCGGGGAAAATATTTTAAGTGAGCCAAAGGGTAAGAACACCGCCCCGTGCATTGCTTATGGTGCATTTAAAATAAAGAAACAAAACCCGGATGCGAATATTCTTGTGGCACCTTCAGACCATATTATACTTAAAGAAGATTTATTTGCCAGGGTAGTACAGGAAGGCTTCAATTATGTAAGTCAAAACAATGTTTTGCTAACTATTGGTATTAAGCCGCATAAACCTGAAACAGGTTATGGCTATATCCAGTCAGATGCTAAAGTGATTAAAGAGGACTCAGGTAAATGGCAACTATCTTCTGTGGATGCTTTTCGTGAGAAACCGGATTTAGAAACAGCAAAGTCTTTTCTTGCCAGCGGAGACTATTTTTGGAATGCAGGGATCTTTATTTGGTCAGTGGACTCAATTTTGGCCAGTATGAAGCAGCATCTACCCGAAATGTATGGTCAATTTGAAACTTATGAGCCTGATTTCAATACCGGAACGGAAAGAAATGCAATAGAGACAATCTTTGACCAGTGCCAAAGCATTTCCATTGACTATGGTGTGATGGAAAAAGCCAAAAATGTTGTGGTAATCAGTACAGATATTGGCTGGTCTGACCTGGGTTCATGGAGTGCCCTGCATGAACTTTCAGATACAGATAGTCAAAATAACACCAGCAATAGTAATCAAACACTTTTTTATAATTCAAACAATTGTATTGTAAGGGCGCTTGACAATAAAGTGGCGGTTATTGAAGGACTGGATGATTATATTGTGGTAGAAGAAGAGCAGGCGTTATTAATTTGCCGCAAACAAAATGAGCAAATGATAAAACAGTTTGTAAAAGATGTGGGAGATAAGTTCGGAAAGAAATATGTTTAATTGATAAAAAAAGGCTGTCCAAAAAGTCAAAACTCAACGTCTATTATGAGGAGGAACGACGAAGCAATCTGTTGATTACTAAAAGAAAGAGATTAGCTGCGCTGAGCTTGCACTTCATGCTGCGGTTCCTTCACTTCGTTACCAATGACGTATCTAAAAAAGTTTCACGCAACGTTCGCAACGAAGGCGCAGCGACTGCAACGTTGGACTCGTAGCGTTCGTAGCGTATTTTTCGTGGCGATTGTGGCGTGAAATAATTTAAAAGATTTAGAATATGAATTCCAATCATAAACCTGAAAAAGTTATACGTCATTCTGCATTACTAAATTTAAGAATTTTTGCCTCTATCATATACGGGATTCTTGTAAGAAGCTGAAAATAAGAAGTGAGGGCTTCGCTTTGAGCGAAATCCTCACTAATTGCCTCTGTGTATTCTGTCATCATTCTCATTTTACCACCCCAGTTATTTGTGGTGGCGGGAACTCGGAATGACTTCTTCGAATGCTTTTTGGACAGCCTCTTTGATTAGGCTATTGTTTTACAAATTTTAGTGTGCTGACGTTGTTTGGTCCAAAGATTTTTAATACATAAACTCCTTTTTTATATGCATTCAGTGATATTGTGTGCTGATTACTGTCAATAGTTTTAGTCAATTGCTGCTTGCCACTCACATCATACAATATGACTTTATGATTCTCTGCATTATTTATTGTCAAATGATTGGTCGCAGGGTTTGGATAAATGGAGATTTTATTCTTCATATCATCAATGCCTACAGGTGTGTCTCCGGACAAGCTCAGTGTACGTGCGTTGGCATCAGTGCTTTCATGAATAATTTCATTACCAAAAGGCCCTTCCTGGGTAGGAGCATACTTTACCATAATATCAGTTTCGGCTAATGTGCCGCCACTTTGCGTAAGTGTTATGCTGTTGGTATAAGAGGTGCCATCTGTTGAAATTGCAAATGGACCATCTGAAGAGACGGTTACTACAACATTATTTGTGAGGTCGCTTCCCGAAACCGAGTAAGTTCGTACAGAGTCTTCGCCTATGGTTACCTGTCCAAAATCCATAGAAGTTTCTGAAATTACAATATTGGGCGTGTTGGGTGCAATCCCGTTTCCTGTTACCTCTACATATTGTGCAGGAGCTCCATCGCTCTCGTTGGAGATTAATCCGGTGTAATTGGACTCTGTAACCGGGTTAAATTGTACAAAAACAGTTTGATCTATGGTGCCAGATGATTGTGGAACGACAATGGAAGATGCAAAACCGCTTCCGCTTGTAGCAGAAATCATGTATCCTTCCGGAGCTGTTATTGTTAGGTCGTTAGCTAATCCAGAGGCTGTAAGATCATAAGACAATTCGCTCGATTCGTCTGTGGTAACATCTCCAAAATCAAGGCTGCTCGGGGTAACTGCCATGCTGCTGTTGATGTCAATTGTAATGGTTTTGTTCTCTGTAACTGCAATGGTTCCCTCCACAGCCTCAAAGCCTGCGGCTTCTACAGTATAGGCCAAAGAAGCGTTTGATGTGGCATATACGTCGGTAAACTGGGTTTCGCCGCTTGCGTTGGTGCTTTGACTTCCATACCCGGGAAGACTCACTGTAGCGTTTTCGATGGCTGTTGCTCCGTTTGTAACTACAAAGGTTAAATCATAAGTAGCTATGGCATCAGAAGGTAACTCTATGTAGTCGATCCAGCCACAATCACTTCCATTGCTTACTGATCCGTCTTTTTCGTATTCCCATGTAAATGTATGTGATCCCGCTGTAATG
>Ga0102941_1001717_pt1 | contig 10205 bp, 5 predicted proteins | sample SalPonR2_C_D2_MG_FD_79281 | JGI IMG/M metagenome (GOLD analysis project Ga0102941, IMG submission 79281) | Salt pond soil microbial communities from South San Francisco under conditions of wetland restoration - Salt Pond MetaG R2_C_D2_MG | ecosystem: Environmental > Aquatic > Marine > Intertidal... | reverse complement strand
GATTGACCGCATCGCTCCAGGTGGCGCCGGCATCGGTCGAGCGCCGCACCATGAACTGGTAGGGCGCCTGGCTGTCGAGGTTCTGGAACTGCGCCAGGTTGGGCACGTAGCTGAAGCCCTCCAGGATATTGCTGCCGCGCATCATGCCGCGATGGGCCAGCGCGTTCTCCAGCATATTGTCGCCAGTGCCGATCGATTCACCCATCACGCCGGTGCCGGGCTGGCCACCGATGAAGCGTGAGCCGCTCAAGTTCATGGCTGGGCCATGCGCCTCTGACCGGATGGTGTACAGCGGGTCGATGTCATCCATGATGCTGACGCGGCAGTTCTCGACGTCCACTGCGGGCTGCAGGTTTTCCGGCATGAAGCCGCCGACTCCGCGGCGCAGCATGATGTCGGATTCGCCGCCCTGGGTGAAGTCGCCCTGCTTGTAGATGAACAGCAGCGGGACCTCGTTGGTCTTTGCCGACTGGACCAGGAACCGGACCCGGCGAGCGTTCTCCCACGGGTCGCTGATGATGCAGCCGTGCTCGCCGCCTGCCGGTGGCGCATCGAAGCGGAAGGCGTGGTAACGGACGTACTTGCCGTCCTCCCAGCCCTGCGCGCCCTTGGTCTCCTCGTAGGCGATGATCACCTGGTCGTCGATCTGGCCGATATTCGACCGGGATGCGCCGACGTTACCGCGGTCATAGTCGCCCGGCGGATGCGTCTCGACGTCGCGACCTTCGAGAGACTGCGTCGAGAAGACGTTCCTCGTGATCCGCACCGGTTCGCTGTAGGTGCTGTTGACGAACTTCACCGGATCAACACCGGTGCCGGCCGCGTTAAGCAACTCGATATAGCTGTACCAGACGTCGGTGCCGTTATTGACGTTAGCGCCGGAGGCGCCGCTGCCCGGACCCTCGGCTTCACCCATCCTCAGGCCCAGCGGGTCTTCCTGCCAGTTGATGATGTGGGCGAACTTGTTGCCGCGGTTGGCGTCCTGCTTGGCGTCCCTCAGGCCGCTGGTCAGCTGCTCGGTCTTGTAAGGCAGCCCACCCCATTCCTCGTAGGTGTTGAAGGACTTGGTCTGGGGGTTCCATACCAGTCGGGAGGCGTACTGGCAGCTATACGGCACCGTGACTCCGAAGAGCTCGGTATACGTGACGAAGCGCTGTGTTTCGCCCGGGAAGCGCGTTTCATCCACCGGGCAGTACTTGCTGTTGAAGGTCACGAAGAGGTAGTTGCCGACGTTCCGGTGGTTCGGCTTGTCGGAATCGCCGGGATAGTCCACGGCGTTCGGGTCGTTCACCAGGTCCGGCGTCCCGGTCAGTGGATCGAGCATCGGTGGGCCTTCCTGGACCAGGATGCCCCTGGCCGAGGACTTTGCCGCCGTGTTGTCGATATTCAGCGCCTCGCTCCAGGTGACGCCGTCATCGGTCGAGAACTTGATGACGATGTCGGTGGGTTTCTGGGTGGTGTGCGCCTTGGGGTTCCAGGCCAGCGAGTTGCCGTTGAGGTCGACGTCCTGGGCATCACCGTAGATGGCGAACAGCGTCCCGTCCGGCGTGCGCAGGATCTTGACCTTGTTGGTGGATACGCCGTCGGACACCTGTATCGGTCCGTCGGGGTGGAATTCCAGGACGTCGCCATCGATGGCCTGGGCCAGGGCCGCCTGGATGCTGAACACGGCAGAGACCGCCGTGACTAGCCACAGTATTGAGCGTTTCATGATTCGCCCTCCGTTGCTCCCCCGGGGCCGGCAGCCGTGCCGGCCTTCCGCCGGGTTCGCATGACTGGAGCCTAGGGCGGGGGCGACCTTGCGAGGATGCGAAACTGATGGCCGTCAGTCCGCGGGCTGAAAAGCGAATGAAAATGTGACGCCCGTCACGCTTTGGGGTCAGGCGAAAGCCGCCAGCTTTTCCGGGTCAAAGAGCAAGCTGTCGGGGGTTTCCTCGAGGAGGCCGGCATGCTTCAGGCCGGCCATGACCCGCGCCGCGGTTTCGCTGGCGATATCGAGCATGGCGGCCATGTCCGCCCGACTCACGTGCGGACAGGGGGCGGGGGCGGCGAGCGCGGCGAGATAGCGCAACAGGTTGATGACACGCTGGCGGGACGGCCCGCGGGCGACGGTGAGCAGGAACAAATCGCTGCGCCGGAGCTGGTCATGCCAGCGCAGCTCGATCGCCCGATACAGCGCGGATTCCTTGCGTTCCAGCCGCAGCAGCACGCTGCGGGGGATGTGGCACAGTTTCACCGCGCTCAGCGTGGTCGCATTGCTGTCGTAGCGGGCCTCCAGCAGGCCTTCGAGTCCGACCATGTCGCCGGCCCGCAGCAGGCGCATGATGCGTGTCTGGCCGGCCGAATCTTCTTGCCAGATCTTGACGAACCCTTCGCGTATGGCAAAAACGGCGTCCGCGGCATCGCCGGCGGCGAGCAGCGGGAAGTCTGCGGGCACGGCATAGCTTTCTACTTCGAGCAGGTCATTGCTGCTGAAGCGGTAGCCATCGACCTGGTTGAAGGGCATGCGGTTTGCCCGGGCACAGAGTCGGCAGTTGGCGCGGCCGACCCAAAATCCTTGCAAGCAGGGTTCCATCCTGGAACTGGCCATGGAACCCTCCGTGTGATTCCTTGCCTGAACTCAGCATAGCAGTTGCGGGTCCTATTGCAGTTAGAATTGGCGTCTTGCCCGCCCATCACCCGGCTCCGATGGATCCGGTCGGGCGCTCGGCGCGATAACACTCCCGACCCGCTTTCTTTCCGTCCCTGATCACGGCAGCCAGATATGTTGAACAAGCTCCTCAAATGGATTCTCCCTCTCGTGGTGCTTGTGCTGGCCATCGCGGGGGGGCGGTACATCATTTCGCAGCGGCCCGCCGCGCCACAGTTCACGCCGCCGCAGGTGCCGGTGTCCATCGACGCGATCCGCGTCGCGCCGCAGGATTACCCTGTGGTCGTGCATAGCGAGGGCACCGTGGAGCCGCGCACGGAGAGCACGTTGATTCCTCAGGTGTCGGGGCAGATCGTGGCGATCTCCCCGACGTTCCGGGAGGGGGGCTTCTTCGAGGCGGGCGATATCCTCGTGACGCTGGACCCACGCGACTACGAACTCGCGATCGCCAGCGCGGAGGCCCAGGTGGCGCAGGCGGAATCAGCCCTCGAGCAGGAGCTCGCCCAGGCCAAGGTCGTGGAAGGTGACTGGCGCATGCTTGGCAAGGAGGCGCCCGAGCTGGGCCTGCGCAAGCCGCAGATCGCGGCGGCGCGCGCGACCCTGTTGTCCGCCGAGTCCCAACTCGAGCGGGCCCGTTTCGACCTCGAGCGCACGCGGATTCGCGCGCCTTACGACGGACAGGTGTTGGAGAAGAACGTCGACGTCGGCCAGTTCGTTTCCACTGGCACCTTGCTGGCGCGTGTCTATGCCACGGATTACGTCGAGATCCGCCTGCCGTTGTCGGACCGCCAGCTGGAGTTCGTCGACCTGCCGGAGCGATTTCGTGGCGAAACGGCGCAACGCGGCACCGCGGGGCCCGAGGTGGTCGTGAAGGCCTCCATCGGGCGGCAGCAGTGGCGCTGGAGCGGTCGTGTCGTCCGGGCCGAGGGCGCGATCGACACCAGCACGCGCCAGCTGTTCGTGGTGGCGCAGGTCGATGATCCCTACGAGCGTGTCACGGACGGCCAGCCGCCGCTGCGGATCGGGCAGTTCGTGGAGGTGGAAATCGAGGGACGCACCCTGCCGAACGCATTCGTGCTGCCGCGCGGTGCGGTGCGCGACAGCGGCGACGTGCTGATCATCGATGCCGACAGCCGACTGGAGCGACGCCCGGTCTCGGTGGCCTGGACGGATCGCGAATATGCCGTGGTGACGGCGGGACTCCAGGCCGGCGAAGTGATCAACGTCACGCCGCTCGCGGTGGCCGCCAGCGGGACGCTGGTCGCAGCGACCATCGACGGCGTGCCGCCCGCGCCGCGCCAGCGGCCTGATGTCGACCAGGTGGCCGAGGGCCGTCCGCAGTGAAAGGCCTGATCGGCTGGTTCGCCCGTAACGACGTCGCGGCCAACCTGCTCATGGCCACCATCCTCGGGGTGGGGGCCTGGTCGCTGGTGGCGAAGATCCCGCTCGAGGTGTTTCCGGCTTTCGAGTTGAGTTCGGTGGTGGTCAATGTGCCGTTCCCCGGCGCCACCCCGGCGGAAGTCGAGGAAGGCATCACCATCAAGATCGAGGAGGCCATCCAGGATCTCGACGGCATCAAGCGCCTCCGCTCGACCGCGGTGGAGAATTCCGGTCGCGTGGTCGTCGAGGTGGACTACGGGCGTGACCCGCGCGAGTTGATGAACGACGTCAAGGCGCGGGTCGATGCCATCTCGACGTTTCCCGCGGACAGCGAGCGTCCCGTGGTGTACGTGCCCGAGATTCGCCGCGACGTGATCACCGTGATCATTTCGGGCGACCTGCCGGAAGATGAATTGCGGCTCGTCGCGGAGCGTGTGCGCGACGATCTCGTCGATCTCGAGCAGATCACCCAGGTGGAGCTCGACGGTGTGCGGCCCTACGAGATCTCGATCGAAATCTCCGAGCAGACGCTGCGCCAGTACGGGCTCACGCTGGAACAGGTCGCCACCGCGATCCGGCGTAATTCGCTCGATCTCGCGGCAGGCTCGGTACGCACGACGGCCGGCGAGGTGCTGATCCGCACCCAGGGCCAGGCGCGAATCGGCAGCGAGTTCGAGGATATCGTCGTGCGGGGCGCCGGGGGCGCGCGACTGACCGTGAAGGACCTCGGCGTGGTCAGGGACGGCTTCAGCGAAGACCCGCTGGAGTTTCGTTACAACGGCCGCTCGGCAGCTTTCATCGATGTCTACCGCGTAGGCGAGCAGAGTGCCCTCGAGGTCGCCCAGGAGGTGCGCGATTATCTTGCGTCGCCGCCTGACTGGGTGCCGCCGGGCATCACGCTGGACTACTGGCGCGACCAGTCCCGCGTCGTGCAGGCGCGTCTGAACACCTTGACCAAGAGCGCGCTGCAGGGGGGTCTCCTGATTCTCGTGCTGTTGACGCTGTTTCTGCGCCCGGCGGTGGCATTGTGGGTGGTCGTGGGCATTCCGGTCGCTTTCATGGGCGGCATCGCCCTGATGCCGGTGTTCGGCGTCACCATCAACCTGATCAGCCTGTTCGCCTTCATCCTGGTGTTGGGCATCGTCGTGGACGACGCGATCGTGACCGGCGAAAACATATTCAGTCGCCTGCAAAAGGGGGAGGACCCCCTGGAGGCCTCGATCCGGGGCACCCAGGAAATCGCGGTGCCGGTGACCTTCGGCATCCTGACGACGGTGGTGGCGTTCTCGCCGTTGCTGATGATCGAGGGCGTGCGCGGGCAGCTGTTCGCGCAGATTCCACTGATCGTCATTCCCGTGCTGCTGTTTTCGCTGGTCGAATCGAAGCTCATTCTGCCGGCCCATCTCAAGCATGTACGCGTGCGCGGCGCGAACCGCGAAAACGGTCTCAGCCGGCTCCAGGCCAGGATTCAGCGCGGCCTGGAACGCGGCACGCAGGCCTTGTACTCGCCTTTATTGCGTGCGTCGTTGCGCAACCGTTACCTGGCCGGGTCGATGTTCATCGCGGTCGCGGTCATCCTGGTGAGCATCGCGATCGGCGGTCATCTGCGTTTCGTGTTCTTCCCGAGGATCCAGGCGGAGACCGCGTCGGCGACAGTGATCATGCCGCCCGGGACACCCTTCGAGGTGACTGCGGAGGCGATCCGGCGAATCAACGCGGAGGCGGAGAACCTGCGTGAGCAGTACCGGGAGCCAGAGTCCGGCGAGAGCGTCATCAAGGGCATTCTCTCCTCCATCGGTTCCACCGGGGGCGGATCGACGCCGCGCACCGACCTCGGACGGGTGGTATTCGAGATCGTCCCACCCGAGGAACGCCTCATCGACGTGACCAGCGCCGAACTGGTGCGTGAATGGCGTACGGCGATCGGCCCCATCGTGGGGGCGAAAGAGGTGAGTTTCCGCGCCGAGTTCGGGGGCGGCGGCTCGCCGCTCGACGTGGAGATCGCCGGACCCGATTTCGTCGCGCTGCGTACCCTCGCGGCCCAGGTGCGGGAGCGTCTCGAGACCTACCCGGGTGTATTCGACATTACGGACAGCTTCGAAGAAGGCAAGCAGGAGATCAAGTTGCACCTGCGTCCGGAGGCGGAGCTGCTGGGCATCACGCTCGACGACCTGGCGCGGCAGGTCCGTCATGCCTTCTTCGGCTTCGAGGCCCAGCGTGTGCAGCGGGGGCGCGAGGAGGTGCGTGTCTATGTTCGTTATCCCGAAGCCGAGCGGCGTTCGCTGAACAACCTGGCGACGATGCGGATCCGGACACCGGACGGGGCGGAAGTGCCTTTCGCCGAGGTGGCCGAGGCTGAGTTCGGCCGCGGCTTCGCCGAGATCCAGCGGGTGGATCGTAATCGCACGATCAACGTCGTGGCGGACGTCAACAAGGAAGTGGCTGATATCGAGGCGATCAAGCGTGATCTCCGGGAATTTCTTTCGGTCGCCGTCCCGACCTATCCAGGCGTGAGTTTCTCTCTGGAGGGCGAGGCGCGGGAGCAGCGGGAGTCGTTCGGCAGCCTGGGCTACGGGCTCATGTTCGTGCTGTTTGCGATCTATGCCCTCCTCGCGATCCCTTTCCGTTCCTACCTGCAGCCCTTGATCGTGATGAGCGTGATCCCGTTCGGCGCCGCCGGCGCGATGCTCGGCCACATGATCATGGGCATGAACCTGACCATCTTCAGCCTGATGGGCATGCTGGCGCTCACGGGCGTGGTGGTGAACGACAGCCTGGTGCTGGTGGATTACATCAATCGCCGACGGCGGGAAGGCATGGCCCTGATGGAAGCGGTCAGCACCGCGGGCATCGCGCGCCTGCGGCCGGTATTGCTCACCTCGCTGACGACGTTCGCCGGGCTGACCCCCCTGATCTTCGAGAAGTCCACCCAGGCGCAGTTCCTCATTCCCATGGCCGTGTCACTGGGATTCGGCATCCTGTTCGCGACCTTCATCACGTTGCTGCTGGTGCCGCTGAATTACCTCGTGCTCGAGGACCTGCGGCATGCTGCCCAACGGCTGACGGGCCGCGGAGCGGAAGGTGAGTCGGTTTCCGGCGAAGCGTCCGTGCCGACGAGCCAATAACGGAAATCCCTTAGCCTCGACTTGATCTCCGTCAAACATGACAGGGGATGCCCGGCGCATATTTGCGCCCCATCTAATGCAGTAACTCTTAAATAAGAATGAGCTGCATTAGACCGGACCCCGGAGCACACCGGGGGCTCTTGGGGAATATGCTGAGGATTTCTGTCATGAAGAGAATCAACAACGCGCCATCAGCCCGTTGGCTCGGCGCCTGCGCCGTCGCGCTCCTCCTGTCACTCGGGGGTTGCAGCGGTGACGACGGCGATGACGGCGAGGACGGCCTGGCCGGCGCTCCCGGTACGGATGGCATCAGTTGCTGGGATCTGAATGAGAACGGCGTCGCCGATGCCAATGAAGACACGAACAATGACGGCGTCGTGGATGTACTCGACTGCCAGCAGCCGCCCTCCATTGGCGATGCCGAGTCGCTGCACGCGGCCTTTTTTGCCGATCGTCCCTATGAAGGCACCGAGTCGTGCCTGGCCTGCCACGGCGAAGTGGGCGACGACCTGCTGACCACCGGCCATTTCAAGTGGGAAGGGGTGGCGACGAACCTCGAGGGCGTCGAGGGCGAGATTCACGGCAAGAACGACATCATCAACAACTTCTGCGTGGCGGTGGCGAGCAACGAGGCCCGCTGCACCCAGTGCCATATCGGCTACGACTACGCCGACGGGAACTATGATTTTGGCGATCGCACGAAGGTCGATTGCTTCGCCTGTCACGACCAGACGGGCACTTACGTCAAGGCACCGACGCTCGCCGGGCGGCCCCCGGCCAGTGTGGATCTGCAGGCGGTTGCGCAGAGCGTCGGTGCGAACGGCGGCGTCCCGACACGCCAGTCATGCCTGTTCTGCCATGCGAACGCCGGCGGCGGCGATAACGTCAAGCACGGCGATCTGTCATCCGACCTGATCGCCACGACACGCGAGTTTGATGTCCACATGGGGACAGACGGCGCGGACCTGAGCTGCGTTGATTGCCACGGCGTAGAGCGCGACGCGAGCGGTGCCATGATGTCTCACGGCATCGGCGGCATGCCCTACCACTCGGTGGACGAGGGCGACATGAAGCAATGCACCGATTGCCATGGCGACAGCGCGAATATCCATGCGGGCAGCAGCGTTCAGACCACCGTGACGACCCACTCGCGGCTCGCCTGCCAGGTCTGTCACATCCCGGCGATCGCCCGGGCCCTCCCGACCAAGACCGAGTGGTTTTGGGAAGACGCAGGGCAGGACATCGATCCCATCCCGGTGGACCCGGTGACGGGCAAGGCGACCTACGACAAGAAGAAAGGCACCTTCGCCTGGGCCACGAACGTGCGTCCTGAGTTGCGCTTCTTCGACGGCAAGTGGAACAAGACGCTGATCAACGTGAACGACCAGTACACGTCGGTTCCGGTGGACCTCGGTAGCCCGGCCACGGACTACACGAATCCTGACGCCAAGATCTATCCGTTCAAGAAGCTGGTCGGCAGCCAGCCGGCTGACGCCAACAACAACACGATCCTCGTGCCGCATCTTTTCGGTACGGCGGGCGGCCCGAACCCCTACTGGGGAACCTATGACTGGAACCTCGCCCTGGCGGACGGCGCGCTTGCTGCCGGACAGGAATACACCGGCGAATACGAGTTCGTCGACACGGTGAGCCTGTGGTCCGTCAACCACGAGATCGCACCAAAGGAAATGGCGCTCGGCATGGGTGGCGACTGCAGCGATTGCCACAGCGGCGAACAGATCGACTGGGCCGCGCTCGGCTGGAGCGCCGATCCGGCGTTCGGCGGAACGCGTCCCAGCCCGTAGGAGTTTTTCTTCCCCCGACAGGCGTCCTCACTGCGGTGGGGGCGCCTGTTTCTTTTCATCCCGCAACGCAGAAGATAAATTCGCCGGTTTTGCTGCACAATAACGTCCTGGCAGTTTTGCGATCCGGGGCGGAGATGAAAAAGAACGCGTATAGCTACGACGAATTGCTGCAGGCCGGGCGGGGCGAACTGTTTGGTCCCGAAGGCGCGCGCATGCCGCTCCCTCCGATGCTGATGGCCGATCGGATCACCCGCATCGACAGCGACGGCGGGCCCCACGGCCTCGGCCAGATCGTCGCCGAACTCGACATCAATCCGGACCTCTGGTTCTTCAAGTGTCACTTCGAGTCGGACCCGGTGATGCCCGGCTGCCTTGGCCTCGACGCGCTCTGGCAGCTGGTCGGTTTTTTCCTGTGCTGGAGCGGCGGGCGTGGACGGGGCCGCGCGCTCGGCGTCGGTGAGGTAAAGTTCACCGGCCAGGTGTTGCCGACCGCCGGCCGCGTCACGTATCGCATCGACATGAAAAGGGTGCTTCTGCGGCGGCTGATCATGGGCATCGGCGATGGCACGATGAGCGTCGATGGGCGCGAAATCTACGCCGCCACCGACCTGAAGGTCGGTCTTTTTACATCCACCGATTCATTCTGAGGAGGTTTCATGCGTCGCGTCGTCGTCACCGGCTTCGGGATCGTCTCGAGCATCGGCAATAACGCAGCGGAAACGCTCGCTTCTCTGCGGGCTGGCCATTCCGGCATCCGCTTCAGCGAAGAATACAAGGAACTGGGCTTTCGCAGTCATGTGTACGGCCCGGTCGACATTTCCCTCGCCGACCTGATCGACCGCAAGCTGAAGCGCTTCATGAGCGACGCGGTTGGTTACAACTACGTGGCCATGCAGGAAGCGATCGCCATGGCGGGGCTGGAGCAAGGCGATATCAGCAACCCGCGCACCGGGCTGATCGCCGGCTCCGGCGGCGCCTCCACCGAGAATGTCTTCTGGACGGGTGAAACCGTGCGGAAGAAAGGCGCTCGCAAGGTGGGGCCCTACATGGTGACGCGCTGCATGTCGTCGGCCATCCCCGCCAATCTCGCGACGGCGTTCAAGATCAAGGGCGTCAGTTACACCATCAGTTCCGCATGTGCGACGAGTGCGCACTGCATCGGCAACGGCGCGGAACTCATCCAGCTCGGCAAGCAGGACGTGGTCTTTGCCGGTGGTGCCGAGGAACTGCACTGGGGCACGTCGG
>Ga0102941_1001716_pt1 | contig 10212 bp, 9 predicted proteins | sample SalPonR2_C_D2_MG_FD_79281 | JGI IMG/M metagenome (GOLD analysis project Ga0102941, IMG submission 79281) | Salt pond soil microbial communities from South San Francisco under conditions of wetland restoration - Salt Pond MetaG R2_C_D2_MG | ecosystem: Environmental > Aquatic > Marine > Intertidal... | reverse complement strand
GCCGCGATCGCCTTTGCCCACGGCCTGAACATCCATTTCGGCCTGATCGAACCCAAGGCCGGCGTCGACGTCATCATGATGGCCCCCAAGGGGCCGGGCCACACCGTGCGCGGCGAATACACCAAGGGTGGCGGCGTGCCGTGCCTTGTGGCGGTCGACAATGACGCCTCGGGCCGCGCGCTGGAAATCGGTCTGTCCTATTGCTCGGCCATTGGCGGTGGGCGTTCGGGCATCATCGAGACCAACTTCAAGGAAGAATGCGAAACCGACCTGTTCGGTGAGCAGGCTGTCTTGTGCGGCGGCCTGGTCGAACTGATCCGTGCCGGTTTCGAAACGCTGGTCGAAGCAGGCTATGCCCCCGAGATGGCCTACTTCGAATGCCTGCACGAGGTGAAGCTGATCGTGGACCTGATCTATGAGGGCGGCATCGCGAACATGAACTACTCGATCTCGAACACGGCCGAGTATGGCGAGTATGTCAGCGGCCCCCGCGTTCTGCCCTACGACGAGACCAAGGCCCGGATGAAGGCCATCCTGACCGACATCCAGACCGGCAAGTTCGTGCGTGACTTCATGCAGGAAAACGCCGTGGGCCAGCCCTTCTTCAAAGGCACGCGCCGCATCAACGACGCGCACCAGATCGAAGAAGTGGGCGAGAAATTGCGCGGCATGATGCCGTGGATTTCCGCCGGCAAGATGGTCGACAAAGCCAAGAACTAAGCCCCTTTCGCGGCGCCTGCGCGACAGGCGCCGCGTTTTCTGCTATCCTGCCGGGATATTTGGGGGGGATAGTTCATGACTTCAAAGACTTTACTCGGCCCGGACGGGCAGCCCTTGCCGCGCACCGGCCCAGACCTGAGCCGCCGAAAATTCGCGGCGCTGGCGGGCACATCTCTTCTTGCCACACCCTTTGTCCTGCGGCCCGGATCCGCTCTCGCCGATCTGGACGAAGAGCAGCAGCGCGAAACCCGCGACCAGCTTCAACGCCTGTTCTTTCAAGGTGGCGGACTGGGGCGCGTCTTTCTGGCGGGCATCATTGTCGTGCTGGCGACCGGTGCCCTTTATTACCGCGATGTCAGCCAGGGCGCGACGCAGTTCGACGAAGATCGCGCCGGGACGCAATCGATCCTCGGCGGCATCTTTCGGCCTACCATTTCCGAACGGCTGGCCAATGCGCAGCAGATCGGGACGATCCACCTTTTCGACACGTTCCTTGTCTGTCTGATGACAGCCGCGGTTTCGGCCGCCGTCATGCGAAACCAGATGCTCGTGACCCATCGGCTGGTGTCATGGCAGGTCGGACGACTGCGCACGGTGAATGCGATCAGCGGGCTTCCCGCGCTGAACGACCTGCGTCTTCTGCGGACGATCGGGGCGATCTGGGTGACGCAACAGACCCTGCTGGCGATCCTGCCGCCGCCGGACTACCGGACCTGACAGACCCTGGCGCGGCTCAGCAGGGCCGCGCCATCACCAGGACCCAGACGTTGTCGGTGCTGCGGGCAAAGCCGAATTGGGTGACCGCCGCGTTCAGCAGGTTGGCGCGGTGACCATCCGACGCCATCCATTCCGCGATCGTGGTTCGGATATCCGACGTGCCGCGGGCGATGTTTTCCACCGACACGCAGGCCGTATACCCGGCCCGTTGCAGCCGGCCCTGCAAGGTGCTGCCATCGCTGCCCACATGGCTGATGGCCCCGGATCGGGCCAGGTCATCAGCATGGGATTGTGCAGCGCCTTGCAAGGCGGGGCTGTGGATGACGGGCCGCAAGATGCCGGTGCCCGCGCGCTGCACCGAGATTTGAGTGGCGGCCGACGCGATATCGACCGTGCGACCGGCAGACAGCCGTTCGGTTCCCGGCGCCGGGGCGCAAGCGGCAAGCGCCGCGACAAGACACAAGGTAAGAAGACGTGAGATCATGGTGTGCCTGCTGCTGCTTTGTGTTTTGCTCAGCATGTGCCCCGTGGGCGCAACTGGCAACCCGTCGTTTTCGCCTGGCAGGGATCGGCGAAATTCGGCTTGTGGGCAAATTGGGGGATAAAACCGGTATTGGAAACCTTTTTGAAATTAAACCGCCAATTTCCGGATTTTTTTGGCCCTTAAAGTTGTATTTTTGAAATCAGGCTGATTGGGCAAGTCCGCGCGCCAGGCGTCTTTGATGAGCCAGAACATCCGGCAAGTCCACCGTCATCACCTGGCCTTCACCAACCACCTGGCGGCCCTCGACGAACAGGTCGCGCACACGGGTTGGACCTGCCATCAACAGCGTAGCCGGATCCCATGATCCCGCACTCTCGACCCCCGACACGTCCCAAACGGCAATATCCGCACGGTAACCGGGTTGCAGTCGCCCGCACTCACCGCCCCGTCCCAGCACCTCGGCCCCGCCGCGCGTGGCAAGACGCAGTGCCTCCCGCGGGGACATCGCCCCCGCCCCGGACGCCACCCGCTGCAACAGCATGGCCTGGCGCGCCTCGGCCATCAGGTTGCCCGCGTCATTCGATGCAGACCCATCCACCCCCAATCCGACACGAACTCCCGCATCCCGCATGGCCCGCACCGGCGCGATGCCGGATGCGAGGCGGCAGTTCGAACAGGGGCAATGGGCCACGCCCGTCCCGCTGCGCGCAAACAACGCGATCTCGGACGCGTCCAGCTTGACGCAATGAGCGTGCCACACATCCTCGCCGGTCCAGCCCAGGTCTTCGGCATATTGGCCGGGCCGACAGCCGAACATCTCCAGCGAATACGCGACATCCTCGTCGTTTTCGGCCAGATGGGTGTGCAGCATCACCCCCTTGTCCCGCGCCAGCAGCGCCGCATCCCGCATCAGTTCCCGGCTGACGGAAAACGGCGAACAGGGCGCCACCCCTACCCGGCACATCGAATTGGGCGCCGGATCGTGGAAGGCATCGATCACCCGCAGGCAATCCTCGAGGATATCGGCCTCGCGTTCCACAAGGCTGTCGGGCGGCAACCCGCCGGCGCTTTGCCCGATCGACATCGCGCCGCGTGTCGGCTGAAAGCGCAGCCCGATCGTAGCGGCCGCTTCGATGGTATCGTCCAGCCGGCTGCCATTGGGATAGAGGTACAGGTGATCCGACGACATCGTACAGCCCGACAGCGCCAGTTCCGCCAACCCCGCCAGGGCCGACACCCGCATATGTTCGGGCGTGAACCGCGCCCAGATCGGGTAGAGCGTCTGCAACCAGCCGAAAAGAGCCGCATCCTGCGCCCCCGGAACCGCACGCGTAAGCGTCTGATACAGGTGATGGTGCGTGTTCACCAACCCCGGAGTGACCACGCACCCTGCGCAGTCAAGGATGTCGCCCGCCGAGACAAGGCCCTGTCCCACTTCGATGATTTCACCGTCGCGCATCAGGATATCGGCGTCAGACAGCTCGGTTTCCGCGTCGTCCATGGGGATCATGACAGTCGCGTTTCGCAACAGGATCTCAGTCATCCGGCACGTCCCGCAACAGGGCCAGCGCCTCCGCATGAAGGGTGGCGTTCGCCGCGGCCAGCGCCCGCCCGCCCCGATGCACGGGGCCGCCTTTCCAATCGGTGACCATGCCCCCCGCGGCCTCGATCACCGCGATGGGCGCCGCGATGTCGTAGCTTTGCAGCCCCGCCTCGATCACCAGATCGACCTGTCCTGCCGCGACCAGCGCGTAGGCGTAACAGTCCATCCCGTAGCGGGTCAGTTTCACACGGTCGCGCACGGCCTCGAACCCGGCACGCTCCCGGGCGGTGCCGACTTCGGGAAAGGTGGTGAACAGCGTCGCATCGGCCAATCGACCGGTGTTGCGGGTTGCAAGCGTCGAGACGCCATGCGGACCGGTCAGGGTGGCCCGACCCAATCCGCCTTCGAAACGTTCACCGATATAGGGCTGGTCGATCATCCCGTAGAACGGTCCCGACCCGTCGGCCAGCGCGATCAGGACACCCCAGGTGGGTGTTCCGGAAATGAACCCGCGGGTGCCGTCGATCGGATCGATGATCCATGTCAGGCCGGTGGTGCCGGGCTTGGCGGCCTCTTCCTCGCCCAGGATGGCATCATCGGGGCGTCGGGTGGCCAGAACCTTGCGCATGGCAGCCTCGGCTTCCCGGTCGGCAAGCGTCACGGGGTCAAATCCAGCCTCGGCCTTGTTGTCGGTGGCCAGGCCAGCGGATCGGAAATGGATCAGCGTCGCGGCCCGTGCGGCATCGGCCATGGCATGGGCAGTGGCGACAAGATCGGTCGTATCGGAAAGCTCAGGCGGCTCGTGCTGCGTCATATGTGGCTTGCGGTCCTTGCGGGTCTGGGTCGCAAGATCCGAGGTCGCACGGGCAGCCGCCCCGGGTCAAGCCAAGGCGCGCGTCAGGCCGCGGCTTCGGACATCACGCGCGCCAGTTCGAACAGGCGTTTGCGTTGGTTTTCGGGCATCGCGTAGTAGGATCGCACGAGATCCAGCGCTTCCTTGTCGGCCAGCAGATCGACAGGCTGGCCTGCACCGACGGCCGCTTCGGCATCGCCATTCATGCCGTCAAAGAAATAGCCGACGGGCACCGACATCGCATCGGCGATATCCCAAAGCCGCGAGGCGCTGACCCGGTTCATGCCGGTCTCGTATTTCTGGATCTGCTGGAACTTGATGCCGACCTGTGCGGCCAGCTGCTGCTGCGTCATGCCGACGGTCCAGCGCCTGTGCCGGATACGTTTGCCGACGTGAACATCCACCGGGTGCTTTACCACGCCTACCTCCCTTTTTGCCAAGGTCCCCCGCCCGTCTGACCGGAACGGTCGGAACAGCCAGACACCGATGCCGCGCACCGGTGGATGTGAGGTAGCCCGGCCCCCCGCGGGATCAATCCCTTGGCGAGTGGCAGGGCAGGTACTCGCCCACAGGCTATTGCGGGCGTCGTCGCCATGCGCAACACGCAAGCACATGGTCTGGCCCTTGATTTTCGGCCGCGCTAGGGTCGGCCAACGCTCAACCGGGGGAGACACATCAATGCGGGCCTATCGCGTGACACGGATCGGGGCGGAACCACGCCTTGAGGACATCGCCACACCTGACCCCGGTGCCGGCCAGATCCGGGTGAAGATCGCGGCCTGCGGGTTGAACTTTGCCGATCTGCTGATGGTGACGGGCAAATACCAGGACACCCCCGAGGCGCCATTCACGCTCGGGATGGAGATTGCAGGGGTTGTCGATGCCCTCGGACCCGGCGTCACCACACCCCCGATCGGCACCCGTGTGGCGGCTTTTGCCGGTCAGGGCGGGCTGGCGGAATACGCGGTTCTCGACGCCGCGCGCGCCGTGGCGATCCCGGACGCAATGCCGTTCGACCAAGCGGCGGGATTCCTCGTGGCTTATGGAACATCGCACCTTGCGCTGCGCCACCGTGCGGCACTGCAACCCGGCGAACGGCTGCTGGTTCTGGGCGCTGCGGGCGGTGTCGGCCTGACGGCCGTGGAACTGGGTGCCGTGATGGGCGCCGAGGTCGTGGCCGTCGCACGCGGGGCCGAAAAGCTGGCCGTGGCCAAGGCCGCAGGGGCAACCCATCTGATCGATAGCGAAACGGTCGATCTGAAGGCCGAATTGCGCGCGCTCGGCGGGGTCGACGTGGTCTATGACGCGGTCGGCGGGCCCGGCTTTGACGCCGCGCTGCGCGCGACCCGCCCCGAAGGCCGCATCCTGACCATCGGATTTGCCAGCGGAGAGGAGCCGCAAATTCCCGCAAACCTTCTTTTGGTAAAGAATATCAGTGTATTGGGCCTGTATTGGGGCGGCTATATGCGTTTTGCTCCCGAGGTTCTGACAAACAGCCTCGGTGAGTTGATGGTCCTCTATGACGCCGGCCGGATCAGGCCCCATATCAGCGCCACCTACCCTCTTGAGGACGCGCACGCCGCCATGGATCTGATGCGGTCCAGGCGGTCGACCGGCAAGGTCGTTTTGACCCCCTGACCGGCTTGCATCCGTTCGGAACTGTGGCGTCAATTGGGCGACACGGTGTCGAGCCTGTCTGCAAATAACCCATTGCGCAGCGCATTTGCGCCCGGTTTCATCGGTATTGCTTGCATGATGAGAACCGCGCGCGCGCATGCCCTTCCCTAGCTGACGGGGCTTTTCGCGGGTGCCACCGCCAATGATCCGCCCAAGCGGACGACAGGAGCAGGCATGCCCGATGGGTATCTGGTGAACCTTGGCCCCGATGGGGTCTTGAACGCCGGCGATGTGATCGTCGACGGCCTGGTGACGTTCACCACCGACCAGTCGCTTGGCGCCGGGGACTGGTCATGGAACGGCGACTGGGGCGGCGGCGGGTTCACCAACGAACAAGAGCCTGGTGAATTCATCCTGGCCGATGACGGCAACGTCTATTTCGTGCCCGCCTTCGGCCCGGTGGACACGCTCGATTCCGCGGCCGTCATCAACGTGACCGAATGGGAACCCTCCGATGGGCAGGTTTCGGGCAGCGACGGCGACGACCTCATCGACGGAAGCTTTTCGGATCTCGGTGGCGACGACACAAGCAACGCCGCCGACAGCATTCACGGCTTTGACGGAAATGACACGATCGAGGGCGGCGGCGGGGCCGATACGATCTTTGGCGATGGCGGCAATGATGTCATCGACGGCGGCGGCGGGGCCGATGTCATCTTCGGCGACACGGCAACCGACGCGCCGACCGTGTCGGGGGTGTTCTCTTGGGAAACCGCGCAGGCCGACGAACAGGACATCTCGGGTGGCATCACCCTGACCAGTGCCGGGATCAACGCCACTGTCAGTTTCACCGATACTGGCAACAACAACCCGACATTCCAGATCGAAAGCACCGATGATCTTTATGTCGGCGCGGGCGAGCCCTTTGGCGGGAACTCGGCACTCTACCTCGCTGGAAACGGCGGGGGGGACACGTCGGAAACGCAGATTTCGTTCAGCGCCGATGACCCGGATTATTCGGGTGCGGTCGAAAACGTCTCGTTCCGGATCAACGATTTCGATTTCGGCAACAACAACCATCGCGACACCTTGACGATCAACGCTCTGGATGCCGCAGGGGATCCGGTCAGCATCACTCTGACGCTTGGCAACCAAGCGCCGACGAGCGGCCCCAACCAGACGATTGCGGCCGGCACGTTCAGCGGCAATCCCGACGATCTCGACGGGTCCCTCCTGGTCGAAATCGCAGGGCCGGTTTCGTCGATCACCTTCGACTACAGCAACAATCTGAATGGCACCCAGGCCATCTGGGTCAGCGATATCGCTTTCGATGCAATTCCTGCCGACCAGGGCAACGACACGATCTCGGGCGGGGGTGGCAATGATGTGATCCACGGCCAGGGCGGTGATGACAGCATCACCGGCGACAATGGTGCGGACACCCTGGACGGCGGCGCGGGCAACGATACGATCTCGGGCGGCAACCAGTCCGACGTGATCACCGGCGGCAGCGGCAATGACCTCCTGACCGGGGGCGCCGGCAATGACAGCATCGAAGGCGGCGACGATGCCGATACGCTGTCCGGTGACGATGGCAACGACATCCTGATCGGCGGCGCCGGGGCTGACAGCATCGATGGCGGGGCCGGCGACGACACGATCGAGGTCGCCGAAGGTGATACCGTTCTGGGCGGGACTGGCGATGATTTCTTCTTGCTCACCGATCTGGGCGAAGGCGGTGCCGCCGACCTGACCATCATCGGCGGCGAAGGCGGCGAATTCGACGGCGACGTGCTGGATCTGAACGGTCTGAACGCGGGCCAGGTCACCTATACCAACACCGATGACAATGCCGGCGGCCTATCCGGGTCGGTGCAGTTGATCGACGGGTCCATCCTGACCTTCAGCGAGATCGAGGATGTGATCTGCTTCACACCCGGCACCCGCATCCTGACCCCGCAGGGCGAACGTCCGATCGAAACCTTGCACCCCGGCGACCTGGTGATCACCCGCGATGACGGGCCGCAGCCGATCCGCTGGATGGGCGCGCGCATGGGCTCGGGAAAGGGCAAGAACGCCCCGATCCGGGTCAATGCCGGTGGCCTGTTCGGGGCCAGGCGGCCGTTCCTCGTGTCCCCGCAACACCGGATGTTGGTCGAAGGCTACCGGGCCGAACTGGCCTGCGGCGACCGCGAGGTCCTGGTCTCAGCCAAGCACCTGATCGATGGCAGGCAGGTCGAATGCGCGCCCTGCACCGCCGTCACCTACATCCACATGATGTTCGATCGCCATCAGGTGATCTATGCCGAGGGCGCCGCAAGCGAAAGCCTGCACCTGGGCGACGAAGGTCTGTCGGCCCTCAGCGCTGCGGGGCGCGCTGACCTGTTCTCGAAATTCCCTCAATATCAGGGTGATCCCGGCCTGTTCGGACCAACCGCACGCCGCTGCGCCAAGGCGTTCGAGGCACGCCTCCTGGCGGCCTGAAGCGCACGCTTCAAATACCTTTGAAGGTGGATCTTGTCAGATCGACGAGCGCATCGAGTGGTTCGGACCGGGTCAGCTCCGTGCGGTAGAGGTTGATCTTGTAGGCCGGCAAGACAGGCAACGCGCCGCCGTGGGACACGGGTTCCACATATGGCGGCTCGGTCCCTTCGATACAGGTATGCACGGCCAGATCGGCGCTGACCGATGCCTCGACCGTACGGGTTGAATCGCTTTCGACCGCCATTTCCCAGGGAATGCCCGCGTGATCCAGAACCGACTGCACGCGCCCGCGAAAGATGCAGGCGTGTTCATAGGCAAGGCGCAGGGGGCGCTGTTTCCAGATCTGCCCGTTATGCGCCCCGACCCAGATCAGCGGCCGCTCCATCAAGGTTTCCCCGCCCGGATCGGTTTCGGTCTCGGTGGTCAGAATGACGTCGATCTCTCCACGATCAAACATCCGTTTGAGCCGCGAGGTGAATGACGAGACCAACTGCACCTTCATCCGGGGAAATTCGGCATTGAAACGGTGCAGCACCAGCGGGATGGCGGGGTAGACGATGTCATGCGGCACCCCGAGTGTCAGCTCGCCCTCATAGTCCGAAGCCGTCAGGCGCGTCAGCACCTCGTCATTCAGGTCCAGCATGCGGCGGGCATACCCCAACATCTGCTCCCCCGTCCCCGTCAGGATCAGCTTGCGGGTCGATCGGTCGAACAGGCCCACATCCAGCATGTCCTCCAGGCGCTTGATCTGCATCGACACGGCGGACTGCGTGAGGTTCAGATAGCCGCTGGCCTTTGTCACGCCACCGGCGTCGGCAACGGCCACGAACGCGCGCAGCGCAGTCAGGTCGAGATTACGAGGCATGACATCACCATTTGTGATACTTCAATTCAAATACATTCACTTTCAAAATGCATTATGTCGCCACATATATCAACCATCGAAATGTCGATAAACGCTAACATCACAAAACAGAAAGTAAACGCCATGGCCGAGTTCCTCGTCTTTCGCGGCGTGGCGCTTGACCGCGCCGCGCCGTCCATCCGCACCCTGATCGCCCGCACGGGGACTGCCCTGGCCGTCTGGCGCCAACGCCGGCAGCTGCATGCGCTGAGCGCACATATGCGCCGTGACATCGGCCTGAACGATGTCCAGATCATGGACGAAACCAGCCGTCCGTTCTGGGATCTGCCGCGCTGAACCGCGCTTCGGGTGCCGGATCGTGTAAATTGCAGGCCCGCTCCCGGCCCCGATAGGAAAAAACAATCGCGCTGCAGCCCTTGCTGCGGCGCGTCTTCCTTGAAAAACAGGTGGCGGTGGCCAATATCATGCGACAAGGATGGGTGAACCATGCCATACATGGTCAACACCCGGCCCAACCTGTTTTTTTTGGAGGGATACATGGCAGAGTATCAGACGATCCGGACCGGCGCCGCAGGCGTACGTTCGGCCGAGATCGACGCGGGCCTTCGCGCCCACATGAACAAAGTCTATGCCACCATGTCTGGTGGTATGCTGATCACGGCGGCCGCTGCTTGGGCGATTGCCAACCTGGCGGTCACCAGTGACCCGACCGGGGCCACCGCGGCCCTGCGCGAGGGCCAGTACCTCACCGGCCTTGGCGAAACATTGTACATGACGCCGCTGCGGTGGGTGGTGATGTTCGCACCGCTGGCCTTCATCCTGTTCGGATGGGGCGCGCTGATGCGGCGCGGTTCTGCCGCTGCTGTCAGCCTTGGCTTCTTCGCCTTCGCCGCCGTCATGGGCGTCTCGATGAGCTCGATCTTCCTGGT
>Ga0102941_1001715_pt1 | contig 10214 bp, 5 predicted proteins | sample SalPonR2_C_D2_MG_FD_79281 | JGI IMG/M metagenome (GOLD analysis project Ga0102941, IMG submission 79281) | Salt pond soil microbial communities from South San Francisco under conditions of wetland restoration - Salt Pond MetaG R2_C_D2_MG | ecosystem: Environmental > Aquatic > Marine > Intertidal... | reverse complement strand
TTCAACTTCCCGGGAATGGGGTCGCTGCTGGTAACGGCGGTCACGCAAAAGAACCTGCCGGTGTTGCAGGCGATCAGCGTGATTATCGTCTTTTTCTTTTCCTTCTCTAACCTCGTTGCCGACCTGCTCTACGCCGTGCTCAACCCGCGCATCCGCCTCGGCGAGTAGTCGCGGACATTGTCGTGAAGGCCGAGATAGGTACTCGATTAGTCGCTATTTACCTGTTCAATGAGTTCTTCAATTAATTGGGAACGCAAATCTAATAAGTGCCCACGCGTTATCTGAAAGAGAACTCCACTTTATCAAAGTTTTTATTGCAACAGCGAGTTCTTTCTGCGAGATATCCATGGGTTTCAAAAACTCCTCGAGTAGCATCTTTCGTGCGGCGTGTGTAATTACACCGCGCTTTTCTTGGTGTTATACCGAACTTGTTTTCCCGTAGCCTGTTCATAGAGGGCTTCCGGGGCAATATCAACCTCGCCGTCTCCCCATACGAGCGTTCCATATTCAATGTGAAAACCCTTGAATTATTCTTTATCACTAAATGTCTCGAATACCGTATCTGGTTTTATGATTTTTAGCCAGATTCCACTCTTGCACGAGTTCCTGTTGATGAAGCTTGGCCCATTCGATTACCAGTCCCAAGGCCTTTGCCGGTAGAACTCCTTAGAGTAAGCTGAAGTCATGAATACTTCACTCATTTTTCCAAATGAGTACTATTCGGATAACAGAATAAATGTGGAAAAATCTACTCTATTCCTGACGCCCACTACCCATTCAGGTTTGAACTTGGTACACCCTAGGGCACGGAGTTTATCAAAGTTGTTGCTTCTACCCATCAGTTTAAAGAGATAGAGAAGCCCTTCAGCGTCACCGGCAATATCAAGCAACTTTCTTCTAAAACTATCAGCATACCAGGTAATCTTGATCACCGGAGAGTCGATATCATATTTGAATGCTTCGAACAGGAAGAATGAAATACACATCAGATAGTAGAACCACGCTTTTTCGCCCTTTTTGTATTCCCGGAAGGATTTTGCCGGGCAGAGATATACTGTGCCGACATACAGGTTTGCGAACTAATAGTGTATTTTATATACTTTTTATATCTAACAAAATAGGTGGGTCGTTATCAGGGAGGCTTATGTCGAAAAAAGTATTATTAGTTGATGATGAAGCCCTCATCGCAATGTCGCAAGCCAAGCTGCTCGAAACACATGAGTATGAAGCGGTAACCGCTTACAGCGGAAAAAAGGCAATTGAAGTTGTAGACTCAGACCCGGAAATTTCTCTCATTTTGATGGACATTGACCTTGGAAAAGACAGAGACGGCACCGAAGTTGCCCAGAAGATACTCGAAAAACATGACATTCCTATAGTATTCCTTACCAGTCATGCAGAGAAGGACTATGTAGATAAGGTAAAGAAGATTACCGGTTATGGCTACGTGCTAAAGAACAGTGGAGAGTTTGTTCTTATTGAAGCTATCCGAATGGCCTACCAACTATTTGATTCGCATAAGAAACTTCATGAGAAAGAAGCGCAACTGAATTTGGCTCTAGATGCAGAGGAACATGGATATTGGGATTGGAACTTAGATACTGATGAAATCTATTTTAGCCCGAAATACTGTCAGATGCTTGGATATGAACCTGATGAATTGCCAAAGCATTACAAGACATGGGAAAAACTCCTGCACCCGGAGGATAGAGAGAATGCAGTAGAAGCGATAAAGGAGAAAATTGAACTGGTTCACCCCTTCGATCTTGAGTTTCGCTTAAGATGTAAATCCGGCAAATGGAAATGGATAAAGGGGAAAGGGCACTTATACAATAAAGACAAAAACGGTATACCCCATCGTTTTGTTGGCACCCACGAGGATATTACCGAACGAAAGCAAGCTGAACAGAGGATACAGGAAAGTGAGAAGAAGTATAAATCTCTTTTCCACCAATCACCGGTTTCTATTACAATACACGACAAAGATACAGGTGAAGTTATCGATGCAAATCAAGTAGCCTTTAAAGTATATGGCCTCAACAGTATCTCAGAATTTAAAGAAAACAATTTCTGGATGGAGCCGCCTTATTCCTTCAATGAGGCCCTGGAGTTGATTCATAGGGCAGCTACTGAGGGTTTACAAGAATTTGAATGGAAAAATAGAAACACTTTGGGTGATGTTTTCTGGGAATATGTTACGTTAAGACTGATTACTATCAATGATGAAGAGCGAGTTTTGTCAACAGCTGTTAACATTTCTAAACAAAAGAAAGCAGAAACTACTCTTCGTGAAAAGACAGAAATCTTGAATAATACAATAGAGAACATTTCTGATTTTGTTGTGTTAACCGATTTGTATGGGTGTATTACTTTCCATAGTAATTTTAACGATACATTAGGCTATGAACAAGATTCTCTAATAGGGAGAAATGTACTTGAATTCGTACACCCGGAGGACTTCTCTGAAATTGAATATAGCTTCAGAGAATTTATAGGTAAAAGTAAAGATACAAAAAGGGTTGAGTATAGATTTAGATGTGCAAACGAAAGTTATATCTGGATGGAGACCGACGGAAAAACAATTAAAGATGAAGAAGGAAATATAAAGAAGGTGCTCTTTAGCGCAAGAGATATTACAGCTAGAAAAAAAGCACAGGAGGCAATTAAAAAAAGTGAAGAGCAATATCGTTTAATAACAGAAAATGCCTTAGATATTATTGTGCAGGTAGATGAGCAATCAAGGCCAACATATATGAGCCCCTCGGTAACGGCTATTTTGGGCTATACGGTTGATGATATTGGTGATCGTCCGATTTTAGATTTTCTTCCTCCTGTCGACCGGAAAAGAATCGAAGAGATGGTTGAGGGGGGAATTAATAAAAAAGAAAGGCAATCAACTCATATACATCGGGTCTATACAAAATCGGGAAAAATTTTATGGATGGAGACGAATGTAAATCGCATATTCGATGAGGATGGACAGTTTATAGGTGCCACCTACATATCCCGGGATATTACAGAAATAAGAAAACTTGAACAGGTGAGTAACGAGAGGAGACAGCTACTTGAAGCATTATTAGAGGCAGCTCCAAATGCGATTATCACATTCGATTCCCTGAATAAAATAAATGAGTGGAATCGGGGTGCAGAGGAGCTTTTCCATTATACAAGGGAAGAAGTTCTCGGCTGCAACATTGATGAGATAGTAAGCCGACAACAGGATGTTACAGTCCATGAGGAAGCACTCTCTTTTACTCAGAAAGCTGTAACAGGTAAAAGCGTACCGCCTACTGAAACCATTCGTTTTACAAAGGAGGGAGAAGCACTTCCGTTAATTGTTGCCGGGTCATCCATAATGGTTGATGGGGATTTTAAAGGAGTAGTAGCTACCTATACTGATATCTCACAGCTCAAAAAGAAAGAAAAAGAAGTGGAAATACTTTTAGAGGAAAAAGAGCATCTGCTGCATGAAGTCCATCACCGCATTAAAAACCACATGAGTACAATATCGAGCATTATCTCATTGCGTGCAAGCCATATTGATAAACCGCAAATAAGGGATGTTCTTGAAGAAGTACAGGACAAAGTAAGCCTTATGCAAAACATTTATCAGTCCCTCTACACCGGAGAGGATGTAGGAACTATACGTATCTCCTCTTATTTAGGACCTGTCCTCCACGATATCCAGTATGCCTATATCGACAGCCAGTCTATAACAATAACCACCGATATTGAAGAGATAGAGGTTACTTCAAAACAGTCCCTTCCTATTGGTATAATAATAACCGAGCTCTTAACCAACTCTATTAAATATGCGTTTCAGGGGAGCGATGGAGGAGAAATTCATGTAACAATGCACAAAGATAAAGAGAATACGGGTTTTCTTTGCATCGAGGTTTCTGATAATGGAAAAGGCATGCCCCCTGAAATACTAAAGAATGGGGAATACGGCTTTGGGCTTACCCTTGTCGAGGGGTATACAAAACAGTTTGACGGCACCATGAGTATAAGCACCACCGGCGGAACAAAGGTGCGTGTGGTGTTAGAATTGGAATAGGTATACAACTAGAACAGAGAGGGATGCCGGAAGGATCCGGCCCGGTTGATAAGGAGACCGTTATATAAGGAGAGGGGTAAATTGAAAATTCCAACTGCTTTATCCCTTATTTTTTGTTTTTATGGTAGAATCTGCAATATGATGGAAGAGGTACAGGGATTATCCGAGTTAATAGAATTTTTTCGAGGCGAAGGAATAAAATCGTGTGTGCTCTACGGTTCAGCTGCCGGCGGAAGGCTTCGTTCAGATAGCGACATCGACCTTGCGATAGCTGCTGATGGTGAGCTTTCTGCCGAGACACTTATGAAATACTATCTTAAAGCAACGTCTCTTTTAACTAGAGAGGTCGATCTTCGTGACCTGCGCAGGGCAAAAGGGCTTTATCTCAAGGAAATTCTCAGCAAAGGTATTATCCTGCTCAACGAAGATCCGCAGTTTCTCGGAGCAAAGGCAATTGAAATGATGGACTATCAAAGTGACTTAGCACCCCAGGTCAATGCAATTCGGGAAATACAAATCGAGAGGATGCTCAATGAAAAATGACATTATTCTAAAAAAAATGACATCCCTTAAGCACTGTCTCGATCGTCTAGATAAAAAACGGCCAGAAAAATGGGATTATTTCTTGGAAGATTACGACCTTCAGGATATCATCTCGGTAAATCTGGAAAGGGCGGTGCAATTGACCGTCGATATTGGTTTGCAAACTTTGTTGGAACTCAACATTCAACCTCCCGAATCGATGGGAGAGGTCTTTTCCTGTTTGAGCAGAGAAAAAATAATTTCAGAGGAACTATCTAAACACCTTAAAAGTGCAGTAGGTTTTCGTAATATTGCAGTACACGAATACGAAGATATAGACTGGAAAATAGTCCATGCTATTCTCGTACATAATATTGACGATTTTCATCATTTTATGAAAAACATCCTCACATATCAAGCATAGTTACACTGCCGCAGGTATCTACATCTCGTATATGTTCCGAAACTATTTTTGACAATTTTACAAGGACCTTATCTCCAATATCATGGCCGTATGTATCGTTCACATACTTGAAGTGATCGATGTCGAGAATGATAAGGGAAAATTCTTCTCCGTATCTTTTCGCTTTCTTGTGTACGGTTTTCGACTACGCTCTATTGTTTCCGGGGGGCTGATAAAAAGTGCATATACAAGTTGCTCGAAGAAAGTATCAAGACAGGGGGATAGTAGAGGCAGGGTAATTGCATTAAAATGTCCAAAGGCTTATCCGGAAGACCGCTGGTCCGCCATCTCTTTTTCTCCCTCTTCTAACCTGAAAGAAAAAAGGGGGCGCCCCATTCCACTCAAGGATGTATAGATTGCCGCAGGCTAACCCGTACGGTGGTGCCCGCTTTTTTTGAAGAGTCCCAGGAGAACAGACCCCCCTGGGTTTCCGTCATGAGCCGGGCGCTGTAGACCCCCAGGCCTGTCCCTCTGGATTTACCCCAGGTAATGTACTTTTTTCCGAATTTTTGTCGTATTTCCTCGGGGACCTCCTCCCGATTCCAGACTGATACCTGCACCCAGCCGTTTTCCCCTGCTTCCAGGGAGATCCTGACTGGATCGTTCTCTTTTGAAGCATCTATAGCGTTTTTGATAATATTTGAAAAAAGTGAATAGCAGAGGAGCTGTTCCCCTTGGGCAATAAAATGGTCTTCTGCTCCCTCCGAGGTGGGAGTCCGTTCAAGGCTTACATTGATTTCCTTCCCGTCGATACTTGCCCGGTGTTCCACCAGAATGTTTCTCAAAAGGTTCTCCAGATTAACTTCTTCATGCCGAACCTCGTAGATTCCTTTTTCCATTTTGTACAAACCCATGGACTTATCGATCATGCTAAGCATTCGCTTTCCCGACTCCTCGATCATCCTGATATACTGTTCTTGTTCGTCTGTTAAAATGTTCTCATCATCCATCAATAGCAGCTGGGCCCCGCCGAGAATACCGTTTAAGGGGTTTTTAAGGTCGTGCCGGGTTATTCGGCCTATCTCCTCTTTAAGCTGCTCTACTTCTTTTATGGGGGTTATATCGGTGAGTATCAGCAGGGCTGCTTCCTGTGCCTCCGTCCATCTGATGGGGCTTATTTGCATGAGAAAGGTTCTCTCGATTTCCGGCAGATGGTATTCCGAAGTGACAAATTGCTGATTTCCCTCCTCTGTCGTCTCTGGTTCAAGAAAAACCGGGCATCTAGAACAAAAGTCCTCCTTGTAGCCGAAGACCCGAGTACAGAGTCTTTGTTCCAGAGGGTCGGAATAGAATGACTGTATATAGGGATTAGCGTAGAGAATTTCCCGGCTCTCCCTGGCAATCACCAGAATCCCTACTTTGATGTGTTGCAGAATAGCAAGAAATCTGTGGTTTGCCGCTTCCAGCTCATTTCTGATCCGCCGCTGCTCGGTCATATCCCGGGCAACGGCGATAATGTAGGTCTTACTTGGGGTTTTAAAGGTGCGCAGCCGGACCTCGACCTGTATCTGTTTACCCTTTTTACTTTGGTGTACCGTTTCGATAACACCCGTCTGTAAGGGATCTTGTAAAACCTTATCCAGATCCTCTTCCAGGGTTTGAAGGTCATAATACGGCTTGATGTCCTGGGGGCCAAGGGAAAGCAATTCTTCTCTGGTGTAGTCAAGGGCAGAGCAGGCGGTATCGTTTACATCGACGAACTTCATGGAGCTCCTGTCAATAAGGAAAACCTGGTCCGAACTGTTGTCTACCGCTGCCCGAAATCGCTCCATAGTTTCCCGGGTACGTTTGACCTCGGTTATTTCGGTAACGATACCGGTCAAGGTGGTAATACCATTTTCTTGGTTGGTAATTTTCCCCAGGTCCCGGAACCACTGATATTCGCCGGCGGCATTGCGGATACGATACTCGCAGGTGTAAGTCTTCGCGGACCCATCCAGATGTCTTCGAAATGCCTCCATGGTAGCATTGTAATCATCTGGATGCACCAGGTTCGTAAAATCCGTGTAGTGCTTGAACTCCTCCGGCCGGTACCCCAAGATGGTTGCCTTACGCTCGTTAAACAGTACTTTTCCTGAAGGGAGTTCAAGTTCCCACCAGGCCATGTTTCCGCCGCGCAGGGCCGTTTCCAGATGGGTGTTCAGCTCTTCGATGGTCTTTCTGCTGGTGATTCTTTCGGTAATATCGGTAAGAATACCCACATAATACGGGGGCAGATTCTCCTGAAAAACGACGGAGACGGTTAGGTCCGCCCAGAGTATACTTCCGTCCTTTTTTAAAAACCGTTTTTCTAAACGGGTCTGCGGATTCTGCTCTGTGAGATTAAAGATGGTCTCTTCTTCGCGAAGGATATCCTCGGGATGGTTAAAATCCTGTATTTTACTGCCGTAGAGTTCCTCTCGGCTATAGCCAAGCATAGCCGTAAAAGCTTCATTGCACTCAACAATCCTGCCTGTCTCGTCGGTGATTCCTATTCCGACACTGGTAACAGCAAAGATGGTCTCGTACCGGGCAAAGGTATCGGCAGTCGATTTCTTCGATTCATCTTTGACACCCATACATACCTCGGGCCGTGTATTTTATTCTTTATGAACTATATGTAATGGGGCTGTATCTGTCAAATTTTCAATCTTCCCATCAGCAAATTGATATATTTGCTATAATCACTCACATAGGATATAATGTCAGCAAATTTTTAGTATAAAACCATCTTGTGTGGAAGTGTAATAGATGAAAGAGCAGAAGAGCCTGCTTCTTGTAGAAGATGAGGCCATTATCGCACTGTATACAAAGAAACAGCTGGAACAGTACGGCTACCAGGTAACAGTAATTCATAATGGCGAGAAGGCGGTTGAACATGTCTTGAAGAATGATGAAATCGATCTTGTTTTAATGGATATCAACCTCAACACTAAGATGGATGGCACAGAAGCGGCAAAGTGCATATTGTCAGTCAAGGATATTCCCTTGATATTTCATTCAAGTCACACCGAACCGGAAATGGTAAATAAAACGGAAGCGATCACCAACTACGGATATGTGGTGAAAAATGCCGGAATCACCGTGCTCGATGCATCGATTAAGATGGCATTTCGCTTGCATAATGCAAACAAAGCGTTGCAAGAAAAAACCAATATGTTTGAAGATGTGATCAACCACATGCCGGGATTTGTTTTGTGGAAGGATAGGGAGTGCCGTTTTATGGGATGCAATCAAAACTTCGCAGAAAAGAACGGCTTTTCCGAGGTTGAGGATATTATAGGGAAAACTGATTACGACCTACATTTTACCAAAAAGGAAGTTGAAGGCTTTATTAAGGACGACAAAGCGGTTATGGCATCCGGGATACCAAAACTACATATCCGTGAGCAGGCACATGTGAGCCATGATGAGGTGATCCATTTTGATACCACAAAAATCCCGATAAAAGATGGAACCGGCAATGTGTATGGCGTACTAATTGTTGCACTCGATGTTACCGCCCTGATGGCACAGTCCTGACCACATGCAGCAAAACAATACCCATCGGCTCACTTGGCTGAAGGCAGCCGCACCTATGATTATATCATAGGAAAATTCTGGAGGTGCCCCTTTTTTATCCTTCCAGTAGGGTCAAATTTGGGTATACGGGGTGAGGTGAAAAAAGTAATTCTTGTGTAGTTTACAAAAGGCGTTCATATTTCATTGCACAGCAACTATATTAGTTCTAGAATTGTAAAATAAGTGTTCCAAGGTGGTGACCTATGCCAAAAAAAATTCTCCTCGTAGAAGATGATGTTCTCATTGCAATGAATGAGGCGCAGACACTTGAAAAACACGGGTATGAGGTGGTATCCGCCCATAAAGGCGAGGAAGCGGTAGAAATGGTGAACACTGACCCGGAAATATCACTTATTTTGATGGATATAGATCTTGGTAGTGGGATGGATGGAACAGAGGCAGCCGAAAAGATTCTGACTAAAAAGGATATCCCAGTTGTCTTTTTATCTTCCCATACCGAACCGGAGGTGGTGGAGAAGACCGAGAAAATAACCTCCTACGGCTACGTAGTGAAAAACAGTGGTGTTACCGTGCTTGATACCTCAATTAAAATGGCGTTTAAACTTTTTGATACTAAAAATGAAGCAAGGAAGCATGAACAGTCTCAGCGTCAAAGCGAAAAACGCTATCGTGCCATAGTGGAAGCTTTTGATGGCTTGATATATGTCTGCTCGCAGGACTATCACGTTGAGTTCATGAACGAGCGTTTCATCGAGCGTACCGGTTATGATGGAACTGGAGAATTGTGTTACAAGGCGCTACACAATCTCGAATCTGTCTGCCCGTGGTGTGTAAATAATAGGGTATTTAAGGGTGAAACAGTGCGATGGGAAGTGTTGAGCCCAAAAGATAATCGTTGGTATTACGTGGTCGATAGCCCTATATATCATGACGATGGCTCAATGTCCAAACAGGCGATGATTATGGACATTACCGAACGCAGGCAGGCTGAAGAAAAACTGCGTTTGAAATCTCGGTTCATAGATCGGATAGCAGAGGTATCCCCTGATATCTTCATTATTTATAATGAAGAAGGTGAGTTTTTAGAAATAATCACCGCGAACGAAGATTATTTATTCTTAAAAAGAGAAATGTTGATGGGAAGTAAAATACCTGAAGTTCTCCCTGAGACAGCTGCTTCTCGCATTATGCAAGGTATAGATGGGGCCTTAACGACCAATTCACTTAAAGTGGTTGAGTATGAACTTGAAATAGAAAATAAGAGGTTATATTTTGAAGCCCGTATAACACCACTGGAAGAGGATAAAGTTCTTGCACAAATTATTGAGATTACAGAACGAAAGCAGACCGAAGATGCTCTAAGAGAAAGTGAAAAAAAGAACTCAGCAATACTATATGCTTTTCCCGATCTAATGTTTATTCAGGACAGCGCCGGAACATATCTCGATTATTATGCATCAAATGAAGACTATCTGTACGTTCAGCCGGAGCGGTTTATCGGACAAAAAATGCAGGATATTCTGCCTAAAGAAATCTATCAACACTTGTTTCCATTAATAGAAAAGACACTCGCGACTAACGAAGTTCAGAAGGGTGAATATGAACTTGCCCTATCAGGAGATAAAAGAGCCTATGAGGCGCGATTTTCTCCATTCGATGAAGATAGAGTAG
>Ga0102941_1001701_pt1 | contig 10255 bp, 8 predicted proteins | sample SalPonR2_C_D2_MG_FD_79281 | JGI IMG/M metagenome (GOLD analysis project Ga0102941, IMG submission 79281) | Salt pond soil microbial communities from South San Francisco under conditions of wetland restoration - Salt Pond MetaG R2_C_D2_MG | ecosystem: Environmental > Aquatic > Marine > Intertidal... | reverse complement strand
GCCTACTCTCCCGACCAGGCCAGATCCCGTTCCTGGAACTCTTCCGTTGGCTCCCACTGTACATCACCGTAGTCTGCGCCGAAGTGGCTCTCGCGAAAGCTAACCATCTTCTCCTCGATGAATCGCTGGAGACGATCGGCCTCGGCGGGATAGTGGGCGAGCACGTTATCCTGCTCGTACGGATCGGCGATCACGTCGTAGAGCTGTCGGTGCGTTCGATCAGACTGATCGCCCCCCAGATTCGTCAGCAACTTGAATCGATCATCCACAGCCGCAAACGTAGGAGACTCGAACATCGCGCGTCGATTCTCTACGAATCGATAGTGAATGGCGCACTCGCGCTTGACCGGCTCGTTTTGCGCCGCCGCATCGAAGAGCGGCAGGAGAGAAACCCCGTCTATCGGTCGGTCATCGGGCATCGCGTACGACCAGAGATCGACGAGCGTGGGGAGATAGTCGAGCGTGCTCGCCGGGAACTCGAACCGCTGGCCTGCAGGAACCCGTCCTGGCCACTTCACCAGGGCGGGAACTTCGATCCCACCGTTGAAGAGGCTGCGCTTGCGTCCGCGCAGCCCGGCGGTGGTGCCGCGACTGCGGCGAAACTCCGGCACATCGGTCTCGTGCTCGCCCCTCCCTTCGGGACCGTTGTCGCTGCAGAAGAACACGATTGTGTTCTCCTCGAGCCCGAGATCCTTTATCTCCTGATTGAGCCGTCCGACCTGGTGATCCATCGCGGTCACTACACCGTAGTAATGCGCGTAATCCTCCGGGTACTCGTCGTACATCGCAAGGTACTCGGGCCCGGCAACGACCGGTGTGTGAGGCGCGTGGAACCAGACGGTTGCGAAGAAGGCGGTACCGTCGGCGCTCGCCCTCCGCATGAACTCAACCGTGCGGTCCACGATCAGCTCGGAATCGCACCCCAGGACCGGTCCATCGACCTTCGTCCCGTTGTCGAAGTAGGGACTCGCCCATGGCGAGTCGATCCGACTCATTGTCTTCGCATCGAATCCAACCGACGGGTCCCATGTGGGGACCGCATACTCGGTACTCAAGGAGTCGTCGTACCAGCGCTCCCAGGGTGGCGCGAAGTTCGCGTCCGGTTTGCGCCCCGGCTTCGCCGAGTGGCCGCGTTCCAGTGTCCCGAGGTGCCACTTTCCGAAGTGTCCGGTCGTGTAACCGAGTTCCTTCGCGATTCGGGAGAGCGGTATCTCGTGCACCGGCAGATGTCCGACGTTCGCGTGGGTGATGCCATACCGCGAGTAGTGCCGCCCCGTGAGACACGTTCCGCGCGTGGGCGAGCAAACCGGCCCGCCGGCATAGAAGCGCGTGAAGACGGCCCCCTCGTCGGCGAGTTGATCGAGAGATGGGGTCCTGATGACGCGGTTCCCGTTGAATCCGGTATCTCCGTAGCCGAGATCATCGCACATGACGAGGACGACGTTGGGCATAGACATGCCGTATTGTCTCATACTCCGCGACATACCCTCCAGGGGTTGGATGGAGGTATCGACCTGTCGTCACGGCGAGGTCTTTGGATCAGACTGCCCGCACTACTCGCAGGACAGCTTTGCCGTCCTGTTGCTCTCCCGGCAGCCGGCCATGCAGATCAACGACACAGATCTGCAGCCCCACCCGGGTCCGACCGTTGCACTGATGGGTCCAGGTTCGACGTGGATGATTCACCCGGATGAGGTGATGGCCTCCGACCCGATCGCGACACGAAGCTGGATGTGCCTGGCGTCTCCGGTCTGGAGGTCGGCTGATCGACCGTTGATCGAACAGGGACTCGCGATCGTCTCCGCGGAAGGCTCATTCGCACGGTACGAACAGCAGCTGTCTACCATCTACCACGAGCTCATCGACACCCGGGGCCGGTTCAGACGGGGCCTGTGCAGCTCGCTCTTCCACTCGCTCGCGGCCGAGATAGTGCTCAACGCGTCGGACCTGGCTCGACCGTCGTACACCAGGAACGATATGCAACGACTGTTCGGAGAAATCCGAGCGCAGCCTGCCAGGCGTTTTCGCCTTCCGGATCTCGCGCGCATGATCGGCCTTTCACCCCGACAGCTTCGACGCATCTTCGTTTCGGAGATCGGGAAGACGCCGAAGGAATTCGAGATCGAGTGCCGGATGGCACACGCGGAATACCTCCTTGCCAACCGGGGGCTCAAAGTCTACGAGGTTGCAGAGGAATGCGGATACTCGGATCCGTTTCTCTTCTCCCGGCAGTTCAAGAAGCTCCAGGGGCAGAGCCCAAGAGCGTATCGTCTCGGTTCACGACATTGACGATCGATCGCGCCCGCACTGACCGGCCGTCTGCGCCCCGCCGACGGTCAGCTCACGCTGTTTCTACGAGCGGCAGTCCGATCATCCGCCCCGACTGCATGCTCATCACCACGCCATCCGCGAACTCCATGTAACGAACGCCGGTGGCGGGATCGGTCAGTCTGACCTGCTCCTCTCCGCGAATCGCACCGATGAACTCGTCCTCCACGCGCCAGCCACCGGCCTCGTCCGCGGGGACTTCGATCTCCGAGAGAACCTCGTCTCCGCGTCGCGCCCCGAAGAGTTTCCCTCCGGAGACTTTGAGCGTCCCATCGGTACCGAACAGTGTCACCCCGCTCTCCCCTCCCACGCCAGTGACGCTCGAAGTCTGGAGTCGGAACTGCGCACCGCACGCCATATCGGCGAGAATGTCCAGATGGTCGGGCATATCCGAAACCCGGGCATTGCCTTCACCTGTTCCGAATGGGATGAAGGTCTTGCCCAGAGCGATCACGCGGGTCGCCGGGCCGACCCAGCGCATGAGCTGCTCGTAGACGATCCCGACGTTCAGGTAGTTGTTGCCGCTGTACTCGCGATTGCGCCTCCAGGAGATCGGGCGACTCTCGTCGGGAAACTGACCGGGGTTCTGCCGCCAGTCGATGGCAATGATCCGACCCAGGTAGCCCTCGTCGATCAGACGGATGATGGTCGGATCGATGCGGAGCGTCTCCGGCGCCGGTACGATCTGAAGAATCTGCCCCGGATGCGCAAGCGACGCGCGATGCATTTCTCTCGCCGTTCGGGAGTCCGACGCCATTCGGGCCTCGCAGAGCACGTGCTTCCCGTTCTCCAGCGCGGCAACGGTCATCGCCCCGTGGACGTACGGCCAGGTGCCTATAACTACAGCATCGATCTCGCTGTCCCGGACGACTTGATCCCACGAGTCGGCCACACGAGGGATTCCGAACTCGTCGGCGACGCGCCGCCCCGACTCGCGTGTGCGATTCGCTACGACGGTGACCTCCACGCCGTCAATGGCCTGGAGTCCGGGGATGTGATGACGCCTTGAATTCGCTCCGGCGCCGATAATGCCTACTCGAATGGTTTCACTCATGGTTGTAGAGTAGCGATCACGGAGAGGTCTGGATAGCGCGACGACGCACGGTCAGGCTCCGTCTGCCCCCACCCGGATTCGCCTGCCGCCAATCACGAGTCAATGTCCCGGTTCGGTCTCCCGGGACAACCCCTCACAACCGAGAGCATCGATCATCGGGGCAACGGCGTCTGGGACCAAGGAGGCAACCTCGTCGATATAGCGACGGGATTGAGCAGGTTCGTGCCGGGCTGTCGTGGTGCTCGTGAGAGCCAGACGATGACGTTGCATGGATGGGTCGAGTCAGCGGGAGCGGTGTAGTCAGAATTCTGCTCGAATCCCAATGTTATGTTGCGCCGAGGCGGCAAGGTGAAGCACGGCGGACTATTCGAGCGTCTTGTAGTGTGTGGAAACCGCCACTCGATCGCCCGCGACTGCCACCACGGCTCGCTACATCCCGCCGGGGTCGCAATCAGCTGCACACGATCTTTGACCGGCATCTGAGGGTGGTCTGCGACGTCTACGATGAGAAGTACGCAGTCACATACGGCATGTTCCGCCTGGAGCGGATCCGGGACATGGGCGAGCGGTTTCTGACGTGTGGCGACTACCGGCTCGGGGCGGCACGCATTCGGTGCACGAATCCGAACTGCGGACATTGCAGAAACCGTCTTCGGTTTCTGCCGGCAGAACGCCGTCGGCGTTCTGCACACTACATTCCGACCGTTGAGCTGTAAGTGGTTCTACCTCTGCCCGTCGTGCAGCCAGAAGCGGACGTTGCTGTTCACCGAGCATCTGATGAATGAGGTTCTCCTGGACCTGCCACACCGGCAGTTCGTCTTCACGATGCCAAAGGCGCTTCGACCGTTATCCCGGCACGATCGACAACTCGTCGCCGAGGTGTCACGCCTGATCTACACGATTATCTCCGAGTTCCTCATGCGCCTGAAGCTTGGCCTGGATATCATCAGTCCGATCCGGGACTTCCGCTGGCCGCGCCGGTGTCCGGAGACACTCGGTTCGCGGGCACATCGTTACGCACGGCGTTCGAGCTGATCGTCACCGAAGCGCATCTGACCTGCTTTGGGTTCGGGGATCGAAAGATCCGGCATCTGCTCTCACGTGAGCACCAGATTCAACGGGACACGGAACACATCATGAAGAGCGTGGAACGCATTGCGGTGCCGGAGCAAGCTGCACGCATTCTCAGGAAGTATCGACAACCAGGGTCCAGTTCGGACTCTGGCTGATCTAGGTCGAGATCGCAGACGGCTCTCGTCTTTGTCTCCTTTACATTTCTTCCTGCCATGAATATACGCAAAAGATTTCAAAAACAGTATTGTATTTGAACACTATTAAGTATATATTGATTCGAGAAATGAGAAGGAGAGAATATGGAGAGCCATAGCACGCAAGTAAACAAGGCCGCTGTTGGGACGTTTGTGATCGTTGAGACACTTCTTTTATTTGTGCCTCTGTTCATTCTTGGAGCAGCAATCAACTGGCCCGGGAGTCTGTCGGAGCCGGCATCGGTGGTACTCCCGCAGCTTATTGAGCAAGCTGGAGCAGTCCGCGCAGGATATTTCATCTATCTGGTGTACTCGATACTGTTTTTCCCGATGGCGTACTTTTTACTTGCCTATCTGGAGGGTGGCCGTGTTTCCAGTCATATTGGATGGCTCGGGGTCGGTTTTGCCGCAATCTCCACACTGTCTCGTACAATCGGTATTGCACGTTGGCTGACCGCCATGCCGAATCTGGCCATGCGATGGCTCGAAGCGCCCGGTCGCGATATCGAGATTGCCTACGACACGCTAAACAGCCTCGCCGGGGGGATCGGTGAGATCATCGGGGTAGGTTTGTTCGCCGGAATCTGGGCGCTCATAACGAGCCGGGTCGCGATTCGCGAGCGCCGTGTTCCAGCTTGGATCGGCTGGATGGGGTTGGTCGCCGGTATCGCACTCATCTCTCCGGTGGTCGAACTGTTGGGAATCGAGATTGACGGGCTGGTTACCGTGACCACCGCACTGGTTCACCTGTGGTGGCTCATAATGGGCATCGCCATTTTGGCAAGACCGGCCAAAGCGGATCTGTAAAATGGGTGACGAAAAGCGAATCGGTGAACTACGGCCATCCGGTGTTCTTATGAGCCCCGCATGCGAGTGATTCGGGGCCGGAAGCAAGGATGGTCAAGATCGTCGAGCACTGTTGTGTGCGTCATAACGGAGTCCATCACCTGCAGCGTGCCGAGCGCCGCCCTCCCGTAGAGGCCACATCGGTGCCCTGTCCACCGAGCCTATTCACTGCTTCGCAATCATTAATGTCCACCGTAGTCTGGTGGACGGACTTGCTATGCTGTATGCTGCGCGCGTCACGCGGGGTCAACAAGCAAGGTTACAAATTCCTGGATCTCACAAACAGAATCGAACGATATCCTCGAGGTGTGTGGCGGATTGATGTTGCGATGTGCGGCGGTAGCGTTTCGCAGATCGAGGAAACGGCATATTGCATCGACGAACGTTACAGTCCTGCGTTTCCCAATGAAGGTTTCTGATCGCCGCTCGTATAGGGGGTTCTCCGCGTTGTAGGAGTAGTTGCATCTTTGGACTAATCGTGCGACATCTCGCTTGGAGAAACTGTTGGTATGCAGAACAAACTCGACCGCCTTGAACGCGCAGATGAAAGCGGCTTCGTATCATGGCCGTCCCTCCAGATAAGCCTTCTCGCGTTGACCGTCGGTCAACTCGAGCACGTCTTGACTGCAGTGTGATTCCCAGTAGCTCGGGACCATGAAGCCATTGAACACGTCGCGGCTAAAGGTAAGATTAACGAGCGCGCCAGCTATGTCTTCGTCACATGCGGTGACGTGAAGGAAGGTGCAAAGGTCCGCGAGCGTATCGTTGGGTATGCCTGTAGCGCTCATCAATGCGTGACGGACGAAGCTGTCGGCCGAAATGTCAGGGTGGATGCTGGGATCGTAGCTGCGAACAAGTTCATCGATTGACCAGTCCTGCGCCGGAGGGGAAAGCAGCTCGTGAATCCAAGTGTCCCCGCCGTTAACGAAGGGAGTCCAGCCTGCGAAGAGGGTGTAATAGGCTCGGGTCATGTCGGCGAGGCGGTACCCAGCCTGTCTGGAAGTGCATTCAACGACGAATCGTCCGGCGTCATAGTCGAAGTAGCAGACGTGCAGTGCGGTCGTCGAGTCTTGTCGGAAGAGGGTCACGCCCCCCTCAATCCCTGGCAACTGCAGTCCATAGCCCAGCATCGAGAGGAATCGGCGCCTAGCTTCCGCCATAGCACGTAATTGTGCACAAAATGGAGTGCTGCGATCAACACCAGCGCGGCAGAGCCACACCTGCCGATTTTCCTGGTACAGCTCGATGCTCTTCGGATGGAGCAGCCATCCGCTCCTCGTGACGGTCGCGAGCAAACCAGACAGATTCGGTACGCATACTACAAGGTGATGGAGTCCGGGGCTGGTCGGCTGCACGAGCACGAGACGGCCGGCAGCGCCCATAGATTGACGGTTAATTCGATGTCCGCGACGAGAATGGCGACGTGATCGAGACGCACGGATTCCTCCGCCGCTCATCGTATCAGAGTTTCTGCCACGTGCACTCCCTGCCGAGCTCCTCGAGAAAGGCGACAACGTTGCCCGGGTCCTGCCCGTACGGCAGGATGCCAGTTCCGACGACAACCGAGCAGGGCGCCGCCGCGAGCGCGCGAAACCCCGAGACGAACTCGGCGAGCTCACCCGACTCGGGCGGTGCGGCGAGTCGCCGCGGATCGAAGTTGCGGCGCACCACCGAGAGCGGGCCACGGGCAGAAACGGCTCCACCCGGCGAGCCCACCGCGTTTGGTGTCGCCTCGACGAACGCTTCGGTCGGGTACGGCGACCGCCCCGCGTTGGCAATGGCCGTGGCGAAGCTTCCGGCATCCACGGAGTAGTCACAGACGATCGACGTCGCGCCGGCGCCGAGAATCGCAGAGACGATGTCCGTTGTGTCCCCTCCCATTACGAGCGCCCGTTCGCGCTGCCCGCTCGCCGCGAGTACGCTCATGAGCCTGGCGTGCAGCGGCGCGATCGCCCTCCGGTAGAGGTCCGGGCTCAGCAGCGGAGGAGACGCCGAGCTGTCGAAGACGATCGCGTCGTGTCCGGCGTCGCGAATCGCAGCGAGCCACGAGGCGGCGGTTTCGGTGGCGAACTCGAGCAGTCGAATCGCAGCAGGTTCGTCGGTGAGCATGCCGACGAGCAGGTCCTCTGCCCCGACGAGCTTGGCCGTGATGCTCACGGGACCGCTCGCGGCTACGCGCACCTGCGGACGTGCACCGCGTACCGCAATGCGCGAGTCGAGGTACGCTCGGAAGCGGTTCGCGGCCTCGAGCATGAGCGCGAAGCGACCCGCGGCGGCCACCCGCGGAGGTTCAAGCGCGTGCGGAAGCGAGTCGAGCGTCCACAGCGAAGCGCGTATCTCGGGGCATCCGTGCGGGTCGACCACGCTCGGTTCGGCGCCGAGCGCCTCCGCTTCGAGGTTATAGACGTCAATCCCAACGGTGATCAGATCGGCCCGATACACCTCGTGCTCGGCGACGAGCGCTTCCACGAGCAGGTCCGTAGAGACGGAGACTTCCGCGGGGCTACGGGAGATGAGCGCCGCCTTGTGCTCGTAGACCGCAGGCTCCCAACGGAGTCCGCCCGGTGCGGTATCCATTCGAGCTCAGAAAGGTGAGACAGCGGTCGCCGAACCGCCGGTGATCCGCTCGAGATGCGCCATCGTCTCCTCCTCGATGTCCGCGACGCCTCGGGCATCGTCCTCGAGCAGGTGCTCGAGCCAGTCGCGACCGTTTCGCACGTGGTTCATCTCGTCGGACCAGTCGTGGTCGGCGAAGAGCTGCGACCGCTGATCCCCTTCGTTACCGTAGAGCTCGAAGCGAGGTTTCTTCCGCGGCATGTAATGCTTTTCGAGCACGAGCGTGAGATAGCAGATACGATGCAGAAAGGGCATCTGCTGGCTATTGCGGTAGAGCGTCTGATCGCATCGATCGGGGGCGCTGCCGAGTTCGGACAGGCGGACCGCACCGAACTGCGAGTGGCGCACCTCGTCCCAGAAATGGCGGGTGAACCAGCGGATCATCGCCCAGGGAACGTTCTGGTCGAAGGCCTGGTAGAGGATCGACGCGAGAATACTCGCCGCGTAGATCTCGTTGAAGAAGACGCGGAACTGCTCGGCCACCGCCTTGTCAAAGACGAGCTCCATCTTCCGGTCGTGCGGCATGATCGGCTGCTCGCCAATGCGATCGTCGAAGACGATCGACGACGGGATCGTGAACGGGACACGCAGGGGAGGCGCATCGGTCGCTGCCGGCCGGTCGGTTCGTCCTTCGAGACCACCTGCCGCCGTGAGAAGCGAGGCGATTGCACTCGCCCAGTCGTGGCTCTCCTCGGACGCATCGTCGGCGAGCAGATGCGAGGCCCACTCAATCTGCTCCTCGAGCTCGGGGACGATCCGTCGGAGCATTCGCCGGTCGAACGCGTTCGCCGCCGGGTCGGCTGTCTCGAGCGTCGTGCGGTAGAAGGCGAGCAGCTCGGGCTTGATGACGAGGTAGAGACCACGAATGAAGGCTGCCTCGGAGGGGGCGTCGACATTGCGGGTGACCGCCTCCATGAGCGCGGTCGGAATCGTGGCCCGCGCGTTCCCGCCACGGAGATTCGTGAGCCGATCCACGAGCCAGTCGGCGTGGTCGCTGTCGTTGTAGAGATGGTAGCCGAGTCGGTGCTTCGTCTCCCACGCCGGCGCGCGCAGGAACCATCCGCTCTGCTGTCGAATCGACTCCTTCTCCACGAAAAGTGCGCTGCGATGGCGATCGGCGAGCTCGAACGCACCCCATCCACGAGGTTCGGTTTTCATTGTGCCTCCAGGCCGAGAATAGAGTGTCGGGGAGAAATTGACGTCTCACTCCCGGCAGCCGGTATTCTCAATTTCGGCAATTTGATACTGTTGCTCATGTTCGCCCGATCCGGTCCGATCGAAGTCGCACTCCCGAGCCACGGAATCGCCGTGGCGGAGAGCGTCCACGCTGACGACTTCATGATGTCGTGGCGCAGCGACCCGTACTGCAAGCTGCTGTTCATCGTCCGCGGACAGACCCGCCTCGAGGTTCGCGGCTGTGAACGGGTGACGCTCCGCTCGGGGGACACCGCCGCCGTCGCGAGCGACGTCGCGCACCGGCTCGCCGACCTCGAACCGACCACCGTAGTCGTACTCGCGCTCTCTTCCGCCTTCCTCGACGCAGTCGGTGCGCGGCGCGCGACGTGGCAGGTCGTCGCTGAAGCCTGCCCGCAGCCGCTCGACGCCGGAACGCAGGCAACGATAACGACTCGGCTGCGCTCAATTCTTCACCTGCAGGCTCGCCACTCCACCAGCCTCGACGCCCGGTCCGAACTTCTCGTCCGCAGCAGGGCCGACGAAATTCTCGCCGCACTCGCGGCAAACGACGCCGGTCACGCCGCTCGCTCGAGTCGCGACCGAGTAGCCCGGCTGCTCGAGCAGATCGCCGAGGCGCCCTTCGCCGAGTGGACCACCGAGCAGGCTTCGGCGAGCGCCGGGCTCTCGGTCCGCAGGTTCGCCGATCTTCAGCGAGAACGGACCGGTGCATCGTTCCAGAAGTGGCTCACCGCGGTCCGCGCCCGCTACAGCGCCCGGCTGATCGCCGAGGAAGGCTACACGGTCTCGACCGCCGCCTTCGCGGCGGGGTTCTCGAGCCTGCCCACCTTCTACCGCGCGTTTCGCCGGGAGATGGGGTGCCCGCCGGGGGATCTTGCCCGAACGATTCGGTAGCGAAGCACAATCGCGAACCGTGGCGATAGAGAGTACGGAGGGTGCCATTGTTCCG
>Ga0102941_1001699_pt1 | contig 10263 bp, 4 predicted proteins | sample SalPonR2_C_D2_MG_FD_79281 | JGI IMG/M metagenome (GOLD analysis project Ga0102941, IMG submission 79281) | Salt pond soil microbial communities from South San Francisco under conditions of wetland restoration - Salt Pond MetaG R2_C_D2_MG | ecosystem: Environmental > Aquatic > Marine > Intertidal... | reverse complement strand
GCAATCAGGAGGAGATAATGATCCTGCACAGGATAATATGGTAAACCGCGTGGCTGATATTAATCCTAATGATATCGAAAATATTGAAGTACTTAAGGGAGCATCAGCCTCGGCTATTTATGGTTCAAGAGCCAGTAATGGGGTTATTATTATAACAACAAAACGTGGAAGTGAAGGAAAGCCTCAAATTAATTTTTCACAAAGAGTAGGATTTTTTGACCTCTCAAATACTGTTGGATCACGTGTATTTAATAGTGAACAAGAAGCCGTGGATGCATTTGGCCCAGTTGCTGCTGAGCATTTCATAGCGGGGCAGACCTACGATAATGAGGCCGCAATCGCAGATAGAAATGATGTTTCACTTGAATCTTCATTCAGTTTAAGTGGAGGTAATGAGGGTACTCAATATTTTGTGTCTGCCTTGGTTAAAGATGACCAGGGAATAATTGCAAATACCGGCTATCAAAAACAGTCTTTCAGAGCAAATTTAAACCAGGAGATCTCTCCCAGAGTAGATCTGGATTTTACTTCAAATCTTGTGCATTCGGTAGCAAGCCGTGGATTAAGTAATAATGACAATACAGGTACAAGTTTTTGGATGGTATTCCCTAAAACACCAAACTTCTTCGACCTTCGGGCAAGTAATGGCGTATTTCCAGATAATCCTTTTATAAATAGTAACCCATTACAGACGGCTTCTATTCTGAATAATGATGAAGATGTATGGCGCTTTATCAGTTCAGCAAAACTGACTTATAATATATCAACGACAGCCAATTCAAATATGAGGATGGTTGCTGATTTTGGAGTAGATCGATTTCAGCAAAAGAACGAGATATTTTCTCCTCCTATACTTCAATATGAGTCAAATGATGGGCTTCCAGGAACTCTAATCAAGGGTAATGCTTCAAACCTGAATATCAACTCGTCAGTGAACTTTATTCACAGTATTGAACCCGGTTCGGGTAGCCTAACGCTAACCACATCGGTAGGAGCTCAATACCAAAACAGAGATCTGCGGGTTGAGCGAACTACCAGCCAGGACCTGATTGCCGGGCAGCGAAAATCTGATGCAGCCACGGTCATCAGTGTGTTTGACCGAAGATCTAAAGTGGTTGATCTTGGCTTGTATCTGCAGGAAGAAATTCAGCTCTTTGATGAACGCATGTTGGTAACATTCGGTGCACGTGCTGACCAGAGTAGCAACGCTGGTGATCCTGATAAGTTTTTCTTCTACCCAAAAGCTTCAACTTCGTATCGCTTTGATAATGTGTCTCCGGGTCTTCTTGACGAGATTAAATTCAGAGCTGCGCTGGGATATAGCGGTAACCAACCGCTTTACGGGCAAAAATTTACACCACTTTCCGGAGATAGAAATATCGAAGGGAATGCTGGTCTGACAGTTGGCGGTATTGCCGGCGATCCTGATATAGAACCTGAACGTCAAAGAGAAATTGAACTGGGACTTGATGCTGTATTATTAGGTGACAAGGTGAATCTGGAGTTTACACTCTACCAGCAAAATATCACTAATCTGTTGTTAGAAAGAGAACTGAGCCCGTCCCAGGGTATTCAAACCCAGTTTTTCAACGGTGGAGAGTTGCAGGTTCAGGGTGTTGAACTTGGCCTGACATTTTTGCCTGTCAATACCGAAAATATGAGCTGGCAAGTAAGAACGAATTTTTATAGCAATAGAAGTGAAATCGTTGATTTGCCTGTGCCAGGCTTTCAGGCCGGAGGTTTTGGAGCATCTTTGGGTATGTTTAGGGTAGAAGAAGGAGAATCGGCAACCAGTATATGGGCAAATGAAGGCGGAGAATTGAGCAAGCTTGGAGACGCCAACCCTGATTTCAGAATGAGCTTGATGAACGACCTCGGATGGAAGCAGTTCAACTTATACTTCCTGTGGGACTGGCAGCAGGGAAGTGATGTTATAAATCTGACCAAACTGCTTTATGATCTGGCTCAAAACTCCAGTGACTGGGATACTGCAGGGCAGGCAAGAATATCTGAGTTTGGGTTTAATACAAGTCCTTATATCGAGGATGCTACTTTTCTCAAACTCAGAGAAGTTTCGCTCTCCTATAATTTAGAGCCGGAGTTCCTGCAGCAGTTGTGGTCTGGGTTCAGGTACGTCACATTAAGCGTAACGGGTAGGGATCTTTTAACTTTTACAAAGTATAGTGGCCTCGACCCGGAGGTTAGTAACTTTGGTAATCAGCAGATTGGCCGTAACGTAGATGTGGCCCCGTTTCCTCCCAGCAGAAATTTTTGGTTTTCAGTTCAGCTGGGCATCTAAAAAGAATATTAAAACAACCAAAGGAGATCACCATGTTTAGAAATTACCAAAAAGGAATATTTTTAATAGCCTTCTTTGCCATACTCTTTGGAAGCTGCAATATAGTAGAGGATGTTCCTGACTTTAATAACCCTAGTCTTGAGCAATTAACAGACTCGCCTACCCGGGTGTCGATAAATACGCTTGCTACCGGTCTATTGATAGGCAGCAGAGAAGGGATCGAAAATTACGTATATATGACTGGAATTGTAGGGCGTGAGATGTATGACCTGGATGCATCCACACTGTCTACTTCCGAGCTGATTATCGGTCCGCTGGACCCCGGGCAGTGGGGAGGAAACGGATGGGTATCGCAGTATCAAAACCTCAGGAATGCCAAAATATTGCTGGATGCTATCGATCAGGTGGAAGAGATGACAGAAGCAGAGAAGGAGGGTATTCGGGGCTATGCGAAAACATTACAGTCTTACGATTTATTACTGGTCATAAATACCCGAGATATTAATGGCGCAGTAATTCAGATTGCAGACGATCCTACCGGTGAGCCGGGGCCGATTGTAGGTAAAGAACAAGTCCTTTCCCAAATTGAAGATTGGCTTGATGAGGCTAGCACCCACCTGCAAAATGCCGGAAACTCTTTTAGTTTTAACCTCTCTTCGGGTTTCCAGGATTTTGATACCCCATCTTCGTTCCTGGAGTTTAACAGAGCTTTACAAGCACGTGTTAATATATATCAGGAAGATTATCCGGGAGCAATTGCCGCACTTGAGGACTCCTTTCTTGATTTAAACAGCTCCCTGGATATGGGTGTGTATCATACCCATTCATCCAGTGCGGGAGATCTTAGTAATTTCTTTTCAACAAAATCTCAAGGTAATGCACCTGATTATGTTGCCCAAATAGACTACGAAACAGATGTTCAAAATAAGCAAAACGGAGACCCGGATGAGCGTTTCCAGGAGAAGTTTCGCAAGTTGCCATCATTCAAGAGTCATCTTGGGCTCTCTTCTGATATCGGCTTTACACAGTATAGTAGCCCAAATAGTCCGATCGCAATCATCAGAAATGAGGAACTTATCCTATTACGTGCAGAGGCTAACTATAATTTGGAGAACTATTCTGAGGCTGCAGACGATATTAATTTTATACGTGAAGAATCTGGCGGGCTGACGGAGCGTACTGACTTGGATGCAAACAACATGCTGGATGAACTGCTTTATAACAAGCGCTACTCTTTGTACATGGAAGGCGGACATCGCTGGCTGGATCTGCGGCGTTATGACCTGTTAGACCGCCTGCCTTTGGAAATTGGCAATGCTGTAGTACATGTTCGTTTTCCAATTCCTCTTGACGAATGTCTCTCTCGCGGACTTTCAGCTAACTGTTCTGGTAATTGAAATTAATTTCTTAAAGGAGTAATTATGTCAACAAAAAAAACAATAAAATGGACTACATATATCATTCTTGTTATTTGTATAAGTTTGTCAAGTTTGAGTATAGTAACAGCCCAGCAGAATGACCTCAATATTGATCAGTTGCTCTCCATAAGTTCTCAAGTATCGGGAGATGTACAATGGACCAATGACGGAAATAAAATTCTATTCAAAAGTGGGGATGGACTCTCACTGGTTGATGTAGATGAAAAGTACATACAGCAAATTAAACCAATTATATTGGGCAAAGCTGGACACTTTCAACATTCACAGAACATTAGTATATCTCCAAATGGTGATATGATTGCATATATATCAGACAAGGGGGGTAATCCGGAAGTTTGGTTGCATTCCCTAAAGACAGGGGATGAGCGTCAGATCACCAATTTGGGTCAGGCTGGTCTCAACGCGCTCAGATGGTCGCCTAATGGTGATTGGATTGCATTTTCTGGAAACAGGTATGGTAACTATGATATTTGGAAAGTATCCGTAAACACCGGGGAAATCCATCAGATGACTAATGATGATTTATATGAGGTTAATCCTTCGTGGACACCAGATGGCAACCGGATCATTTATGTGAAGTTAAATGATGAATGGACAGATCACGATGTAATAAGCATTAATTCCCGAGATGCTTCAGATGCGATTACCCACGTAGAAGACAAGGATTTTTTTGATTATGGATATGGCCGTACGTTTGGATTTGTAGAGGTGTCTCCAAACGGAGAGACTCTTCTGTTCCGTTCGCATCGCAGCGGTTGGATAAACTTCTGGACTATTCCTTTAGACGGTGGGGAGGCACGTCCTGTATATCAGGAAGAAGCAGATCAAAGTGATGCGTCCTGGTCACCAGATGGTTCCAGGATATTGTTCACATCAAACTATAACGGAACCCATAAACTTAATGTCGTCAGAGCCAGTGATGGTTCCAATATGACGCTTATTGATCCTGGTATGGGCGTTGTTTCAGATCCTGTCTGGTCTCCAGACGGGGATCAAATTGCATATACTCTGGAGACTCCAACAACTCCCAAAGACATTTTCGTAGTTGACAATGACGGTAGGAATATCCGGCAGTTAACCTATTCCATGCCTGCGGGCGATTATTCTGAGCGATTGGTTGAGCCCAAAAAAATTAAGTACCAAAGCGACGATGGACTTACTATTTCTGCTTATCTATATGAACCGGATGAGCCGGGAAACTATCCGGGCATCATGTGGATTCATGGTGGACCTACCTCGCAATATCATGATACTTTTCAACAGCATGTACAGTATTTCGTTAAAAACGGCTATGTAGTACTGCAACCCAATATCCGTGGCAGCTCAGGTTATGGCAAGGAGTTTGAAAAGGCCAATCAAAAATGCTGGGGTCACTGTGATATGGAGGATGTGAGAGCCGGGGTGGAATCTCTGAAATCACTTCCGAATATCAATCGTGATAAAATGGGGATCCATGGAACCAGCTATGGCGGTATTATGAGTATGGCAGCGGTTGCATTTGAACCGGATCTGTTTCAGGCGTCCATTCCAGCTTCCGGTTATGGCGATTGGGTAAGTTTTTATCATAATCCCAATGAACTCAGGCACTATAAGTTGAGCAACTATGAGCTGGGCACTTTTGAGGAAAATGAGGATATCTGGAGAAAAGCTTCTGCAATCTATCAAATAGATCAGGTTAAAACGCCGGTGTTCCTGGTACATGGAATTGGGAAATATCCACCTTCTCCTCAGTCTGAACAATTTGCCAAAGAGCTGGAAGCTCACTACAAAACTTTTGAATATGTGGCCTACCCTAATGAGAATTACTACGTGTATGGCATGGAAAACAGAAGACAGATGCTGCAGGATATGCACGTATTTTTTGACAAGTTTTTAAAGGATGGTGTGATTCAACATTTTTCTGATTGAGCCTTAAAATCTGAAATGTTATGAACTTACACTTAACACAAAATCGATGTGGTTTCTTTTTCTTGGCGTTGGCTATTGCAACCCTCTGGTTTGGATGTGCACAAACGCCCGATAGCCCGGTTTTTAAAGTTACCATTGCAGATAGTCTGAACAGCGAAGACCTGACAGGCCGATTGTTTGTAGCACTGAGTCCGGACTCTACGCCCGAACCGCGAATAGCGGCCTACTATTCTGCCCGGACGAGAGTGGCCCGTGTCCCTTTCTTCTCCAATGATATAGAAAATCACGGTCGGGGAGATATTGCGTTAATTGATGAAAATGCCGTCGGTTATCCGCTTGAATCGATCCGGGATATTCCCCCTGGTGAATATTATGTGCAAGGCCTTCTTAATACCTATACAGAATTTGAACGAGCTGATGGCCATACCATATGGGCAAATATGGATCAGTGGGAAGGCCAACGATGGGCCTTTACGCCAGGCAATCTCACCAGCAATGCTCAAAAAGTCTATATTGATCCCAACTCATACCAGGAAATAGAGTTAAAACTGGAAAATGTTATTCCGCCTGTCGAGATTCCCGAAAATACCAGGTGGGTAAAGCGTATTAAGTTTGAAAGTGAGATGCTAACTGAATTTTGGGGTCATCCAATATTTATTGGAGCTACAGCTCTCTTGCCCAGGGGGTATGATGAAAACCCAAATAAAGAGTACCCCGTTATTTATCTTCAGAATCACTTTTCTCTAGATCCGCCGTTTGGATTTTCAACTGAACCTACTGAAAATGAAGGTGTAGCTTACGATACTCTTTTTGTAGACAATCGGTCAAATGTAGAAAATCCAAGACCTTATCATGGAGGCGGTGTAAAAGAGACCGGTTATGAATTTTACCAATCCTGGATATCAGAAGGATTTCCTGAAATGATCATCGTCACCTTTCAGCATCCTACACCTTACTTTGATGATTCTTATGGGGTGAACTCTGTAAATAATGGTCCCTATGGGGACGCCATTATCCAGGAATTAATTCCTGAAATTGAGGAAGAATTCAGAATTATCTCTGAACCCGGTGCACGTGCACTCACAGGTGGATCTACAGGAGGATGGATGTCATTGGCGCTGCAGGTACAAAATCCAAAGTTTTTTAGCGGGGCGTGGATCTACTACCCTGATCCAGTTGATTTTCGAAGGTATCAATTAATAAATATCTATGAAGATGAAAATGCTTTTATAGTACCCAATGCGGCTTTTGGTGCTCCTGAGCGTATGATGCAGCGCACACCAGAAGGGCAGCCGGTTACATCTGTGAGGCAGCTCAGCCAAATGGCGATGGCCCTGGGATCCAAAGGCAGGTCTGCTGCGCAATTTGATATTTGGAATGCCGCATATGGCCCTATCGGAGAAGATGGTTACCCGAGACGGCTTTGGGATTTTCAGACAGGTGAGATTGATCAAGAGGTTGCCAATTATATGCGTGAAAATGGGTACGATCTTCGTCACTACATGGAAGAGAATTGGGATGAAATAGGACCTGATTTGGTCGGTAAGATAAAAATATACAACCCAGAGATGGATGATTTTTTTCTGCCTTTAGCTGTCTATTTGTTGGAGGATTTTTTGGAGAACCGGTCTGATCCTTACTATGATGGCGAGATAATCCATGGGCGTCCCATGAAAGGTCATGGATGGAGCCCTGTTACCAATGCAGAACTTGTAAAAGAGATTTATAGTGTAATAGGGGATTAATGGTAAACCAAAGGAGTCGACCAAATTTAACATGGTGTTTTAAAAAAGCTGAAACCCGGGACGGGATACAATCGGAATAAGAGAAAATTGCAGAAAAACATCTCACCCCTCATGTGTTGAATTCCGACAAATATGATGCAATTTATACTGGCACCTCATTAAACTTGCCGAAGCGGTTCAAATCTCATAGAGGAATTCGCATTATTGGCCGGCTGCACGGTTTATGTGCGGTCCGACGGATGGTGATGCAAAGCCCTCTAAAAATAAGTCTCTGGTTACCACGGGGATGGTGATCAATTCGGAAAATAGAATCTATCTGTGCATATTAAAATTGATTGAGTTCAGAAACTGAAATCAAAAGAGAAAAACGACAATAGATATGACAGCAAATACCATTCAGTTTGTACAGGACGCACATGACTCACTTTTATCAGGAATCAATGAACTTACCAACATTGTAAAAACGACACTCGGACCAAGGGGAAAGAATGTGATCATTGATCGTCCAAATGCGTCACCGATAATTACCCGGAATGGCAGAGAGATTGCAGAGATGCTGGATCTTCCTGATCTGTTCATGAATCTTGGCGTTAAAGTTCTGCGCGATATTGCGGTACAAACGGGTGATGTGACAGGTAAGGGGACATCAACAGCTATAGTTTTGGCGCAGGCAATTATAGAATCAGGCTTCAATTCGATAGGTGCGGGAGTTAGCTCAACAGATTTTCGTGATGGATTTCACGAGCTTTTAAAAGCTGTGGTTTCGGACCTTAAATCTCAAAGCAACGCTATAAATACGATCGAAGAAATACGGGAAACCGTAAACATGGCCGTAAGTGGAGACTCCGAACTGGCCGATTTAATGATTAACGCTTTTGAAAAAGTTGGACGAGATGGTAATGTGTTACTTGAAAACAACGATAGGAGAGAATCTGAAATAAGAGTTGCAGGAGGGATGAGTTTTCAACAAGGCATTTTAAATGAAGGCTCTGAAACTTGGATCTTGGAGAATCCTTTAATACTGCTCACAAGTGAAAGAATCATGGACAGTAGTCAGATTTCCCCAATTATGAATTCAATTGGGAATGCTGATCGTAACTTTTTGATCATATCCGTTGAAGCAGATGAAGATGTTTTGTATTGGATCAAAAGGTTCAATTCCAGAAATGTATCCCGGGTTGCCGTAATTGAAGCCCCGGGTTTCGGAAATGAGCAGAAGGCAATATTAGAGGATATAGCCATATTTACAGGAGGAACTGTCATCGCAGGCGAGAAAGGATATCGCTTAGATAGAGTGTTGCTTGATCATTTAGGTTCTGCTAAAAAAGTCTTCCTTTCTGGCGATTCAACGGATACCGTGGAGGGCAGAGGCTCTCAAAGAGAAATTAATTCACGTATCCACCAGATAAGGATGCAGATTGATACCGCAACGTCTGACGAAGATCGGCTGGCACTTCAAAAACGTTTAGAAAATCTTACCGGTGGAGCAGCAGTCATTTCGGTCGGTGGAACAAGTAAAGAAAACGTAATCCAAAGGCGCAGATTAGCCAAAAATGCACTGATTGCAGTAAAAGCGGCATTTTCAGAGGGTGTGGTTCCCGGCGGTGGCGTTGCATTTCTCAGGGTACAGCAATCTCTTGATAACCTGCGGGGTCAAAAGCCTGAACTTGATTCAGCTATCGATGTCTTGAGCAAGGCATTGGAGGCGCCATTGAGAGCCATTGCTGCAAATGCTGATGAAGATCCGGATACCGTGGTGAAAAAAGTGCAGCGTGGCACGGGATACTTTGGATTCAACGCGCAAACAAGAACCTATGAAGATCTTGAAGATGCGGGTATTGTTGATCCGGTAAAAGTACTCAGGATAGCGATAGAAAATGCCATTCACTTTGCCGGACTCGTACTGACAACAAATGCATGCATGACCGAACAGAGTTAAGATGATTAATCCCGGTAAAATGAATTGTTACCACAGATTATTCTGTTATTATTGTCTAAATCAGCTATTAGTCGTTTAACGACAGATATATAACATATTAAATTTCTTGACTCCAAGCCGATAAATCCATAGTTATGGCACGAGTTTTCTATCAGTTAAAAACAGCTTAGCGAATGCACCCGATCGACCTGTCGATCTTTGTTTTTTACATCCTTGGAATGTTGGCCTTCGGGTATTTCTTCTTCAAACGAAACAAGGGAGGAGATGATTACTACGTGGGCGGTCGTAACATGAACAGTCTGCATATCGGGCTGTCTGTCGTAGCAACAGATGTTGGCGGGGGATTTTCTATCGGTCTCGGCGGACTGGGGTTTGTCATGGGGTTATCCGGCTCATGGATGCTTTTCACCGGCCTGATCGGCGCGTGGCTTGCGGCTGTGTTCCTTATCCCGAAAGTAAAACAAAATCCCGCCTTTGATAAAGCGTATACTTTCCCGCAGCTTTTCGGCCACTACTACAGTCCCAATGTTGCATTTGTAGCGGCTATCATCTCAGCTATCGGGTATGCCGGCTTTACGAGTTCTCAAATGCTTGCGGGCGCGAAACTGGCAAGCGGTACATTTGCGGATCTTGAACTGCAAACGGCTCTCTATATAATGGGGATTGTAGCGGTTGTTTATACGGTGATGGGAGGCCTGAAAGCGGTAATCTATACCGATACCATTCAATGGGCACTGCTGATGATAGGACTGGTATTTGTTGGCGTTCCGATCTCTTACGTTGAAATTGGTGGAATCGAGGCCATACGGGCAACGGTGGATCCGGCCATGCTTACTCTTACGAATGTTACATGGCAGGATATTGTATACTGGGCGGTTACGATTATTCCAATCTGGTTTGTGGGAATGACGCTTTACCAGCGGATTTACGCCT
>Ga0102941_1001697_pt1 | contig 10265 bp, 4 predicted proteins | sample SalPonR2_C_D2_MG_FD_79281 | JGI IMG/M metagenome (GOLD analysis project Ga0102941, IMG submission 79281) | Salt pond soil microbial communities from South San Francisco under conditions of wetland restoration - Salt Pond MetaG R2_C_D2_MG | ecosystem: Environmental > Aquatic > Marine > Intertidal... | reverse complement strand
TGGGATGCAATTACTATCCGGCAACAGCAATTAACCAGATAGAAATGTGGCAGGCATCCACCTGGGATCCTGATCGCATTGATTTAGAACTCAGCTGGGCGGCAGATATAGGCATGAATACCCTTCGGGTGTATCTTCACGACCTGGTGTGGGCAGACGATGAAGAGGGTTTATACCAGCGAATTGATGAGTTTTTAACAATTTGCACCAAATATGGAATTCGCCCGTGGTTTGTTTTCTTCGACGACTGTCACCGGCCAAATGCCAGTCTGGGTACACAACCACTTCCTGTTAGAGCCTTTCACAATTCGGGTTGGGTAAACAGCCCAACGCGAGATGTAGCCTATCGGTTTTCAACAGGTAGGTCAACTCCTGAAGAGGTGGCCCGCCTGAAAGGTTATGTTCAGAAAACCATTGAACGGTTTAAAGACGATGAACGCGTATTGATGTGGGAACTTTACAACGAACCTGGGCGTGGAGAAATCATTTCAGGACAGAGTGATCCCAACTATGATAAAGATGTATTTGGTGATCAATCAAAATACCTGGTTTACCAGTCATGGGTGTGGGCACGTGAGGTAAATCCTTCACAACCTATCACCTCTTCAACATTAGGATCTGTGGGTAAAATAAACATTCGAATTAACAGGATCAACTCTGATGTACATTCATTACATTCTTACGGAGATGTAAACAATACCAAAAGTGCAATATCACCCTACCTGAAAGATAATCGCCCGGTTTTTATTACGGAATGGTTGGCCAGGCAAGGTGGATGTACCCCACAAAATATGCTGCCTTATTTTAAGGAAAATAAATATGCATCCATAAACTGGGGGTTTGTAGCCGGAAAATCACAAACCATTTATCATTGGAGCAGCCGGGATGGAAGGGATGTAGAACAAGAACTTAAAGATGGGAATGTAATCAAACCGGGCGAGCCTTTTCCTGAACCTGAAATCTGGTTTCACGACCTGCTTCGCTTCGATGGAACCCCTTATAATCCTGAGGAAATAGAAGTATTTAAAAAACTTACGGGTAAAAATTAAACTCAATCCCATAGACGAAAAGTGATTGAACCCAAATTTTTTTCAAAGGTTTCCGGATTCACGTTTTCATGTGTTTGTAATTTGATTAAGCCGGTCAGATGCCTCCACCGTTATTTCCCTGAGGAGGAGGAGCTCGCCTAAATAACGGTTTTGTAAATTTTACCTTGTTGCAAAATTATAATCATCCACATGTGTGGCAATAGTATTGTCATGGCTCGGACCAGCAGGTCTTGGGTTATGGATAAGTACATATTCATCTCTTGAATAGAGTGAGGGATTATGCGGAGTTCAGGATATTCAATGCATTTCCTTTTTCTTAGCGGAGATGCATCGATTGCTAAATCACTGTTCTTATTATCAGCATCTCATTATTTCTCACAAAAGTTAATTAAGATTAATTTCTGTTCCTGGTATTAGATAAGGATGGATAAAATAATCAAACAAAAAAAGAAAACAAGGGTGGAATTGGAATATAAGTAACAGTAAAATAGAACTTTATAGTTCGTTTCTGAGGTCTGTCTAATGCAAAATTAGTGCATAAGTCTCACTTAACATTGAATTAACATTGGGGTAAGGAAAAGATAAAAGTATCAAATAACTCAGATTGATTTCGAATAGTTAATTTTGCGCCACAAACCATAAAAAATTACTTTCAATTAAAAACATTATTATTTTATCTACAAACAACAAAACTATTTCAATTAAAAACAAAACTAAAGTGATGAGAAAAACAAAAATTTTATTAAGTACGCTGGTAGTAATTTTACTTGCAATGCCTTTTGCGGCATTTCCCCAAGGTTCTACCACAGGATCTATGGCCGGTCTGGTTGTAGATGTTAATGGCGATGAACTTCCGGGAGCAACTGTAATGGCGGTGCATGAGCCCTCCGGAACAACTTATGGAACGGCTACAGGTACCAACGGACGATTTGTTATACCTGGTATGCGGGTTGGTGGTCCTTACAGAGTTACTGTTAGTTATGTCGGTTTTGGAACTTTTGAGGAAACCGGCATTTTTGTTAATTTGGGTTCTGCTGTAAGCCTTGATGTCACCCTCGGTGAAGCGGGTGTTGCATTGCAGGAGGTTGCTGTAATAGCCAAAGCGGGTTCTGTTGGTCAGAATACGGGTACAAGTACCCGGATCACATCAGAAGATATCGAAACCATGCCTTCTGTTAATCGTAACCTGAACGATTTCTTAAGATTGACACCACAATCCAGTGCCTATGGCGGTGGGGTTAGTTTTGCCGGTACCAACAACCGTTACAATGCTATTTATATTGATGGCGCTGTTAATAATGACGTCTTTGGTCTGGCAAGCTCAGGCACCAATGGTGGACAAACAGGTATTTCTCCTTTCAGTCCAGACATCATTGACCAATACCAGATCGTACTCTCCCCTTACGATGTTACTTTTGGTGGCTTTGCCGGTGGGGGTGTAAACGCGGTAACTAAGTCAGGTACCAACACTTTTGAGGGAACTGCCTACACTTATCTTCAGAATCAGAATTTTGTCGGAAAAACCAATGGTGTTTTGGCAAACAGAGAGGATGTTGAAAGAGAAGCAGTAGATGAATTCACCGAAAGTGTTTATGGTGTTTCCTTAGGTGGTCCCATAATAGAAGATAAAATGTTTGTTTTTGCCAATGTAGAGATTCAGAGAGATGAGACCCCTCAGCCCTTTGTAATTGAATCATATACTTCTGAAGAAGGAAGAGTTTCAGTGAATGATCTTGAGAATTTGCGCAGTCACCTTATCAGCAATTATAATTATGATCCGGGTACCTTTGGAAGTACCAGTGAAAATCTCGATGGTTTAAAGATCTTTGGTAAGATTGACTATAATATCAATGAAACCAATCGTTTAACACTTCGTCACCAATATACCAAAGCAGAACAATTTAACAGAAACAGCGGAAATAGTCGTACTATAAACTTCTCTAACAATGGCATTTATTTCCCCAGCATCACCAATTCCTCCGCACTTGAACTCAACTCCCGTTTCGGCAACGACTATTCCAATAACCTGATTATTGGTTATACTGCTGTTCGCGATGATCGTGACCCGTTGGAGCAAAACTTCCCTTATGTTTACATAGACGATGAAAATGGTGGTGAGATAAGATTAGGCTCGGAACAATTTTCTACTGCCAATGCGCTTGATCAGGACATCGTTACCCTTACCAACAATTTTAACATATACCGTGGGGGACACAAAATAACCTTTGGTACTCACAATGAATTTTACAGCATTTACAACCTTTTTGTTAGACAGAATTTTGGTGTTTACAGTTTTGCCAGTTTAGATGATTTTCTGAATGACGAACCCGCATATCGCTATACTCGTAACTATTCATTGGTTGATGATATTACCGGGGATGGTTCTGCTGCTGCTTCTGATTTCAACGCCATGCAACTGGGTTTTTATTTGCAGGATGAATGGACAGTTAACCGCAGATTTACCCTAACAGCAGGATTGAGATTGGATGTACCCATCATTACCTCCGATCCGGAAGAAGATACCTATTTCAATAGTACAGCATTGCCGCAGATTCAGAATCGCTATGACATTGCCAATGATGCCCAGGCAGGTGCTGCACCCGACGGACAATTCATGCTTTCTCCACGTCTCGGATTTACATACGATGTGGAAGGAAATGGTCTTACCATATTGCGCGGTGGTGCAGGTATTTTTACCAGCCGCATCCCGTTTGTATGGCCTGGTGCTATGTTCAACAACAATGGTCTTACACAGGGTCAGGTGCGTAATTCTGATATTGATGGGGATGTTTTCTTTAATCCCGACTGGGACAATCAACCCACCAATCCTAATTTTACAGTACCCTCCGGACAAATGGACCTTTTCGTAAAAGATTTTAAATATCCACAGGTTTTCAGAACCAACCTTGGGTTTGACTTTCAGCTTCCAATGGGTATTGATGCAACATTAGAAGGGTTATATTCTAAAACGCTTAATAATGTTTTGTACACAAACATCAATTCTGATCCCTCAGTTGATTTCACCTGGACGGGTAGTCCCGATAACAGAACGGTTTTTGTTGGTGAAGATATCGATCCTGCCTATTCTGCTGTTTACCTGGCCAGTAATACCTCCGAAGGATATACTTACTCACTTTCAGCAGCCCTGGCAAAAAACTTTGATTTTGGTTTACGCACTACCTTGGCGTATGCTTACAGTGATGCTTATGCACTAAGTGAAGGTACTTCTTCGCAAAACTCATCTCAATGGAGAGGGCAGGTAAGTATTAATGGCAGAAACAATCCTGAACTTGGAAGGTCTGACTTCGCATCAGGGCATAGGGTGATTAGTTCAATGTCTTATTCTTTTAACTGGACACAGGATGCTAATAACAAGACAACCATTTCAATGTTTTACAACGGTCAGTCCGGGAATCCTTATTCTTACATCATTGCAGGAGGTGGCGCAAGAAACTTAAACAATGAAACCGGAAGTACTTCCCGCAACAGAAGCTTGATTTATATCCCTTCTTCTGCAAGTGATATCAACCTTGTTGATTATGAAGTGAACGGTAATACTATAACCGCAGCACAGCAATGGAATAATCTGAATAGTTTTATAGAAGACGATTCTTATCTCAGTGAAAACAGGGGTGGATATGCAGAGAAAAATGCTTCTTTTGGCCCTTTCTCTCATATTTTTGATGTTGCTATCCGCCAGGATTTTGGACTAACCGTGGGTGGTCAGAGACACCGTTTCCAGGTATCTCTTGATATCGCCAACTTTGGTAATATGCTCAACAATGAATGGGGCACACGTTACTCCATACCCGGAGATTTTGCTTACTACTATCTTTACCAGTTCGAAGGGTATGCTGACGATGGTACTACTCCTGAATTCACATACCGTAATGATGAAACAGGTTTGGATGATTTTGAGATCAGTGATCTTGGTTCGCGCTGGCGTATGTTATTGGGTCTTAGATATATGTTTAACTAATAAACAACCTAATTGGTTATTCGCTTATTGATCAACTAAAAAAGGCACCTTTGCTACAAAGGCGCCTTTTTTATTGAGATTTTTCTCCAGTTCTTTCGTTGATATAATTGAAAAGTTTTCTTGTTCAGGGGGGGCATTCATCTTACAGGTTTGCAGTTTCTGTATTCTGATAGATCAAAACAAAATGTTTTTTTTTTTGACATAACTTCAATTATCCCTGTCGATCGTAAACTGAACAAGGTCTTTCAGTGATTTTCGCCAGGGATTATCAGGCATGGTTTCCAGTATTTCGAACGCTTTTTCCAGGTTCTCCTCCATTTTCTTTCCGGCATAATCGGCACCACCGCTTTTGTTTACCATTTCTATGAGTTTTCCTACTTTATCAGGGTCGTTATTGTGGTTTTTCACAATGTTAATGATTTTTCTTTTTTCAGAAAAACCTGACTGATCCAGAAGGTACAACAATGGCAGGGTCATTTTTCTTTCCTTTATGTCGCCGCCTGATGGCTTGCCGGTCTTTTTATCGCTCCGGTAATCCAGCAAATCGTCTTTTATCTGAAAGGCAATGCCAGTGTATTGGCCTGCCATTCTTAATTTTTGTTGTGTCTCAATGTCGGCACCAGCTGATGCTGCACCACTTTCAAGACAAGAAGCAATAAGCGATGCTGTTTTTTTAGTTATGATATCGAAATATACATCTTCTTTGATATCCAGGTTTCTTGCTTTTTCCAATTGCAGTAATTCACCTTCGCTCATTTGTTTTACCGAATGCGAAACGATTTTCAGCAAATTAAAATCATTGTTCTCCACCGCGAGTAATAAACCCCTGGAAAGCAGGTAATCGCCCACAAGTACAGATATTTTATTTTTCCAAAGCGCATTAAGCGAAAAAAATCCTCTTCTCTCGTTGGAATCGTCAACTACATCGTCATGCACAAGCGTAGCGGTGTGCAGCAGTTCAATCAAGGAGGCTGCCCTGTATGTTTTTTCTGTAATTCCGCCGCACATGGCGGCCGAAAAAAATACGAAAAGGGGACGTATCTGCTTCCCTTTTCGTTTTACAATGTACCGGGTTATTTTATCTAATAAAGGTACTTTACTTTTCATCGAATCCCTGAACTGTTTCTCAAATTCACGGATATGCTCTTCAACAGGTAACTTTATTTCGTTCAGATTCATTCGATTTTATTTGATTTTGGGTTGGAAAGATATACTTTGCTCACAGGCGCAAAAGTATTCTTACAACTTGTTGCTCTTATCATTATTCATGCTTTCAGAGTATTTGTAGTGAATATCGAGTGAAATATGTTTTCTGATATTTTACAAATTCAAAATAATTTTGCAAAGATAAAAGATGTGACTTTTCTATTTTATTTATTTGACGATATTTACTTACTTTCCTTAACAAAAATCAAGGTAAATTGATAGAAAATAACTGAATTTTATTTTTGTGTTCTGCCAAACTTTTTTATAGATCCCGGGAGATGGGCAAATCCGGCTTAGCAGAGAATACACTTTATGTATTGATGATTCATACTAAAATGCTGTTTTTTAGAAGGTGGGAATGTATAGATAATTCCCTTTTCCACCGTGTACTCATAACTTAAATCTGTACATAATGCTGTAAAGGACTGTTGCAGGATTGCTTCTGTCGCCATGTCCAAAACCGGGGATAAAATAAGGTTGAAGTTCGGGGTCGCGGCTACTGAAAATCCTCACTCTTACGCGTATGGTCCAACCCAGGAAAAGGTTGGGCAATACTTCGGTTTTTACTCCGCCGGTTAATTCCATCCAGTGCAGATTAAAAAAACTACTGTTCATGCTACCGGTATAATTACCCCAGTATTCATTTTCAACAAAAAAGAAGGGAGACCTGTGTTGCAAAAAGCTGTATCCGTATCTGGCGCCAATAAGGACAAGGTTGTTTTTATCTGGATCGGGTTTTTTATTTAGCAGATTGTATTCGGCACCCAACCTCAGAAAGTACCCGTTTGATTTGTAAGCAAAGGTTTCCCGTTCCGAATTCACATTCATAAAGCCTGCTTCAGCAGTGGCAAACCAATTGTGTTGAATGCCAGTGTCGAAAGATACTTCGTACTGCTGTACTTCGGGTTCTAATATATTTCGCATGACCGATGAAACGTCAATCCCCAAACGTATATAAGGGTTTACAGGCACACGTGACGGTTTGATCGTGTCCTTTTTCTGATTGTTACTGTCGTTGTTTTGTGCCTTTATGGGTTGACTAAGGCTCAACATCACCAGGGATAAAAATATAAGGAAAAGCTTTAATATGTTCATCAAGTCCATTGGTTACTGAGGTGTTTTCTATTTCCATTGTGTCGATGCGGTGAGTAGTATATTTGAGTTCGTCGATCTCGTAAAAATTAACAAAACCACATTCGGTGCTGATAAGGTTTGGTTTTCTTTCATAAAAAAACCAGAGTGTGTCTCTCAGGGGAAGATCGAGGTTTTCTACCGGAGGAAAGACGATCACAAAACCACATGAATCTCGTGAGGGGTCGAGCGGCATTTCTACTCTTCCCACATTCAATGCATTATCGTAAATCAGCGAATCGTTGTTGATGCCCGAGACACTCACAGAGTCAATGGCATATGAAAGTGGTTCTTCTGATTCTGGGTCGGTTTGATAGAAACCAACTCTTACGGGTATGCTTGCAGCATCTTCACAAACATCCTGGTTGGTACAGGAAAATAATACTCCCCAGGCAAAGACAAGTATGGCGATATATCGTGTTTTTTTTATCATGGATTTTGTTGCAAATGACATGATCAACCCGAACTGCGGGGAATGCATGATGGTAATGCAAGAATTGTTTTTACTGAGAAAAAAGGAATTGTTTTTTTATGATGATAAAAAACTATGGTATCATTGAGATTCAAGTTTTGCTTCATATTAAATCATGAATAATCTTGAGAAGCTTGTTTTCATCTATAGGTTTGGATACATAGTCGTCCATTCCTGCATTGATAAATCTATCCCTGTCGCCCGGAATGGCATATCCTGTTATGGCAATAATAGGTACTGGTTTCTCAACTTTCTCTTGTTGTTCTAATTCTCTGATTTTTATGGTTGTTTCAAAACCATCCATTTTGGGCATTTGCCCGTCCATTAAAATCAAATCGTAGTCATTGTTTTTGAATTTCTCAAGGGCAATTAATCCATTGGCGGCAGAATCAACCATCCAACCCTGAGATTTTAAAAAACCAGACAGGTAAAGTTGATTGATGGCATCATCCTCTGCAACAAGTATTTTGGTTTTCTTTTCTGTCACTGTTTTGATATTTGAATTATTTAAAGTCTCGGAAATATTATATTGCATGGAATCATCAGGCGCTGCTCCGGAGAAAAAAGATGGAATTTCAAAGCTGACTTTACTACCTCTTCCGTATTCACTTTCAAAGTTTACCTTTCCGTTCATAAGTTCCACAAGGCTTTTCACTATGCTTAAACCCAATCCTGTACCCTGGTATTCTTTTTTAGCAGAACTATCGAGTTGGGTAAACGATTCAAACATTTTGGGTATATCCTCTTGTTTTACGCCCACGCCTGTATCTTCTACGCTAAAAGTAAAAACAGCATAATCATTTTTGAGATTGTAAGCGTCTACTTCTACCGTTACAGATCCTTTATTGGTAAATTTAATGGCGTTACTCAAAAGGTTGTTGAGTATCTGTACAATTTTTTTATCATCCCCATAAAGATTGAGGGGTGTGTTGTCTGGTATTGTATATTCGAGCGATATACCTTTTTCCTCTGTCTGGGATCTGATTGGTGAAATGGCATCATTCAGAACATCAGAAACGTTATAATTACCATAGAAAAGTTCAATCTTATTGGCTTCAATTTTTGAGAAATCGAGTATATCGTTAAGTATACTTAACAAATTACGTGAGGCAATGGTAATGGAGGAAAGATATTTTTTCTGATCATCATTCATGGGGGTTTTTCCCAACGTGCTGCTCATACCAATGATGGCATTAAGTGGGTTACGAATTTCATGGCTCATATTGGCCAGAAATTCGGATTTGGTTTTGTTGGCTCTTTCTGCTACTTCTTTGGCTTTCAGGAGTTCTTCCTTGTCTTTTCTTTCGGTAATATCCCTTGAAACACAAACAATTTCCTGCACCAGATTCGTGTTTTGGTTGTAAATTACCTGGTTATTGGTCTCAAACCAGAGATAGGTTCCATCTTTTTTCCTGATTCTGTAACTTTCAATAAATGAATTGGTTCTGTTTTCAAGCAACAGAATATGGTTTTTTCTGATGTTTTCAACATCATCAGGGTGGATAAATTGATAGGCGGAAAACCCTATCAGTTCCTCTGTTCTGTATCCTAAAAGTTTGAAACAGGCTGGGGAAACATATAAATAGGTGCGATCCCAGTTATGTTTAGAGATCATATCGCTGGAATTCTCGGCCAAAATCCGGTATCTTTCTTCGCTGTGCCTTATTACCTCTTCTGCTTGTTTTCGTTCGGTAATGTTTCGGATGGTGCCAATAATCTTTTTGGGTTGCTCATCCTGGTCGTAAAGATATTTGCAGGTAAAGGATGAGGGGATGGTTTGCCCGTTTTCCTTTCGCAGATAGATCTCATAATCAGAAACAATTCCTTTTTCTTTCATTGTCCTCAGGAATTGTTTTTCATCTTCTTTGTTGGTAAAAAGAGGTTGGTTGAGGATATTTTCTTTTTTATAAGCCAGCATGTTTTCAACAGAAGGTGATATCTCAAGCACATCACCTTCAAGAGAAAGTTCAAAGTAAACATCCTGAATATTCTCAAAAATACTGCGGTATTTTTCTTCGCTTTTTTTTAGCGCATACTGCGATTTTTTAAGCTTGTATTCAATATCGATATGATTGATCACCTGTTTTACAATGGTAGGCAACAGGTCTATAAAATTACTGTCTTTCACCATGTAGTCAAGGGCTCCGAGTTTCATCATTTCAACGGCGGTTTTTTCGTCGCCATGCCCGGTAATGATCACAAAAGGGATCTCAATATTTTGTTTACGAAGTGATCTTATCACTTCCTCTCCACTCATTTCATACAATTGATAATCGAGCAACAGGAGTTGAGCATCAAATTCATTCTCCTTAAAATATTCTATGGCATCTGTGCCTGTATAAAATCCTTTGGTTTGATAATCATTTTTATGCAACGACCGTTGAATTAATGTATTGAGAGCTACATCGTCTTCAACAACGATAATGGT
>Ga0102941_1001692_pt1 | contig 10284 bp, 9 predicted proteins | sample SalPonR2_C_D2_MG_FD_79281 | JGI IMG/M metagenome (GOLD analysis project Ga0102941, IMG submission 79281) | Salt pond soil microbial communities from South San Francisco under conditions of wetland restoration - Salt Pond MetaG R2_C_D2_MG | ecosystem: Environmental > Aquatic > Marine > Intertidal... | reverse complement strand
CCCGGCGCTGATGGCGTCGTTGCTACCGAAGATCTCCAATCGCACATCGTGACCGCGAGCATCGTGTCGGGAGCCGCAGATCGAGGCCAAGACCCCCGATTCGGTACGGGCGACGATGCGGGTCGTATCGAAATCGCCGAACTCGGCGTAGGGGCCTTCACCCCGGATTTGCGCTGCCGCTTGCACGGTTTCGATGGGTGAGTCGGTGAGCCAGGCGACGAGGTCGAGGTCGTGCACGTGCAGATCGCGGAAGATTCCTCCACTTCCGGGCAGGAAGAACCGATCCGGAGGAGTGTGGTCGCGTGAGGTGAGCGAAATGTCGTACAGGGTGCCGATTTCGCCACTTTCGATGGCTGATCGAGCCTGCCTGATGGCCGGGTCGAAGCGACGCTGGAAACCGATTTGCAGTGGTGCGCCGCTCGCTGCTGCAAGGGCGCAGATGTGCTCGGTCTCCCGGAGTGTCAGCGCGATCGGCTTCTCGCACAGCATCGGCACGCCGCGCTGCAGCAAGGCCTCCAGCAAATGCGCATGCGCATCGGTGGCAAGGGCCATCACGTAGGCATCGGCGTCAGTGGTGGCAACCTCTTCCCAGGGAAGTGGGCGGGCACCGAGATCGGCGGCTAGCTTGTCGGCCCGCTCGGAACTGCGATTGGCAATGAGCAGTTCGGTCACCCGCTCGTCAGAAGCGAGGTCTTCGGCGCGGATGCCGCCCATCCGACCAGCGCCGATGACTACTACTCGCATGATGCGCACCTCGATTATCTGCTTGCCTGTTGGTCGCCAAGTGTGACACGATCAGCCGGCATTTTGGAGCGTTCCAAGGAGAGGGCAGGATGAGCCCCGAAAGTCAGGACTTTCCCGCGGTGATCACCGTTGGGCGGGTGAGCGTCGACCTCTACGCGCAGGAGGTGAATGCTGCCTTCGGCGATCCACAGACGTTCCGCAAGTCGGTAGGTGGTAGCCCGACCAATGTGGCCGTTGCAGTGGCCCAGTACGGGCATTCGGCCGCAGTCGTCACCAAAGTCGGAACCGATGCCCTCGGTGATTACGTCATCAATCGGCTCGGGGAGTGGGGGGTGGACACCCGGTTCGTCGGGCGCGATCCAGCCGCGCTCACGCCGGTCGTCCTTGCTGCGCTCGCCCCGCCCGAGGATCCGCAGATCATCTTCTACCGTGGCGCGGCCGCCCCCGACACCACCTGTCTGCCCGATGATGTTCCCCTTGAGGCGATCCGAGGTTGCCAGGTGTTCTGGATGAGCGTTGGAGCGTTGGCGCAAGGCAGTACCGCGCAGGCATCCTTCGAGTGGTTGGCCGCGCGCGGGCGCAGCCAGGGGCGGGAAACGGTCTTGGACCTCGATTACCGACCCTCCATGTGGCCAGACATCGAAACGGCTCGAGCAGCCGCTCAGCGAGCCATCGCAAACAGTTCCGTCGTTGTCGGCAACCGGGCCGAGTGTGAGATGGCGTTGGGAATCGACGAGCCTGACGAAGTAGCCGACCGACTGCTCGCCGATGGCGTGCGGCTCGCGATCGTCAAGCTCGGCGGCGGGGGAGTGCTGCTCGCCGATGGAGACAATCGAGTGCGCGTTCCACCTTTGAACATCGATGTTCTATGCGGCCTTGGTGCCGGTGATGCTTTCGGCGGAGCGCTCGTGCACGGACTCATCGAAGGCTGGAGCCTGGAGCAGATCGGGCAATTCGCGAACGGGGCCGGGGCGTACGTGGCGACCCAACTCACGTGTGCGGACGCCATGCCCAGTAGTGACATCGTCGAAGACATCATCGCCCGAGGAGGTACCCGGTGAGCGGGATCGATAGGAAGTCGTACGGCGAAATCATCGAGGCGAGGGTTCGGGCTCCCGAATCGCTACGCACGGCCCTGACTTCCCGCCGCCGCAGAGAACTCGTCGGTTCCGATGGCAACCTGTTGATCGTTGCGGTGGATCACACCGCGCGCGGGATGCTCGCAGCCGGCTCGGACCCCTTGGCCGTTGCCGACCGCTACACGCTGCTTGATCGGGTGGTGCGTGCACTCCAGGTGCCCGGTGTCGACGGCGTGATGGCCAGCGCGGACATTTTGGAGGAATTGGCGTTCCTCGGGGCCTTGGACGATGTCTTGGCAATCGGAACAATGAACCGCGGCGGAATTATCGGGGCCCGGTGGGAGCTCGACGACCGGCTTACCGCCTACGACCCCGACCACATCGAGGAATACGGTCTCGACGGCGGCAAGACCTTGGTGCGGATCGAGGACACCGACGCGGGTGTCGCCCGTACGTTGGAAATGGTTGCTGCCCTGTCCACGGAGATGGCCGACCGCAAGATCATGAACATGATCGAGCCGCTGCCGTACCTGATCGATGAGAATGGCCGGGCTCGGTTGGATTCATCCGTGGAACGGCTGATCAAGGTCGTGGCGATCGCCTCCGGACTTGGTTCGTGCTCCGCCTACACCTGGCTGAAACTCCCCGCTTCTCCCCGGATGGCCGAGGTTGCGGGAGCGACAACGATGCCGATCGTGATGCTCGGAGGCGATCCTGGTGCCGATGCCGCGCGCACCTTCGCGGGGTGGCAGGCTGCCATGGCCGAACCGAACGTCCGGGGCTTGGTTGCCGGGCGAGCGCTGGTGTATCCAGAAGACGGCAATGTGGAGAAGGCCGTGACAGCGGCCGCGCAGATCGTCCATCCAAGTGAAGGGAACGAGGGCAATGGGTAACGAATCCTCCTGGTTCATCCCCGCCGGCACCGCCGCACAGGGCCGTGCCGATCTGCGGATCACACCCGAGTCCGCGGGCTGGACCTACTGCGGGCAGTACGTGTTCACCCTCCGTGCCGGAGATCCCGCTTCCTTTGCTTTGGAAGGCGAAGAGGGTGTCTTGGTTTCGCTGTCGGCTCGGGACTTCGTCGTCGTCGTCAATGATGAGCGCTTCGAGATGCGTGGGCGCGAGGGAGTCTTCGCGGGGGTTTCGGACTGGCTGTACCTGCCGGTGGGTTGCCAGGTGAGCATCGAGGGTGATGCCGGTGAAGTGGCTATCGTCACCGCGCGCGCTTCGCGTTCTTTCCCGGTGCACTACGGCAGCGCTGAATCGGTTCCGGTGGAGGTCCGCGGCGCTGGGCGATCGACACGCCAGGTGAACAACTACGCCACCCCAACGTCCTTCACGGAAGCCGACAAGATCAACGTCTGCGAGGTGCTTACCCCGGGTGGTAACTGGTCATCCTGGCCACCGCACCGGCACGACGGCATCGGTGATTGCGTCACGAACAACGAAGAGATCTACTACTTCCGGATTGGCCGGGAAGATCGTCCGCACGGCGATGCGACCGGCAGCGGGCTGTTTCGGCTTTACACCGTAGATGGGCGGCACGACGAGACGCTCACCATTACCGACGGCGATACCTACCTGGTGCCCGAGGGGTATCACGGGCCAACTGTCGCGAACCCGGAATACCCCATGTACTTCCTCAACGTGCTTGCCGGACCGGGTGAGGATCGCACGATGGCGTTCTGTGACGATCCCGACCAGCACTGGATTCGTGAGTCGTGGGAGAACCAAGAACAAGATCCGCGGCTGCCCATGACGTCCGCCGCCGGCCGAGTCAAGTGATCGGGGAATGACCATGAAGAAGAACGTCGGTGTTGCCGTACTCGGACTCGGCTGGATGGGGCAAGCCCACAGTCGCTCCATGCTGCGTATTCCCTCGCTGTTCCCCGAACGCGCGGTGAGTCCGTCGTTGGTGGTGTGTGCCGATACCGAGGAGAGTCGGCGGGTACGCGCCGTCGAGGACTTCGGTTTCCAGCGCGCAACCGATGACTGGCGCGAGGCGATCGCAGCCGATGACGTCGATGCCGTGTGGGTCACCGCCCCGAACATGCTCCACCTGCCGATGATCGAAGCCGCGACAGCCGCGGGTAAGGCGGTCTTCAGCGAGAAGCCGATCGGTGGCAAGCCGGAACATGCCGTGCAGGCGTACCAACTGGCGCAGGCAGCGAACGTCGCCACGGGGGTTGGATACAACTACCTGTGGGCGCCCCTGGTGATGCACGCGAAGTCGGTCATCGACTCCGGTGAACTCGGTGAGATCACGCACTACCGGGGTCGCTTCTTGTCCATGTACGGCAGCGATGAACTCGGACTGCTCACCTGGCGCTTCTTCCTCGAACAGGCCGGCTACGGAGTGACGAGCGACATCCTCAGCCACTCGGTTTCCCTCGCGCAGTACCTCGTTGGGCCGATCACCGAGGTGACCGGGATGCGCAACACCACCATCACCCACCGTCCGATCGCTCAGCCCGGCGCCGGCCACTACGGACGCGGCAACCCGGAGGACCCCAAGGGTGAGGTGGAGAACGAGGACTTCGCCTCGATGTTGTGCACGTTCGCGAATGGCGCGACCGGCACCTTCGAGTCCTCACGCACCATGGTGGGCCCCGAGAGCCAGAACGCCTTCGAGGTGTACGGCACCAAGGGAGCGATGGCCTGGAACTTCGAGACGATGAACGAACTTCGCTACTACCGCCTGACCGACGACCCGAGTTCGGGCTTCACCACCATCTACGGCGGCGATCGCTTCCCCTTCCACGGCGCTTTCGTGCCCGGGCAGGCGAACTCGATCGGCTTCGAGGATCTGGTGGCGATCGAAGACCACGTGTTCTTGGAGTCCCTTGCCGGTGGCGATCGGTTCAGTCCCGGCTTCCGGGAGGCCGTCGATGTGGTCAGCGTGCAGCAAGCGCTCATCGATTCGTGGACGTCGCGTCGCTGGGAGCCCGTCGTCGACCTCGCTCCCTAGCCGTTTCCTCCAACCCCTGGGCGATTGACCGTCATTCGTCCAGCCTGTCGCTACTCGATCGATTTTCATCCAGGCTATGGACGATCGGTCGTTATTGACTGGATTGCTGGCTGATCGACCGTCATTCGTCCAGCCTCTGGACGAAACGGCGGGGGCTGGTGGGCTTCTTGTCCGGCCCACGGTGGCGAGTGTGTTCGCGTGTAACGCGCCGTAACGAGTTGGTAACGCATCGCTGCAGGGGCTTCCCAACGCCCGTGTGAGGCACAACACTTGCACCCCATTGGAGCGTTCCAATCCGCTTCCGGTCGAACGGGGATTCCGACCTTCGGACTCCCTGTAGGTGGCGGGAGGGCGCTGTGATTCGACGACGCGTCCTCGAGGCGCCTAGGAGGTCATTCATGAAGGTTGGCAAGCTCGCCATCGCCGCGGTCGCGGCGTCGGCACTTGTGCTGGCGGGGTGCTCGAGCTCCGACAGCGGCGATAGCGCGGCAGAGTCCACGGACGACGCCGCAACAAGCGAGGACTCCGGTTCTGACGATTCCGCTGGTGATTCCGGTGGCGGAGACAACTCGCAGTACAAGATCTGCATGGTCACCCACGGTGACGGCGGCGGCTTCTGGTCGGTTGCCAAGGCCGGTGCGGACAAGGCCGCTGAGGATCTCGGTGTGGACTTCTCCTACCAGGAGACCACTAACGACGCCCAGCTGCAGGCGCAGCTCATCGAAGGGGACGTGTCGGCGGGATGCCAGGGCATCGCTGTCTCGGCTCCGAACCCCGATGCCATCGCGGGAGCGCTGCAGATCGCTGAGGACGCTGGCGTTTCAATCGTCACGATGAACTCCGGCAGCGCGGTCTTCAAGGACCTCGGTGCCTTCACCCACGTGGGTCAGGATGAGTTCATCGCGGGCCAGGAAGCCGGCATCAAGTTCCAGGAAGCTGGCGTAACCAAGGTTCTGTGCCCGATTCAGGAGCAGAACAACATCGGTCTGCAGGAGCGTTGCGACGGTGCCGCTGACACCTTCGGCAACGTGGAGAACCTGCAGCTCTCGGCTGGTCTCGCCGACCTCGCCCAGAGCCAGGCTGAGATCCAGGCAGCCCTCGAGGCTGACCCGGAGATCGACGGCATCTTCGCCCTCAACGCCGACATCGCCACCGCTGCCGCTCTGCCGGCAGCCGAGGCCGTCGGTCGCGACATGGTGATCGGCACCGTCGACCTGTCCGGCGACGCCGTGCAGGCCATTGCCGATGGTGAGCTTGCGTTCGCCATCGACCAGCAGCAGTACGCACAGGGCTACATGTCCGTCGTGCTGCTGTACCTGAACCTGCTCAACGGCCATGAGCTCGGCGGTGGACAGCCGATGTACACCGGCCCGGGCTTCGTTGTTCAGGACAACGCGGAGTTGGTCCAGGAACTGGCAGCCAACGGCACGCGCTAGTGAGCGAGTCGGGGGGTGGGACTTCAGGTCCCACCCCCCGACGTCACTCTCAGCCTGAGGAGGGTTCAGCTGAATCCACCCCAGGACCCGCAGAACCTCGCTACCTTTCTCAAGGACCACCCGAAAGCAATCAGGGGAAAAGATGTCGACTACCACGGCGGTTGATGACCGCGTAGCAACGACTAGTTCGATTACCCGGATCATGCGCCGACCGGAGATCGGTGCGGCGATGGGTGCTCTCGTCGTCTATATCTTCTTCGCGTTCGTCGATCAGACCGGGACCTTCTTCTCGCTCGATGGCACTGCTCGCTGGACCGACGTGGCCTCGACCTACGGGATCATCGCCGTGGCAGTGGCGATGTTGATGATCGGCGGTGAGTTCGATCTCTCCAGTGGAGTGATGATCGGCTCATCCGGTCTGTTCGCTGGACTGCTTATCACCGAATACAACGTTGCCGTGTGGCCCGCGATCTTGCTGACTTTTGCGTTTGCGGCGGGCATCGGCTTCACCAACGGTTGGCTGGTGGTCACCACCGGGCTGCCGTCCTTCATCGTCACCCTTGCCATGTTCTTCTCGCTACGCGGGATCAACCTCGGCGTGACGAAGGTTCTCACCGACACTGTCCGCGTTGCGGGTGTCGACGAGGGACCTGACGGTGGTGTCCGCTCTGGTTTCGCTAGCGCCGAAGCCGTGTTCGCGTCGACACTCACTCAATACAACTTCCGCATTGCGGTTGTGTGGTGGATCGTCCTCACCATCATCGCGACGCTGGTGCTCACCCGCACCAAGTTCGGCAACTGGATCTACGCTGTCGGTGGTGATCAGAACGCCGCGCGCAACGTGGGTGTTCCGGTGCGCCGTACCAAGATCATCTTGTTCATGTACGTGTCGATGTCTTCCTGCTTGGTCGGCATCATCAGTCTGACTCGACTGAAGTCCATGCAGGCCGGACAGGGCGTGACTCAAGAGTTCATCTTCATCATCGCTGCCGTGGTCGGTGGCTGTCTGCTCACCGGTGGGTACGGCTCGGCAATCGGCGGAACTATCGGTGCAGCCATCATCGGTATGGCCTTCATCGGAATTGCCTATGCGCAGTGGAACACCGACTGGACGTGGCTGTTCCTCGGCTTGATCTTGTTCGCTGCTGTGTTCACCAACTCCCTCATCCGCCGACGCTTCCAAGGAGCCCGAAGATGACCGAGACCACCACGAACGAATCAGCCGCACTCGCTCTGGAGAACGTGGGCAAGCGATTCGGAAGCGTCATCGCGCTGCAAGACGTCTCGATGCGGGTTCCGAAGCGACAGGTCACCTGCGTTTTGGGTGACAACGGCGCCGGTAAGTCCACACTCATCAAGATCCTCAGTGGCGTGCATACGCCTAGCGAGGGGCAGATGTACGTAGACGGTCAACCAACCACGTTCAACTCCCCGCGTGAAGCGTTGGACAACGGGATCGCGACCGTCTATCAGGATCTAGCCACTGTCCCGCTGATGGCTGTCTGGCGAAACTTCTACCTCGGGAACGAGCCCACCAAGGGGTTTTGGCCATTTCGGGGCTTGCGCACCAAATACGCGAAGGAATCGTGCAAGTCGGAGTTGGCCGAGATGGGTATCGATATCCGGGACCCAGACCAGCCCGTTGGCACGCTCTCCGGTGGTGAGCGGCAGGCGGTGTCGATCGCTCGCGCCATTCATTTCGGTGCGAACGTTCTCATCCTCGATGAGCCGACGAGTGCCCTGGGTGTCAAGCAATCCGGTGTAGTTCTCAAGCACATCCGAACGGCGGCCGAATCAGGAATCTCCGTCGTATTCATTACGCACAACCCACACCATGCCTACCTCGTCGGTGACAACTTCTACCTCCTCAATCGCGGCCGCATGTTGGCTGAGTACACCAAGGAAACAGTGTCGCGCGAGGAGTTGGTCAAGGCGATGGCCGGCGGCGCGGAGCTAGACGCATTGGCGCACGAACTCGGTGCGGAAGGCTGAGCACGAAGGCGCATCCAGCACTACGTCTCGACGGGGCCGCCCTTAGGGTTGGCCCCGTCGTTCTTGAGGAAGGGAAGCCTGCGTGAGTGTTCGTATCGGAGTACTAGGTGTGGGCCGCATCGGCAAGATGCACGCAGAGATCATCGCCTCGGAAGTCCCCGACGCGGCACTCGCCGGTGTGTTTGATGTCTATGAACCGGCCGCCAACGCAGTAGCAGAGCAACTGCGCGTTCCAGTAATGAGTATCGAGGAGATGCTGGCCTCACCCGACGTGGATGCGGTTGCCGTGTGTTCGAGCACCGACACCCATGTCGATCTGATCGAAAGAGCAGCGGCAGCGGGCAAGGCGATCTTCTGTGAGAAGCCGGTAAGTCTTGACCTCGAAGAGGTGGAGCGAGCCCTCGTTGCTGTTGAGCGCGCAGGTGTGCCCTTCATGGTCGGCTTCAACCGTCGTTTCGATCCCACCCATGCTGCGGTGCAACAGGCTGTGGCCGATGGACAGATCGGTGATGTGCACCTCGCGCGCATTTCCAGCAGGGACCCAGCCCCGCCGCCGATTGAGTACATCAAGGTCAGTGGTGGGATTTTCGTCGACATGATGATCCACGATTTCGATATGGCCCGCTTTGTTGTCGGTTCACCCGTGGTGCAGGTCTACGCGACAGGTGCGGTGCGGATCGATCCGGCGATCGGAGAGGCCGGTGACCTCGATACCGCGGTGGTCACGATGACCCATGCCGATGGAACCATCACCACGATCGACAACTCCCGTCAAGCGGTCTATGGATACGACCAGCGTCTTGAGGTTTTCGGCTCGACTGGGATGGCTGTCTCCGAGAATCCGATGAAGGATTCCGCGATGGTCTACTCGGCTGAGGAACGACGCGGCAACGTTCTTCCGTACTTTTTCCTCGATAGGTACACCGACAGTTACCGGCGGGAGTGGGATGCCTTCGTGCGCTACGTGCGCGACGGTGGTGCATCACCGGTGAGCGGAGTCGATGGGCGGGCACCGGTTGCTATCGGCATCGCCGCATGGGAGTCCTATCGCACCGGTGTTCCGGTGGCTGTCGACCGAGGCTGACATGGCATCGCGTTTCGATATCGGATCCTCGGTGCGTGAAGCGTGGTCCGAGCAGCAGGACGTACGGCGCTGGACTATCGCTGCGTTGCCGGCGGCTGGGCTGATCACCGGCTTCGCGCTCGCCGAAGCGGGTCTGCCGCGGATGTGGGCGGGTGTGGTGCTTGTTGCCTTCGGTGTGGTGGCGGCGGTGCTGATGGGTAAACGGGGATGGCCGTGGCGGGTGCCGGTGGCGGGAGTGGTGTACGCCGCAGCCTTCGCGCTGGCGCACCCCTTCGCGCTCATCGTCGGCACGTGGCCTGCGGTGGTGATCGGTGCGATCATCTCCGGCGCCGCGACCTACGAGGTGACCCCGCCGCGCTAACTGATACCAATTCCTGCAGTTGGCGTCACAAAACGGGAAGGTTTGTGACGCCAACTGCAGGAGTCGAGGGGAAGGGGCCGGGGAGTGGCCCGACTACGGCAACCAGGTGACCCGGCCGCTGGCCACACCGAACACACCGGAGACGATTCCCAGCGTGCCTGCCGCGGTCATCTCGGCCAAAGTCGAACTGGAGTTCTGAATCTGCTGGGCCTGGTAGCGGGCGTTGGCGGCAATGGCGTCGTTGGTGGTGGCGCTAGCTGGCAACGGCCGAACGGCTGGCGCGATGGCTTCCACGACGCTGTCGATGGACGGCGGTGGCAGTTCGCCGGTCTTGACGCTGTCTTCGGTGGCGATGACCGCACCACATTCGGTGTGGCCGATAACGGCGATCAGTGAAACGCCTAACACTGCGGCGGCGAACTCCAAGCTGCCGAGCCCCACAGATTCGATCGAGTTACCGGCGTTGCGGACGACGAACAGGTTACCCGGTGCCATGTCGAACATTGCGTCCGGAACCGTCCGCGAATCGGAGCAGGTGACGATCGCCGCGAAGGGTTCTTGACCCTTGCCGGGGGTGCTGCCCAGTGGGGAGTAGTTCCGCTGCACGGTGCGGCCGTTGG
>Ga0102941_1001688_pt1 | contig 10295 bp, 9 predicted proteins | sample SalPonR2_C_D2_MG_FD_79281 | JGI IMG/M metagenome (GOLD analysis project Ga0102941, IMG submission 79281) | Salt pond soil microbial communities from South San Francisco under conditions of wetland restoration - Salt Pond MetaG R2_C_D2_MG | ecosystem: Environmental > Aquatic > Marine > Intertidal... | reverse complement strand
TGCGGCCGCCGCCCGCCCGTACCGGCCCGAGAGCGCGCCGGCGATCGCCGGCGCGGCCGCCGGGCCGTCCGCCGTTCCGACCGCTGCGACGTCGCCCTCGCGCGGGCAGGCGGCCCCGACCGCCCCGTCGCGGCCCGCCGAGCCGCCCGCCGAGCCGGCACCATCGGAACCGGCACGATCGCTGCCCGCCTTCGAGCCCAACGCACGGCCCGGGTCCGAGCCCACGGCCACCCCGGCGTCCCCGCCGGCCGCGTCGCGCCCGGCCTCGAGCGACGACGCACCGTCGGCCCCTCCGCCGGACGCCGCCGTTCGCGCCGCGCCCTCGACGTCGGCTGTGGACGCGCCCCCCGTCGAAACGAGCGCGACGCGATCCGGCCGGACCCTTAGCTGGCATCAGGTCAAGACGAAGGCGTCCGCGCAGCTGAAGGCGTTCCTGCAGCCGGCCGAGGACGAGGTCGCCGACGGCGTCCTCACCTTGCGCTACGGGGAGCGGCACCGGTTCCACTTCGGGCAGCTCAAGGCCCGCCAGGACGAGCTCGCCGCCCTCGTGGGCGAGGTCGCTGGACCGGGCTGGAGCCTGGTGATCGAAGGGCCCGACGAGACGATCCGAAAAAAAGCGTGACGGGGCGGGGGCCCGGCCCCACCGTCCCGACGACGCCCCCGACGACCTCCTCGAGCGATGCACGGCCGCGGCGCCAGCCGTCCGCCCGCGCCGCGCGAGCCGACGATCGCGAAGCGGACGCGAATGCGGACGCACCGCCGTCGGGCGCGTCCGCGGCGCCCGCCGAGGCTGCCACGCCCCCCGGCGAAGTCCCTTCGACCCCGCTCGAGCCGGCCGGCGCCTCGGACGACGAGCCTGCGACCGCGGCTGGCGAGCCGGCGCGGACCGGTCCGAGCGAGGCGTCCGAGCCCACGGCGTACGCGGGGCCGCCCGACGACGCGACGACGACGTTCGAGGACCTGCCCGGCGACCTGTTCGGCGAGCCCGAGTCGGCTCCTGGCCCTGCGCCCGCTCGATCCGACGCACCGGCTCCGGACCGTCGCCCCGAGTCGTCGCCCGAGCGGCGCTCCGAGCGACCGCCCGAGGGACGGCCCGAGGGACGGCCTCCGTCGGCCGGATCCAGCGCTGCCGCGGACCGTCCAGCGGGCCGCGAAGCCGGCACCGCGCCTCGCCGCACGGATCCGCCGGGCACGCTCGGCTCGCGAGCGAACGCGACGAGCGTGGGCGGCGAATCCGCCGACCCAGCCATCGACATGGTGCAGACCTTCTTCCCCGGCCGGATCGTCGCGCTCGAGCCCAGCGCGGAAGATCCCGACGACGCGTCGGAGGACGAGCCCGCCGCCGCCGGCCCGGACGCGGGCCCGGACGCGGGCCCGGACGCCGACGCGGATGGCGGTCCCGACGACGGAGCCGTGCGGCCCAGCGGGTAGAGTGGGCGCGATGAACATTCAGAAGCTGATGAAAGAGGCCCAGAAGGCCCAGCAGAAGATGGCGGAAGCCCAGGAGCGCCTGGCGCAGACCACGGTCGAGGGAAGCGCAGGCGGCGGACTGGTGACCGTCACGGCGAACGGCGCCGGCGACGTGACCTCGGTGCGCATCGATCCTGGCGCCGTGGACCCGGACGACGTGGAGCTCCTCGAAGACCTCGTCGCGGCCGCCGTCGGCGAGGCCCAGCGCAAGGCCAAGGAGCTGCAGGAGCAGGAGATGGGCGGCGCCATGGGCGGCCTCGGGGGCATGGGCGGCATGGGCGGGCTGCTCTGAGCGCCGCTCGGCCGTCATGAGCTTTCCGCCTGCGCTCTCGGCGCTGATCCGCGAGCTCGGTCGCCTGCCCGGGATCGGGCCGAAGAGCGCGCAGCGCCTCGCGTTCCACCTCTTCCACCGCGACCCTCGCGATGTCGAAGCCCTCGCGGACGCGATCCGCGCGGCGAAAGCGTCGCTGGACCGCTGTCCGGTCTGCTTCAACGTGATGACGAAGGGCGACGAGACCTGTCACCTGTGCGCCGATCCCTCGCGGGAGTCCGGCGTGGTGTGCGTCGTCGAGCAGCCCGCGGACGTGCTGGCCATCGAGCGTTCCGGCGAGTACCGGGGTCGCTACCACGTGCTGCACGGCGCGCTGTCGCCGATGAACGGCGTCGGCCCCGACCAGCTGTCCGTTCCCGCGCTGCTGCGGCGGCTGGAGGGCGGGGGGATCGACGAGGTCATCCTGGCCACCTCGACGACGGTCGAGGGCGAGGCGACCGCGATGTACCTCGCCAGGACGCTGTCGGAGCGTGGGATTCGGGCGTCGCGGATCGCGTACGGCCTTCCCGTCGGAGGCGACCTCGAGTACGCGGACGAAGTGACGCTGGGACGCGCCATCACGCACCGCCGCCAGCTCTGACCGATCGCTTCGCCCGGCCTTCCGCCGCAGCCGTCCGCACACGAGGCCGAGCCGTACGAGCGCCCTCGCGCGTTCGGAGCGCCGTCCAGGCGCGTACCGAACCGTCGGGGGCGGGCACCTTGACACGCTGCGAACCGCGCCTATAATGGCGGCGCGAACGAGAAGGGACTCCATGGCATCCACACCGAACCCACGATCCGAGCGGCGGCTCGTGATCGTCGAGTCGCCCACGAAGGCGAACACCATCCGCCGTTACCTCCCCAGCGGGTACGAGGTGATGGCCAGCATGGGCCACGTGCGCGACCTGCCCGCCTCCGCCGAGGACATTCCCGATCAGTACCGGGGGCAGAGCTGGGCACGGCTGGGCATGAAGATCGACGAGGATTTCGAGCCGCTCTACGTGGTCACGAAGCCGCAGGTCGTGCGCGAGCTCCGAAAGGCGCTCAAGAACGTCGGCGAGCTGGTGATCGCGACGGACGAGGATCGCGAGGGCGAGTCGATCGGATGGCACCTGCTCGAGGTGCTCGAGCCGAAGGTGCCGGTCAAGCGGATGGTGTTCCACGAGATCACCGAGCAGGCGATCCAGCGGGCGCTCGAAGAGACGCGAGACATCGACCGGAACCTGGTCGAGGCTCAGGAGACGCGCCGACTGCTGGACCGGCTGGTGGGCTACACGATCAGTCCGCTGTTGTGGCGCAAGATCGCGCCGCGGCTCTCGGCCGGGCGGGTGCAGTCGGTCGCGGTCCGCATCCTGGTGCAGCGCGAGAAGGAACGACTGGCGTTCGTGCCGGCGTCGTACTGGGATCTCGAGGCGACGCTGGCGGCGGCTGGCGTGGCGCCCGACGAGGCCCGCTCGTTCGCCGCGACCGCCACCCACGTCGACGGCGTGCGGCTCGCGTCCGGCAAGGACTTCGATCCCGACAGCGGACGGCTGAAGGAGGGCCTGGTCGAAGGCCGCGACCTGATGCTGATGGGCGAGGCCGAGGCGCGCCGTCTCGCGGACGCGGCCCAGCGGGCGCCGTTCGGCGTCGTCTCGATCGAGGAGCGCGAGCAGACCCGCAACCCCTCGCCACCGTTCACGACCTCGACGCTGCAGCAGGAGTCCAGCCGCAAGCTGGGCCTCTCGGCGCGGGACACCATGCGCGTCGCGCAAGGTCTGTACGAGCGGGGCCTGATCACGTACATGCGGACCGACTCGACGAACCTCTCGGGCGAGGCGATCGGCGCGGCACGGAAGCGGGTCGAGAGCCTGTACGGCGCGGACTACCTGTTCGAGCGGGTCCGGCAGTACAAGGGCAAGTCCCGCAACGCGCAGGAGGCCCACGAGGCGATCCGGCCCGCCGGCGACCGGATGATGACGGCGAAGGAGCACAAGCTGGGCGGACGCGACGCCGCGCTGTACGACCTGATCTGGAAGCGAACGATCGCCACCCAGATGGCCGAGGCCCGGCTCAAGTTCGTCACCGCCAGGATCGAGGCAGAAGCGGACGAGCGGACGCTGAGCCTGCGCGCCAGCGGCCGGCAGGTCCTCTTCCCCGGCTTCTTCCGCGCCTACGTCGAGGGTAGCGACGATCCCGAGGCGGCGCTCGACGATCGCGACCAGCCGTTGCCGCCGCTCGCGGAGGGCGACGCGCTGCAGGCGCTCGCGCTCGACGCCAGCGGCCACGAGACGAAGCCGCCCGCACGCTTCACCGAGGCGTCGCTCGTGAAGATCCTCGAGCAGGAGGGCATCGGGCGACCGTCGACCTACGCAAGCATCATCGATACGATCGTGAACCGCGGCTACGTCCGGAAGAACGGCCAGCAGCTGGTGCCGACCTTCACCGCGTTCGCGACGAACAACCTGCTGGAGCACCAGTTCACGCAACTCGTCGATACCGAGTTCACGGCCGAGATGGAGGCGAAGCTCGACGCCATCGCCGCCGGCACGCTCGAGGCGCTGCCGTACCTGAAGGGGTTCTACGGCGGTAGCGAAGGGATCGAGGCGCGCGTCGCGGAAGGGATCGACGGGATCGACCCGAAGGCGATCAGCACCGTCCGCAGCTCGAAGTGGGATCCCTACCTGGTCCGCGTCGGACGCTACGGCCCGTACGTGGAGGCGGAGGTGGAGGGCGAGACCCTCAAGACCTCGCTGCCCGACGAGTGGGCGCCCGCGGACGTGACCCGCGAGATGCTCGCGGAGCTGATCGAGCGCGAGCGTCAGGGCGACGTTCCCGTCGGAGAGACCGAGGACGGAACCACGATGCTGCTCAAGAACGGCCCGTACGGTCCGTACCTGCAGCTGGGCCCCGACGATCAGGAAGGCAAGCCCAAACGCGTCTCCGTGCCGCCCGGCGTCTCGCCGAGCGACGTGGACGAGACGATGGCCCGCAGGCTGCTGGACCTCCCCCGCCAGGTCGGCACGCATCCCGAGACCGGCAAGCGCATCGACGCCGGCATCGGCCGGTACGGCCCGTACGTCCGACACGAGCGCACGTACGCCTCGTTGACGCCCCAGGACGACGTGCTCGACGTCGGCGTCGACCGTGCCGCGGAGCTGCTGGCCGCCAAGAAGCGGAAGGGGCGCCGCGAGCCGCTCCGCACGGTCGGCGAGCACCCGGAGACCGGCGAGCCGGTCGAGCTCCACGACGGCCGTTTCGGCCCGTACGTCAAGCACGGCAAGACGAACGCCTCGCTCCGCAAGGAGCAGTCGCCCGAGGACCTGACGATGGAGCAGGCGCTGGAGCTGCTCGCCGCTCGCGAGGCGCGCAAGGGCGCGGGCAAGGCGGGCGGCAAGGGCGCCGGCAAGTCGAAGGCCAAGGCGAAGTCGAAGGCGAAAACGACGACGAAGCGCGGCGCGAAGGCGGGCGCGAAGACGAAGAAGCGCGCCTCCGGCCCCGCCAAGCCCAAGGCGACGGCGGCCGAGCTGGAGCCGTTCCTCGGGGAGCTCGACGAGGCCGACCGCGAGGCGGTCGCCCGGGTCGAGGGGATGGCCGGACACGCGCCGGCCTCGACCGAGGAGGTCGCGGCCACGCTCGGAACCGACGAGGCCGACGTCGCCGCCCGCCTGAAGCGAGGACTGTTCAAGCTGCGCATGGCGTACGGCCGGGCCCGCAAGCGCGCGGAGACGTGAGGGCGCCGGGCCGCTAGGTAGGATGCCGTCGTGGCCACCCAGCGCTACCGCGTCCGCGAGGGCATCGTCGTCCGCCGGACGCCGCTTCCCTCGGGCGACGTCGTCGTCACGCTGCTCTCGCCCGACGGCAAGTGGCGCGCGGTGGCGCGCAAGGGCCGCCTCCTCGGCGGCAATCCCGGCCGCCTGTCTCTGTTCCACGACGTCACGGTTCAGGTCTACCAGCGCCGCGCCGACGACCTCGCGGTCGTGGCGCAGGTTCGCCTGAACGGCGCCCTGCCGCGCCTGTCCGACCCAGCCGTCTACCCGTACGCGCACCTGCTCGCCGAGCTGGCCGACCGCCTGACGGTGGACGTGCACGTGGGCGAGCCGCTTCACGCGTGGCTGGCCAGCGGCCTGCGCGGCCTGAACGAGGACGACGATCCCGAGCGCGTCGCGTTGATCCACGCCTGGATGTTGCTTCGGGTCGCCGGACTGGGCCCGGACGCGGGCGACGACGGGGCCGACGCGTCGGCGGGCGTCGCGCTGGAGGAGGGCGGACTGGAGGGCGGAGACGCGCCGCGCTTCGACCTCGTCGGGGGGCGGATCGTCCGGAGCGGCGAGGGCATCGCCCTCAGGGGCGACACCGCACGCGGGCTCCGGATCCTGATCGCCGGGCGCGCGCGCGACGCGCTGACCGAACCGTTGTCGGACCGCGCCGCCCACTGGCGGCTACTGGCCCGCTACGTGGCCTGGCACGTCGACGACCTGCGGAGCCTCGGCGGCGTGGCCGGCACCCGCAGCGGCACCCGCACCGCCGGCACGTTCGGATCTCCACGGTGACGTTCGATCTGGCCGCCGCGCTGGCGGCGGGCTACTTCATCGGCGGCGTGCCTGTCGCCGTGCTGGTGGCCCGAGCGATCGGTCGTGACATCTTCGCCGTCGGGTCGGGAAACATGGGCGCGATGAACACCGCACGCAACCTCGGGCCGCTCGCCGGCGTCGTCGTGCTGGCGCTGGACCTGGGAAAGGGCGCGCTGGCCGCCGCGATCGGGATTCGCATGGCGGTCGCCGCGGGCATCGCCGATCCACTGGCGATGGGCTTGGCGGGCGGCGTGGGCGCCGTGATCGGGCACGCCTGGTCGCCGTACGTGCGCTTCCGCGGGGGCAAGGCGCTCGCGACCGCGTTCGGCGCGACGCTTCCCGTGGTTCCGTGGGCGGGCGGCGCCGGCGTGGTCCTGCTGATCGCGCTGACGCTGATCGTGCGCAACGCCACGGCGGCCTCGATCGCGACGTTGTCGCTCTATCCCTTCCTGACGGGCGCCGTGCTGATCCGCCTCGGCTGGACTCGCGAGGACGCCTTCGCCGCGGCCACGGCCGCAGCTCTGATCGCGCTCGTCTCGATCGTCAAGCACGTGCGCGCGCGCCGCGCGTCGACGTGATCGGCCGCGGACACCTGTTCGGCCACGGCCGCGTCGGCTACTGCCACCGTTCCCAGGCGGGCAGCGGCTCTCCCAGGAGCCAAGGCCGGACCTCGCCGATCAGGTAGAGGCTCCCCGCGACCAGCACCGGACCGGAGCCGACGCCGTGCGCCGCTGCCCGCACGGCGTGACGAGGATCGGCGTGCACGGCGGCCACGTCCAGGCCCAGCGCGGTCGCGAGCGCCGCCGCCTCGACCGGCGGGAGCGCGCGCGGGCTCAGCGTCGCCCTCGTCAAGACCAGCGACGACGTCGCGGGAGCCAGCGCGCGCAGCACCCCGGCGACGTCCTTGTCGCGACTGGCCCCGAACACCAGAGCGGGACGCTCCCCGAGATCGCGAAGCGTCTCCGCCAGTGCGGTCGCGGCGGCTGGATTGTGCGCGCCGTCCAGCACGACGCGAACGTCGTCGGGGAGCGACCCGTCCTCGGCGGCTGCGCCGCGCGGCGCGACGACCTCGAGCCGTCCCGGCCAGCGGGTCGCCGCCGCTCCCGCCGCCACCGACCGGTCGGACACCCCGAGCTCGCCCGCGACGCACGCCGCCAGCGCGGCGTTCTCCGCTTGGTGCCGGCCCACGAGCGGCGTCGCGAACACGAGCTCGGTCCGCCCCTCCCGCCCTAGCCGCACGGTCGATCCGGACCAGCCGTGCGACCGGACGCGCGTGCGGACGTCGCTCCCCACGAAGCGCAGCGGGGCTCCGAGCTCGCGCGCGGCCGCACGAAGCGCCTCCGCCGCCTCTCCGCGAGCGGTGCTCCACGCCGGCACGCTGCGCCTCAGGATGCCCGCCTTCTCGCGCGCGATCGCCGTCAAGGTCGTTCCGAGCACGGCCTGATGGTCCAGGGCGATCGAGGCGATCGCGCTGGCCACCGGATCCAGCGCGTTCGTGGCGTCCAGCCGCCCTCCCAGCCCGACCTCCATCACCGCGACGTCCACGCCGGCGCGGGCGAACCGCACGCACGCCAGCGCGGTCAGCGCCTCGAAGAACGTCGCTCCGACCGCCTCCACGTGGGGCAGGAGCTCCGCGACGGCGTCCTCGAACGCGCCGTCGCTCATCGCTCGTCCGTCCACGGCGACGCGCTCGCCGGGCGACGCGAGGTGCGGGCTGACGAACCGGCCCACGCTCCGCCCCTCGGCCCGGAGCATGGCGCTCAGATGCGCGACCGTCGCGCCCTTGCCGTTCGTTCCGGCGACGAGCACGGCTTCGAACGCGCCCTGCGGGTCGCCCAGCCGCGCCAGCAGCGCGCGCGTCCGCTCCAAGCCGGGCACCACGCCGAAGCGTTGCATCGCGAACAGCCGCTCGGTGGCGACGGTGCGGCTCACGTGCCGCGGTCCGCCTCGTGGATCCAGCGAGCGTGGACGTCCGTCGCGGGGGGGCGGTCGTGGCGCGCGACCAGCTCCGCCACGCGCGCCGATCCGCCTGCCGACCGGATCATGTCGGCCCCGTAGGCGGCGTGGTGGGCGGCCGTCTGCCGCGCTCCCGCTAGGCCGCCCCGTGGCGGCTCGGGCGGCGGGGGCGCGGCCCGAACCAGGTGCACCAGGATCCGCTCGTCGACGCGGTAGCGACGCCGGCTCTTGCCGACGTCGTGCAGGAGCGCCGCGCGCACCACCACCGGCGGTGCGGCGGGGTGCGTCCGCAGCAGCGCGCGCGCCACGCGGACGGCGTGATCGCGGTCGCGCGGATCCATCGCGAGGTACAGCCCGCGCTCGGCGTCGCTCAGGCGGGACGACGCCCAGGCGTCGTCCGGCGTGACCAGCGAAGGGTGCACGCCGCGCACGGTGCGCAACGTCGCGTTCCACGCCCAGCTCCACGGCCTCATGGCGGGAGCGTACCAAGCAGGGGCCGTCCAGGACGTGGTGCGGGGCGTCCTCTGCGCTATGCTGGCCTGGATTCCATGATGACGTCCTGTTCGCTCGTTCACCCGCTTTCGGTCCTCCGCCGCGTCCCGCTCGTTCGGGCGGCGCTCGTCTGGGCGACGGTCGCGATCCTGGCGGTCGCTGGCGGTCCCGGCCAGGCGCAGGGGCTTTCCGAAGATCCCCCCCAGGCGACGACCGGTCCGACCTCCCTCACCGGCGAGGAACCCGGAGCCCTGGCAGACGAGGCCGTGCGGTCCTGGCTCGATACCGAGCCGCGGCCCCTGTCCGAGCTCAGTCGACTGGACGCCGAGACGCTCTGCCGTGAGCTACCCGCGCTGTTCGCGGCTCCGCCTCCACCGCCGGGTACCGAGGTCGACGTCGACGATCGTCAGCGTCGTGAGACCGACTCGGAGGACCGCCGGCGCTACACCTACGCCGCCGAGGTCCCGCCCGAGCGCTTGGACGTCGTTGAGGTCGTGCTGAGCCGCGACGGCGAGACGTGGCGCGTGGAACGCGTCGGGTTCCAGGTCGAGACGACGAGCGGCCGGTCGTGGCTTCAGTCGCGCGCCGCCGGCATCGGCTTCGCGCTGGTATCGCTGCTCGTGCTGGTCTCGCTGTTCCGGCCCTCTCCGCTGCGAAGCTGGCTGGCGTCGGGGCGCGAAGCGATCCGCGAGCACCGTCGCCTGGTGACCTGGACGATGATCCTCGGCTGGACGGTGGTGGCCGTGGGCCTCTGGTCGGGTAGCCGTCTGCCCGACGCCTGCGAGGACGCGGTACTCGTCGTCCTGGGAAGCACCCTGGAGCAGGTCGGCGCGACCCAGGCGCTGGCCAGCGGCGACATCGCTCGGACGGCGCTGGTGATCTTCTACCAGAACTTCTTCGTGGTCACGCTGACCGCGCTGTTCGGCAGCGCGCTGCTGCTGGGGGTGCCGGCCTACCTGCTGGCCGGCGCGTCGTTCCTGGCGCAGTCGACCGCGTTCGGCGTGCTGGGCGTCGGCGGCTTCCCCGAGGTGCTGTTCGTTCTGGTGCTGTTCGTCCTCGAGTTCACGGCGTACTTCCTCGTCGTCTCTGGAGGCGGGATGCTGGTCGTCTCGCTGGCGCGCGGAGGGTTCGCAGGACTGGGCGCCGGCTACCGGAAGCTGATCTCGACCCTGCCGTGGGCGGCGATGCTGCTGCTGGTGGGCGCATGGTACGAGGCCGTCGTCCTGCTGGGGCTTTGAGGTCCCTCCGGACCAGCCGGGCGCCCTGCGGCGGGCTGAACGACCGGTCTCGTCGTACGGGCTACGGCGCTGCCCAGACCGCTCGAACGGCGGGGGCCACGTCGAGGATCGAGCGCGCGCCCTCGAACGCCCGCTCGCCCGGACCGACGACGATCAACGGCACGTCGGCCCGCGTGTGGCGCCGGTGCGCGAGATCCTCGACGTTTCCGTGGTCGCTGGTGATCACGACGGTCATGGCCGGCTCCCGAGCACGGAGCACCCCCGCCACGAACGCGT
>Ga0102941_1001685_pt1 | contig 10306 bp, 14 predicted proteins | sample SalPonR2_C_D2_MG_FD_79281 | JGI IMG/M metagenome (GOLD analysis project Ga0102941, IMG submission 79281) | Salt pond soil microbial communities from South San Francisco under conditions of wetland restoration - Salt Pond MetaG R2_C_D2_MG | ecosystem: Environmental > Aquatic > Marine > Intertidal... | reverse complement strand
CGATACCATTTCATCCCCAAATTTTTAAAGATCAATATTGTGGCGACTCCAAAGGGATTTGAACCCTTGATCTCCTGCGTGACAGGCAGGCGCTTTAAACCAGACTAAGCTATGGAGCCATTTTGGTCTAGATGGAAGGATTCGAACCTTCGACCCCGTGGATCCAAACCACGTGCCCTACCAGACTGGGCCACACCTAGATATATTTTATTATTTATAAATTATATATCATATTTTTAACAATGTCAATAATTAAATTTCTCTTCTATAAAATAAAAATGTCATCAATCCGATCCCAAATAACATCATTGTCGATGGCTCCGGTGTTATTTGTGTTTTATCATATACATTATTATTAGTATATATTGTAATATGTGATAGATCAGGTATCTTACCACCACCGTTTTTTAAATGTTGTGTGGAAAACAATCCTTCAAAAACCGGATATAAATCCATCCAATATAAAGCATATTGTGACCCACCTTTAACACTATAAAAATTTACAGGATCATTACTATACCATTTTCCTTCTTTCTTTTCATTAACCCAAGTAAAACTGAATTCACCGGGTTTATCAGATTCACAGTCTTCAAGTTTAGATATCGTTTTAATATCAGCTTTATATTCTATATTATTATATAAAAAATAATCATTTATAAAAGTTTCTATATCATCTAGGCTATTACTATCATTTCCTTTAAATGTTCCAATATACTTTCCAGAATAAGTAGGACCGGCAATAGCATTTGTATATAGAAAGATAGAAATAATAATTAGTAAAATAAAATTTTTCATATTTCTTTTCCTTTATCTAATATTATAAACATAAATTGATACTATTTTCATATTATTTTTTAATTTTCTCTAAATATTCATCCCTTTCTATCATATAAATGATAGAACCGGCATTAGCTACACTATATATTTTACCCAAGGCCATCTTTTCCATTATTTGTTTATGCTGCATAGGCTTTCTATGGAAAACTTCCCCTGTTTCAGTATCAACATTCATAAAACCCTTGCCTTTATGGCTAACAAATTTAAATCCTAATGTTTCTAGTGACCTACCATCATTATGATCAGCATCAACAATAAATACTATTTTGTTAATATCAACTGTTCTTTTGTTATATGTTAAAGTTGGATAGTTCACTAAAAAATATTTCAATAGTTTACTTGCTCCACCAACTACTTGACAAAACAATTTAGTACCAACACGTATAACTTCAGCATCATATAACCCTTTACTAAAAAAAGGATACCCAAAAGTATATATCATTAATAGTGTACCTTTTTCGAATCCATTTTTTTCTTTTTTTAAATATAATCCTAAATTTTTATTGGCGCTTCTATAACCATAAAAACAATTTTCCTCTAAAAATGGACGTAATTGTGTATTAGGTACCTCTTTAACTTCACAATCTCTTGCATAAAATCTATTATCTATATTTCCTGTTGCTGTTTTTATATAAGATTGTAACACGTTCCATTTTCGTCTATAATTCTTTAACTCTTTACCATTTGTTCCTATGATTGTTTTTGATTCTTCTACTTCCCAATCTTTAATCCAAATAGTCCTGATGTTATTTTTTTTGTTTTCTAATGTTATGTTAATAAAATAATCATGTTCTATACCTTTTATTCCAAATCTTTTAGTATAGTCCATTTTATGATTTTCACTATCAACGTATCTTAATTGAAGTTCGCCATTTTTCAAATAGAATATTCTTTCATCTTCACTGTCAATTTCAAAAGAAATACTATTATCGATTAGAAAATTTTTAATTTCTGATAAATTATTTAAGTGTCTTTGCTCCATTTATAACCTCTTTTTTAACAAATTAATGATTTTTTTTATAAGCTTTATAAAGATTAGATACTTTTTCTATAAAATTTTCATAATCTTTATTATTATCAAATGACATATTTTTCATTTTATCTATAAGTTTAATATACTTATTATACAAAATTTCATATTTAATGTCATCATTATATTCAATAATAATAAAGTTATTATCAATAGACTCACCTGTTTTTATTAAAAATTCACCTGTTTTTGTTTCTAATTTTGTTTTTAATTTTCTTATAACAATATCATCAAAATAAACAGTATCTTTATCATCATTAACAGTTTTAATCCATACTGTATCCCCAACATCAACATTTTCAAGAAATTTCATATATCTCCTTATCCAAAAAACATATCAAACGTATTGTTTCTTTTTAAAATATCTTCTCTGTTCTGTGGCTCTAGTAAAATTTTGATCTTGTTAATCAAAAATTTTTCAATCATTTTATCATAATCAGGTTCTATACCATTATCAGAAAATTCTTTTGGCCATTTTATATATGATATCACTCCAATATCATAAGGGTTTGATTTAACATATACAACTTTAGCTTTATTTCCTTCTATTAATGATTCATAATATCCATTAATATTAAACAAATTCAATAGCTTATGATAATTGGCTGCACCTTTTATATGATAAGGTGTACCTTTAATTGGTTCATCATTAATAATATATTTACCTAACTTATTGATATTTATATTAGAAGATATATCCTCTGGTAATTCTTTTTTAATTGATTCTTTGCAATCATCAACAAATTGTATTATTTCTTTGTCAGTTTTATTTTCAAGAATAAATCTTAATACTTTTTTCAAAATAATTTTAAAGGCTGATGGTGTTTCTGATCTTATAATTTCCAAACCTGTTACATCAATTTTATCATCATCAACACCTTCATTATTTACTACATGGAAACCATACTTTTTCTTCTTAATAAATAGAGCGGCTTTACAAACGATTTCTTGTTTGAATACAATGGAAAAATCATCTCTTTCTACTATAGAATTATATGTACCTTGTTGCAATTCTCTATAACAACAATCATCAACATACTCTTCAATTTTTCTTGATAACTTTAAAATAGCATCAATTTTTTGTTTATCAGGTAAATTTTCCCATTTATCCTGATCAACACCAGTGCTCAGTAAAAATTCTTCCATTTTCATAAATAAAGAATCAGTATCGATATATGCTATATAGTCCTTTTCCATTTTATTCCTTTATAATTTGGCAGAGGGAAGGGGATTCGAACCCCTGGAAGCTATTAACCCCATTGGTTTTCAAGACCAACGCCTTCGTCCGCTCGGCCATCCCTCTATATAATTTAATATGTATTAGTAGTTTTTCTACCATGACATCTTTCTTCAATTGTTTCAACCCATTTTCCATTCTCCATTGTTCTAACTACAATTTTTTCACATTCCGTTACTGGTTGATTATTGGATGGTGCTACATATCTATTTTGATTATACTGTTTTTGATTATTTTTGTCAAGCTCGTTTCCAATAAGATATCCAGCCACTGCGCCACCCGCGCCAATAAGAGCGGTTGTTTTTCTGTCACCCTTTCCTAAAGCACTACCTGCCATACCACCAAGTCCACCTATAACAGCCCCTTTTTGAGCATTAGATGTAACACATCCTGTAAAAAACAAACCCATAATAAAAATCATAATCAATTTTTTCATTTCAGTCTCCTTTAACATTGGCGGAGGGAGTGGGATTTGAACCCACACAGGTGATCAAGCCCGCCAGATTAGCAGTCTGGTGCAATACCAATTATGCGACCCCTCCAATAATTTACAAATAAAATAACACCTTTTAAAATAAAAATCAAGAGTTATTTATACTTTCAATAATATCATTAAGTTCTTTATTAAAAGGATCAAATTCATTAGGATTATTTAGCAATCTATTAACAATTCTTTGACCTTCTTTAATAGTCAACTTACTTGCACTCGTAATTGCTTCTGCTATATTTGTATTAAAATATCTACAATATGGTACAGCTAATACACCAAATGCTTGATTTAATACAATTTTTAAAGCCCATTGAAATGAAAAATATTGTGCTGCTTTGTCCATTAAATGATCATATTTTTCTTTGTCTGTTTTCTCATATTTATTGGCTTCTTTTTTTGTTTCGATCATTTTCTTTTTAATTTCTTTTCTTTTAAAGAAAATACTTTTTTCTACAGAAGCATAAACTCCTTTTTTGGTATTATCAAAAACTGTGCCACAAGGGGCTATTGTGATTAATTTTTTCTTGAACATATTTGTAAATGTTAATAATTTTTTACCATCCATTTTTGCTATACCGTCAGTTTTAACAAATTGAAATGGTATATCAAATTTTTTATTTCTACAACATTCTATTATTTGTTCTTCTCTAAGATTCATTATTCTACCAATATATGTTTCAGGACTCATATTCATAATAATAATACTAGTTGGATACGAAGACGCAATATCAATATCAATAACCCATTTATGTAGACCTTTTTGAGGATCCTTTACATAAGCAGCTGGAAAATGTTCTTGATGACCACCAGCAAAAAATGGAGCACATAAATTATTTCTTCTATAATATGTTAACAACAAACCCTCTATCTGTTGAACTGACGCATTAAAACTTTTTAATGGTGTTTTACATAACAATGATAAAGATTGAGCTAGTTTTATATATCCAAGCTTGTTTTCTAAATCTTCTACCCTAATATCATCAACTACATTATAATCGATATACATATCCCAGTTTTCATTATACAAATTTCTCAAATCACCATATACAGCATAGTCTATTTTACCAATTCCAAGCTCATCTTGACATATAGTTTCCAGTTTATAATTTTCTTGGTTCTTTGGAGTATACCATTTATATATTGACATATAATCAATAATCGACACACCCGCTATATCAAAATACATTGCACCTGTATTCTTTTGTACCCATGACCTAAATCTACCTATTGGAGATAATTTGTGATATATTTTTGTATCTTCACCAAATAAAACTTTACATCTATTTACAATATATGGGATATCAAAACCACCAAAGGAATTAACTTTTGTGTCAGCTGCTATGTTCCATCCTGTTAGTACATCAGGTGCGTTTTTGTGAAACCATAAAATAAAAGATTTAATTAAATCTGGCTCATTTTTACAATAAAAATAGTGAAATTTAACTGGTTTACCTTCAATAGTTTCAAATTTAGTTTTACCATTATAAGGTTTTAACCCCCAAGTATAAGAATCACCATCAAAACATTTTATATTAATAGCAGGTATTGGATACTGGGCAGCCTCAGCATGAGGAAAAGATTTTTCTGAATGAACCTCAATATCAAGTGAGTATATTCTTAATTTTGGTCTTGATAAAAGAAAGTCTTCATCATTTATACCATGGTATCTCTCAGACAAAAATTGGAGAACAGGCATTGTTTTATTTTCATATACATTAATAGCCTCTTTTTGTTCATTATAATATTGATTATAAGAACCAAATGTAACCTTTTTAACATTTTGTCCATCTAAAGTTTTTATATCAGAATCATTTTTAGTCTTTTGAAAATAATATGGTACCCATGGTATATTATCATACATCCTTTTACCATTTATTTCTTCCCAAAGGTGTATAACAGATTTATTTGTATCATAATAAATATTTCTTAGCATCATTTTTCCTTTTTTCATTACAAAATTTGCAACAAGATTCAAAACTTTCAAATGATATATCAGATTCAGGTGTAATCATTATATTATATGCTTCATTATTTTGTAAATCTTCATATGATATAAATCTACCACGCCAATCACATTTTATTTTATTATTATTTGTTATAATTTTTTAACCTTACCAAGTTTTTAACCTGCCTTTTCTTGCAATACCATCTTCATTAATTAAAATCATTTGATCCATAGCACCATATCAAAGCATCAATATATTTGTCAAGTAACTCCGCTATTTTTCTGCTAAATCTGGTATCATCTCTATATCTTCAGTTTCTTTTGTACACCATAACTGTACAGCCAAGTGCATGGAATGTTTAATCGCTATAATATAAATAATAATTATCACATAATTTATTAATAATATCTTCTATACCGTCAACACATCCATAATCCACATCAATTTCTGTGACGCCAAAACCATCTTTAATATGTTTTTTTATTTTTTCTAAATTCAAATCTTCTATAATATCATCAGACTCAATATCAATACAAAAATTATGATCAAAAAAATTTTTTATATTATTATATCCATTAACAGTACTATTATTTTCAGGTATGAAAACAATAAAAGAACTAGATGAACTATTACTTACAAAACCATTTCTAACTTTCATATATTTCTCCTTTACACTTTAAAATCTTCTCCACATTTTTTGGTCCTTGTTCCAATAATAGTTTTTATTCGATGTATAATCAGGGTTTCTTGGATGATGAGCGCTATTTAAAGGAATACCATACAAATCATCTTCTTCACTCTCTGTTAACATTTTATTATCACTACTATTATTTTCCAGTTTATCATGAATATTATCTAATCTATCCTTTATATCATTACCTATTTGAATAATATTCATAAGGAGTTCTTCGAACTGTTCCTTTTCCATTTTTTAACCTCTTTTTTTCAATACCACATTTTATTTTTAACATGGATAAGATACATGATGACAACATCCTGGATGATCACACGGAATCCCTGGTTTTATTATCCATTTCTACCAGCACCATAAACAATATCTAAATATTCTACATGTTTACGTATATTATTAAGTGTATCTAATACACGAGAATCTATGTCATGGAGATCTATATCATAATCAAGATCACCATAACCATCCATATCCATAAAATATGAATCACCTTCATCCCCAAAATATTCTAATTTTAAAACATTATCCCCAATTTTAAGTTTATTTGATCCTATACTAACTTCATCAAATCTAAAAGATTCAACACGAATATCTTCACCATTAAAAGTTTCAATGTCAAAATCAATATTATAATCATTTTTAATGATATTTTCTACTGATTCTATATCATTAATTTTAGCCACCCCAATAATAAAAGAGCTAGACGAACTATTACTTACAAACCCGTTTCTGATTTTCATTATTATCTCCTTGCCTCATTAAACCACCAAATGAAATTTTCTGATTTACCACCATATCTTAGCATATAATCATATATTTGACCCATAATATTACCATGTTCATCACCAAAAACGACTTCAATGGATTCATCAGGACCCCATACATAATCATATTCAGATACACATTTCATAAAGGATTCAACATCGTAATCATTCCAATTATAATAATTATTAAAATCTTCTACCATGTATGAAGTTTCTTTAGCAAAATCTTCTAAATTCATTTTTTTACATGATAAATTTTTTACAATGAAACTTGAACTACTTGAATTACTTACAAACCCGTTTCTAATTTTCATTTTCAACCTCTTTTAAATATAGAATAAAATGTCAATATCCTTTATAAAAAGATACTATACACTTGTACCTTTTCATTCATTACCCATCGTACCAACAATCTTCATGCCATGTTATATCGTTCATTTCAATATTTAATCCATATCCATTGAGAGTATCTTTCAGATATATTTTAAGATCATTCAATGTCATGTCTTCTGGTATATTTTCAGTTGATATACCAATAACGTGATATTCATTATCATATCCACTTTCTAAAGATACAATTCTATCATTTTTTCTAAGATAAGAATCTATCTCATAATAGTCTACTTCTTCTATATCTCCAACATGTTCAATAAATTCATCTCTTTTTTTAAGAGGTAAACTATTTAATATACCAAGATATAGTTCCTTGATGTCTATATCAATACCATATAAACAAAAGGAACAAGACGAACTATTACTCACAAAACCTTTCCTAATTTTCATATATCACTCCTTTATACATCAAATAACGGACACATTCTATTATTTTTGATAAGGGTATTTCTGAATTTTTTTGTTCTATCATTCATCCATACATCATTAATAAAATTTTTACAAGATGGTACGTGTATACCTTCTTTCCATTCACCCTCACCTTCTGAAAAAGAGCAAGGAAAAAAGTCACCTTTGCTATTAATATATGCGGAAAAACACGCGGACTCACAAGGTTCACTTACCATTTCCAACTCTTTAAAATTATCTCTGTTCTTAACGCTATCAAGAAACTTGTGACATGAGCAAGAATCAAATCCCAATGGTACATTATTATCTAACGCATAATCAACAACTTTTTTAAATTTGTCTTGAGATAATGGTGAAAATCCTTCCCCTCTGCCCTTTTTTTTCAGAGAAAGAAGAACGATAGCATTAAGATTCTTTAATCTATTATCCCCTTCTATATAATCATTAATAGTTTCATATACCTGATCCAATGTTTCTTCACTTATCATTATATGTATATTAATTTGCTTCATATTCCTATCTATCAATTTTTTAACAGAATCATAACAATAATTTTTATCTCTATATCTTGATACAGCAACAGCTCCACAATACTTAACAAGTTTATCAGCAGTTTCATCTGAAATATCAGCTACAGTAATATTAGGAATAATATTTTTACTTCTTGAATATTTCATCATTTTCCACATATCAGGATTAGATGTTCCCTGTGCATCAGCGCCTATAGCTATTTGGGTAATCACATCTGGCATTTTATCAATAATGTTTTTAAACATGTTAAAAGACATATTAGATTTGTTGTTAGGTGAATTAGATTTATAACAAAATGGACAAGGGACACCACCAGGACCTTTACAAATATCAGTTATCTCTATATCAAGTATTTCATTACCATATGGAGAATAGACAGGATCATCTTTTATATTTTTACCCCATCTAGCGAAAAATCCATCTTCTGTATCAAAAATAAAATTATAATCAGGTTTACTAAATGTTCTTTTCATAATGATGTCCTTATGTATTCATCTATATTATAAAATTAAGCCAAATCAAGAAATCTTGACATCAGATAGCCTACAAGATAAGAGTATTCATTGTGTTTATAATATCTTGACATTCTATCAATAAATGATGGTAGTTTATCTTTCACAGCATGAGGAAGAATATCATCAATAAACTCAAACCCTGACTCAGATTCTTTATCAATAATATCAAAATATTTGTCGTATCTATTGTAAAGATTTAGATATGCTCGATCTGACGCTATAAACATACCAATATCTTTATCAAATTCATCAAGTTTATTAGCAAGGGACCACCCGAAACAGACAGTTCCATTAATAACAGTAGAAAGCATAACACCAATTTTTCTATTATTATTATCCCTGATATACTCATGAATACTGTTTTTCATTTCCATATCGATCGGGTCACAACCCATATCGATCGGGTCACAGCCCTTCCTCTCACACTCACCATTTTTACAAGATTCACAACAATTTTCCATAACATAATCTCCTTTTTAAATTTTGGGGTGATGGGAGGGGATCGAACCCTCATACATGGGGTCACAGCCCATGACTCTAACCATTTGAGATACCATCACCATATCTTTTCTTTAATATACACAAATTACAAGTAATTGTCAATCTTTATTTTTATATAACTTGTTTATATAATCTATATCACATTTTTCATAATTATGATAAGAGTCTTTTAGTTTTAATTGCCTGTTATTATACCCTTCTCTATATGCAACATGTACCCACCCATTTGGAAAATGTTCAGCAATCAACTCTCTAAATTCACAATTTTCATATATCCAGTTTAGTATATCAATTAATTGCACGTTTTGATCAATTGGTTCTATATCTGAAGCTTGACCCCTTGTGTGGTTTGAAGTGACTGTACTTCCTATTGCTATACATAGTTCAGGTGATCTATAACCAGATGTTATTAATATACCACCAAATTTATCTCTAACAGGTTGCAATATATTTGCTGTTAATAACTCTATATTTTTAATTTGTTTTTCGTTTGGTATGTTTTTAATACCTTTTCTTAAAGCAACTTCTGACTTTAAAAATTCACTATATGTAAAATTAGAGTTTCTTGTAGTAACTATCTTTATTTTTTCATTATATTTTATCATTTTTATCTCCAATGTTTATATTAACTTTTATTAATAAATTTTTATCAAAATTGGGGTTCTCATCTATCTTATAATAACCAAAGCAATTTTCTACAAACAAAGTATTATATTTATAAAAAAATTTATACTCATGTAAATGACCAGATACCCATAACACAGGCTCATATTTCTTAATCATATAACCCCATTCATTGGCAAAAAATGGATTCAATGGACTACCAATATATTTACCAGGTATAAAATCATGTAAAGGTGCATTATGTGTGATTACTATGATTTTTTTATCATAAAACTTTTCAAAACTTTCTATTAAAAAATTTTTTGATATAGTAGAATATTCAAGACCGGCTTTTTTATT
>Ga0102941_1001683_pt1 | contig 10327 bp, 6 predicted proteins | sample SalPonR2_C_D2_MG_FD_79281 | JGI IMG/M metagenome (GOLD analysis project Ga0102941, IMG submission 79281) | Salt pond soil microbial communities from South San Francisco under conditions of wetland restoration - Salt Pond MetaG R2_C_D2_MG | ecosystem: Environmental > Aquatic > Marine > Intertidal... | reverse complement strand
TGGAGATTTGGGGTGTTTCGGGCATCCGACTATCCGCACTCCGAACCTGGATCGCCTCGCTGCCGAGGGACAAAAATGGACGTCTTTTTATGCGGCCGCCAGCGTCTGCACGCCAAGTCGCGCCGGCTTGATGACCGGTCGTCTGCCGATCCGCAGCGGCATGTGCAGCAGCAAACGCCGGGTGCTGTTTCCGGATTCCGCCGGTGGATTGCCGCAGAGTGAGGTGACGCTGGCGCGAGCCCTGAAAAAATCGGGTTATAAAACCGCCTGTGTCGGCAAATGGCATCTGGGACATTTACCGGAGTATCTGCCCACGTCGCACGGGTTCGATTCGTACTTTGGCATTCCGTACAGCAACGATATGGACAAAGTTCGCGGCTTGTCGAAAGAAGAACAAATGGCCCCCCAATCGGAATTGTACAACGTGCCGCTGATGCGGGATACCGAGATTATCGAGCGGCCGGCGGCTCAGAACACGATCACCCAGCGCTACAATAAAGAGGTGGTAAAATTTATAACGGAAAACAAGGACGAGCCGTTCTTTTTGTATCTGGCACATTCCATGGTTCATATTCCATTATTTGCTTCCGAGGATTTTCGCGGGAAAAGTGCGCGGGGACTGTTCGGCGATACGGTGATGGAAATTGACGCCGGGGTGGGCGAGATTGTCAAAACTCTTAAAAGAGAAGGCATTGAAGAAAACACCATGATCGTGTTCACATCGGATAACGGACCGTGGTTGATTTTTGATCAACATGGCGGTTCCGCCGGATTGCTGCGTGAGGGCAAAGGCACCACCTGGGAAGGCGGCATGCGTGAGCCAACTATTTTTTGGATGCCCGGCAAAATTAAATCGAATGTAATACACGGGATGGGCTCCACCCTGGATATTTTTGCCACCGTGTGCACCATGGCAGGGGCCGAGGTGCCGGAGGATCGGCAGATGGATAGTTACGATCTGTCGCAAACATTATTTGAAGACAAACCCAGTCCGCGCAACGAGATGTTCTTTTACCGCGGCAGCGAATTGTACGCGGCGCGGGTCGGCGCTTTTAAAGCGCATTACATCACTGAAAATGTTTATATCAAAGAAACGAATCGGATGACGCATGACCCGGTCTTGTTGTTTAACGTCGAGCACGATCCATCGGAAAAATATGATATCGCCGGCGACCACCCCGATACAGTAGAGCAAATCGCAGCGGCTGTTAAAGCGCACCGAACCAATCTTGTACCAGGTGAGGATCAGCTCGTCAAGCGCCTTGAATACAGTAATTAAAAGCCGGGGTCCATCTGATAAAACCCCGGTTTTTTTGTGTCAATCCTTGCCGAACGTCCAAAAGCCCAGGCATAGAATTCCGCCTGTTAGCGCTGGTATGCCCGCCAGTGCGCAGTAGAGCTAAAGATGCCAGGTCGGATCATTCCGCGAACGAATCAACAAATTATAAAGAACGAAAATTATACCTCGCTGAACCAAATCAGGTGGGCCGGAGGATGGCGCTTTGGGCTTGGAAAGCCAACGAGAGCAACGCCCGGAACCGGACGTATATATATTGAGAAAGAATCGAATATCAAATAATGAGGTTGGTACATAACCAGCCTCGTAAATATAAAGGGGGCAAAGTTTATCTGCCGGTTTATGCAAAAAAAGAGGTTTGGTTATCCAAACCTCTTTGGTGGTGCCGAAGGTGGGATTCGAACCCACACGGACTTGCGTCCACACGGCCCTGAACCGTGCGCGTCTGCCAGTTTCACCACTTCGGCATAATTAATTCAACAGCATGGAAATATATAAATTGGCAGTTAAAGATGCAAGAAAAAATTTACTCAAACATCATACCGTCGGAGCTTTTTCTTGCTTTTCAACGAGTAAACTGTTAAGTTTAATGACGTTTTGTAATTCAAAAAAAGGGAATTATGTCTGATCAAAATAAAAAAACGAGTGTTACCAACCGCAAGGCGTTTCATGAATATGAAATATTGGAACGCATGGAAGCCGGTATTGCACTCAAAGGTACGGAAGTCAAATCTATCCGGCAGGGACAAGCTAGTTTTAAAGACAGTTATGTCCGAAACGAGGGCGGTGAATTATGGGTTGTGAATCTTCACATTAGCCCTTACGATTATGGTACCTATGCCAATCATGATCCTTTACGGCCGCGCAAACTGTTGATGCATCGGTACGAGATCAAACGGTTGATTGGTAAAATTGAAGAAAAAGGGCTGACCTTGATTCCTCTCAAAATTTATTTTAAAAAAGGCATTTGTAAAGTAGAAGTAGGATTGGCGCGCGGTAAAAAGTTCTATGACAAGCGAAAGGATATTGCCAGGCGGGATATGGATCGGGATGCCCAACGCGAACTAAAAAATAAATATCGAGTCAATATGTGATAAATGGAGTTGCCAGCATGCAAGGGAATGTAACGGATGAACTGAAACGACGAGGATTTGTTCAACAGATAACCGACCCGGAACCATTGTACGAACTGTTGGGAAAACAGTCGGTTGCATTTTATATCGGATTCGATCCCACGGCCGACAGTCTGCACGTCGGGCATTTAATGGGTGTTATGGCAATGACGCATATGCAGCGTTTTGGGCATCAACCCATCGCGATTGTCGGCGGCGGCACTGCTATGGTCGGTGATCCTAGCGGCAAGACGGAGATGCGCAAAATGCTGACACGCGAGCAGATTGAGAATAATACGGAAAAAATTAAAGCGCAACTCAGTCGCTATCTCGAGTTTGGACCCGGCAAAGCGATGCTGATCGATAATTATGATTGGCTGGGCAACCTAAATTATATTGAATTTTTGCGGGATATCGGTAGACACTTTAGCGTCAATCGTATGTTAACATTCGAGACCTACAAACGACGCCTGGAAACAGGATTATCGTTTTTGGAATTCAACTATCAGTTGTTACAGGCCTATGATTTTTACATGCTATACAAAAAATACAATTGCCGGCTGCAGATGGGTGGCGATGATCAGTGGGCCAATATTTTAGCGGGCGCCGATCTGGTTCGTCGTATCGATGGAGGAGATGTTTACGGCCATACATTTCCGCTGCTGACAACGGCCTCTGGTAAAAAGATGGGCAAAACCGAATCCGGGGCATTGTGGCTGGATCCGGAAAAAACATCGCCGTATGAGTATTATCAGTATTGGGTCAATATTGACGATCGGGATGTGGTAAAATGCCTGGGTTATTTCACCCTGCTGCCAATGGAAGAGATTGAGGCGATCGCCAATTTAGAGGGAGCGCAATTCAATTTGGCGAAAACTGTGCTGGCGTTTGAAGCCACCAAATTGACGCATGGCGAAGCGGCAGCCAAAGATTCGATGGTGGCTGCGATGAGCGCGTTCGGCAGTCGTGAAATTCCGGGTGATTTTTTATCGAGCAGTTCGATTCCGCGAGGTTCGCTAAAAACCAGCGAACAGGCCATGCCGACCGTCGAAATTCCAAAAGCAGTTTTTAAAGCCGAAACGAAATTGGCGGAAGTTTTTGGCGATTATGGTTTGACGGGTTCACGGGGTGAAGCGCGTCGTTTAATCAAGCAAGGCGGTGTTTATATCAATGGCGAACGGGTCAGTGATGTGGATGCAGTGCTTACATCAGTCGATATTCAGGACGGTAAAGTGGCAATTCGTATTGGAAAGAAGAAACATTACCATTTGGTGATGAGTGAATGAAATTTTTTTTAATAGCGCAACTATGGGTTTCTTATGGGTTAAGTTTTCTTTGCGTTAATTCGCAGTGAAGATAATGGCAAAAAGTTCTTGACAGTTTAACAAAAAAGTGTATATTTGCTTTCGCTTTTCGGGTCAAGAAAGTGACACCGAAAACAAGACGAAAAGAAATTTAAAAAAAGTCTTGACATTGATTCCGAAAAGCGCTACCTTAAAAGGCTTTGCGTTTTTGCGCAGAGAAAAGAGGTTTAGAGATTTTTTTGTTCTTTGAAAAAGAAAGCGTGCACAGCCCTGTTATTCGAGTTTCAACAGGAATGTAAAAGAAGAGCTAGAGACAACGAAGAGTTTGATCCTGGCTCAGGACGAACGCTGGCGGCGTGCTTAACACATGCAAGTCAAGGGGAAAGCCGTCTTCGGATGGTGAGTATACTGGCGAACGGGTGAGTAACGCGTAGGTAACCTGCCCTTCAGCCTGGGATAACACTGCTAACGCGGTGCTAATACCGGATGGGGCTTTTTCATCGCTTGGTGAGAGAGTTAAAGCGGGCTTTGGCTCGTACTGAAGGATGGACCTGCGTCTCATTAGCTAGTTGGCGGGGTAACGGCCCACCAAGGCGACGATGGGTAGCCGACCTGAGAGGGTGATCGGCCACACTGGGACTGAGATACGGCCCAGACTCCTACGGGAGGCAGCAGTGAGGAATATTGCGCAATGGGCGAAAGCCTGACGCAGCAACGCCGTGTGCGGGATGAAGCTTTTCGGAGTGTAAACCGCTGTTAACAGGGACGAATACTCTTAATTCGAATAGGGTTAAGGGATGACGGTACCTGTAGAGGAAGCCCCGGCTAACTCCGTGCCAGCAGCCGCGGTAACACGGGGGGGGCAAGCGTTGTCCGGAATTATTGGGCGTAAAGGGCGCGTAGGCGGGCTGATCAGTCAGAGGTGAAAGTTTGCGGCTTAACCGTAAATGTGCCTTTGATACTGTCAGTCTTGAGTACGGAAGAGGGAAGTGGAATTCCTGGTGTAGCGGTGAAATGCGTAGATATCAGGAAGAACACCGGTGGCGAAGGCGGCTTCCTGGTCCGTAACTGACGCTGAGGCGCGAAAGCGTGGGTAGCGAACAGGATTAGATACCCTGGTAGTCCACGCAGTAAACGATGGGTACTAGGTGTTGGGCTGTCATGGTTCAGCGCCGGAGCAAACGCATTAAGTACCCCGCCTGGGGAGTACGACCGCAAGGTTGAAACTCAAAGGAATTGACGGGGGCCCGCACAAGCGGTGGAGCATGTGGTTTAATTCGATGCAACGCGAAGAACCTTACCTGGGCTTGAACTGCAGCCGACAGACCCTGAAAGGGGTTTTTCCTTCGGGACGGTTGTAGAGGTGCTGCATGGCTGTCGTCAGCTCGTGTCGTGAGATGTTGGGTTAAGTCCCGCAACGAGCGCAACCCCTATCGTTAGTTGCCAGCACATAATGGTGGGAACTCTAACGAGACTGCCCCGGCTAACGGGGAGGAAGGTGGGGATGACGTCAAGTCCTCATGGCCCTTACGTCCAGGGCTACACACGTGCTACAATGGCCGGTACAACGGGCAGCGAGACAGCGATGTTGAGCGAATCCCTTAAAACCGGTCTCAGTTCAGATTGGAGTCTGCAACTCGACTTCATGAAGTTGGAATCGCTAGTAATCGCGGATCAGCATGCCGCGGTGAATACGTTCCCGGGCCTTGTACACACCGCCCGTCACGCCATGGAAGTCGGTAGCGCCCGAAGCCGGTGGCCCAATTCTTCGGAAAGGGAGCCGTCGAAGGTGAGACCGATAACTGGGGCGAAGTCGTAACAAGGTAGCCGTATCGGAAGGTGCGGCTGGATCACCTCCTTTCTAAGGAGCCTCGCAAGAGGCTAACGGAACTTGGATAATAAGAGTGCACGCTTTTTTTTATAGAATTTGCCTCGCAGAGATGCGAGCGAAAGGTGCGCGTTGGATTACGCGCCGGCAGAGTTGCGGGGCGTTTTGAGCGCAAGCTTGGACGGGCCTATAGCTCAGCTGGTTAGAGCGCACGCCTGATAAGCGTGAGGTCACTGGTTCAATTCCAGTTAGGCCCACGAGTGGAGGCCGGTTGAGCGAGTCTTGTTTACTAATGATGGGGCTATAGCTCAGCTGGGAGAGCGCCGCCCTTGCAAGGCGGAGGTCACCGGTTCGATCCCGGTTAGCTCCACGATTTAAAAAGTAAAAGTATTTGTTCTTTGACAATTTGCAAAGCAAAAGATGACGGGTAATAATACAATAATTACTTGTCGAGAGCCGAGCACCGTCTGTTGAGGACGATAGAAATTCGGTCAAGTTACTAAGAGCATATGGCGGATGCCTAGGCACGAAACGGCGATGAAGGACGTGGTAAGCTGCGAAAAGCTTCGGGTAGGTGCAAACAACCTTAGACCCGGAGGTATCCGAATGGGGCAACCCGGCACGGGTAATGCCGTGTCACTCCCTGCTGAATATATAGGCAGGGTAGAGCGAACGCAGGGAACTGAAACATCTAAGTACCTGCAGGAAGAGAAATCAACCGAGATTTTCCTAGTAGCGGCGAGCGAACGGGAAAGAGCCCAAACCGGTATCCTTACGGATGCCGGGGTTGTGGGGCATTCTCAAGAGGGTTGAGTTTGAATAGCCGAATGTATCTGGAAAGGTACAGCCAAAGTGGGTGACAGCCCTGTAGGCGAAATTTAGACGAGATCTGAGAGTGACCCCGAGTAGCGCAGGACACGAGAAATCCGGCGTGAATCCGGGAGGACCACCTTCCAAGGCTAAATACGATTTCGTGACCGATAGTGAACCAGTACCGTGAGGGAAAGGTGAAAAGCACCGGGGGACCGGAGTGAAATAGAACCTGAAACCATATGCTTACAAGCAGTCGGAGTTCCATTTAGGTGGAATGACGGCGTGCCTTTTGCTTAATGAGCTGGCGAGTTGCACGTATATTGCAAGGGTAAGGTGTTCAGCACTGCACCCGCAGCGAAAGCGAGTCTGAATAGGGCGTTCAGTAATATGCGGCAGACGCGAAGCCGAGTGATCTACCCATGTCCAGGATGAAGCGCAGGTAAGACTGCGTGGAGGTCCGAACCCACCAAAGTTGAAAATTTGGGGGATGAGGTGTGGGTAGGGGTGAAAGGCCAATCAAACTCGGAGATAGCTCGTTCTCCCCGAAATAGCTTTAGGGCTAGCCTCATGAAAGAGTATCGGAGGTAGAGCACTGGATGGACTAGGGCCCTACCCAGGGTACCAACCCCAACCAAACTCCGAATGCCGATACATTGATTCATGGGAGTCAGGGGCGGAGGGATAAGCTTCCGTCCCGAGAGGGAAACAACCCGGATCGTCAGTTAAGGTCCCCAAGTGCAAGCTAAGTGAGAAAGGATGTGAGATTGCCGAGACAACCAGGATGTTGGCTTAGAAGCAGCCACCATTTAAAGAGTGCGTAATTGCTCACTGGTCAAGTGGTTTTGCGCCGACAATTTCCGGGGCTAAGCTTGCCACCGAAACTGCGGGATTCATCTTCGGATGGATCGGTAGGGGAGCGTTCTGTAAGCCTGCGAAGGGTGATTGTGAGATCACCTGGAGGTATCAGAAGTGAGTATGCCAGCATGAGTAGCGATAAAGGAGGTGAGAATCCTCCTCACCGAAAATCTAAGGATTCCTGAGTAAAGTTCGTCTTCTCAGGGTTAGTCGGGACCTAAGGCGAGGCCGAAAGGCGTAGTCGATGGAAAACAGGTTAAATATTCCTGTACCACCCGTGTATTGTTCGAGCTATGGGGTGACGCAGAAGTGACAAGCCAGCCGGAAAGTGGATAGCCGGTCTAAGTGCGTAGGAGGGTCTGGTAGGCAAATCCGCCGGATCAACTCTGAACCACGAATGAGAGGGCGTAGCCCATAAATTGGCTGTAATCAAGCTGCCGAGAAAAGCCTCTATGTTAGATACACAGGTGCCCGTACCGCAAACCGACACAGGTAGATGGGGTGAGAAACCTCAGGTGCGCGAGTGATCTCTGGTTAAGGAACTAGGCAAAATGACTCCGTAACTTCGGGATAAGGAGTGCCTACTTCGGTAGGCCGCAGTGAAAAGGCCTGGGCGACTGTTTACTAAAAACATAGGTCTCTGCCAAGCCGAAAGGCGCAGTATAGGGACTGACACCTGCCCGGTGCTGGAAGGTTAAGGGGATGGGTTAGCCGTAAGGCGAAGCTTTGAACCGAAGCCCCAGTAAACGGCGGCCGTAACTATAACGGTCCTAAGGTAGCGAAATTCCTTGTCGGGTAAGTTCCGACCTGCACGAATGGTGCAACGACTTGGGCGCTGTCTCAACCAGAGGCTCGGCGAAATTGTAGTTCCGGTGAAGATGCCGGATACCCGCGACGGGACGGAAAGACCCCGTGAACCTTTACTACAGCTTAGCATTGGGTTTTGGCATTGCATGTGTAGGATAGGTGGGAGACTGAGAAGTGGCTGCGCCAGCGGTCATGGAGTCAACGTTGAAATACCACCCTTGTTCTGTTGGAATCCTAACCTGGTGCCGTGAACCCGGTATAGGGACAATGCTTGGCGGGTAGTTTGACTGGGGCGGTCGCCTCCTAAAGAGTAACGGAGGCTCTCAAAGGTTCCCTCAGCACGGACGGCAATCGTGCGCAGAGTGTAAAGGCACAAGGGAGCTTAACTGCGAGACATACAGGTCGAGCAGATGCGAAAGCAGGACTTAGTGATCCGGCGGTAGTGAGTGGAAATGCCGTCGCTCAAAGGATAAAAGGTACTCCGGGGATAACAGGCTTATCGGGCCCAAGAGTTCATATCGACGGCCCGGTTTGGCACCTCGATGTCGGCTCATCGCATCCTGGGGCTGTACAAGGTCCCAAGGGTTTGGCTGTTCGCCAATTAAAGCGGTACGTGAGCTGGGTTTAGAACGTCGTGAGACAGTTCGGTCCCTATCTGTCGTGGGCGAAGGATATTTGCGGGTAGCTGCTCCTAGTACGAGAGGACCGGAGTGGACGAACCTCTAGTGTACCAGTTGTCGCTCCAGCGGCACGGCTGGGTAGCTATGTTCGGACGGGATAAGCGCTGAAAGCATCTAAGCACGAAGCCCCACCCAAGATAAGATATCCCATACGTAAAGTATCTGAAGGGTCCTTAAAGACGATGAGGTCGATAGGCCACAGGTGTACGCATGGTAACATGTTTAGCCGAGTGGTACTAATAACCCGAGCGACTTGACCGATTTTTTAAAGTTTTCAACAGACGGTCTTCGGCTTTAGCTTTGCAGGTTGAAAAGAATAGAAAAAAACTTGGTGACAATGGCGAAGAGGTTCCACCCGTTCCCATTCCGAACACGGAAGTTAAGCTCTTCAGCGCCGATGGTACTGCGTGGAAGACCGCGCGGGAGAGTAGGTCGTTGCCTGGTTTTATTTTTAAAGCCCTCTTTGTTTGAGGGCTTTTTTTTGTATATTCCTTCCATGAAAGCAATTCCTTATAATTCATTTTCTTCTTTTCTGAAACAACGATACGGCGAAAAAGTGTGGAAAGTCGGTATTGATGCCGGTTTCTCATGCCCGAACCGGGATGCGCATGGAAAAGAAGGCTGCCTTTTTTGCCGCAACGACAGCTTTAATGAAATGCGATTTGCAAGCAACATGTCGGTAGCCCAACAAATGCAAAACGGCATTGAACTGGCACAAAACCGATTTGGTATCCAAAAATATATTGCCTACTTTCAAACCTCTACTAATACCTTTGCGCCGGTTTCGCAGCTTTGCAAAATTTATAATGAGGCACTTCAATTTCCCAATGTTGTCGGGCTTTCTATTTCGACTCGTCCTGATTGCTTGAATCCTGCTGTAATAGATTTGATTCAAGAGCTCAGCACCAAAGTCGATGTTTGGGTTGAACTTGGCTTGCAATCTATTTTTGACCGCACACTTGAAAGTTTGAATCGGGGACATACCTTGTCAGATTATGACAACGCTGTAAGCGAACTCGAAAAATTGAACGTTAGAATCTGCACGCATACGATGATTGGCTTGCCCGGTGAAAACCAAAAAGATATAAGAACAACAGCGAATTATCTGGCTCACCAACCCATTCATGAAGTCAAAATCCATCCGCTCCTCATTCTTAATGGTACCCCCTTGGCCGTTCAATATCAAAATAGATTAATTGATTCTCTACCCTTAGATGACTATGTTACCTGGGTGTGCGATTTTATCGAGCGCCTTCATCCATCTTTTGTTATTCAACGCTTAACCGCCGAAGCGCCTGCAGAAATTTTGCTGGCACCTGAGTGGAGTTTGAATAAATTAATTGTGATTAATAAAATTCGGCAGGAATTTCAACGACGCGGAACCAAGCAAGGTGATCTAATTGGCGCTTAGAGCTGGACTTTCATAACGTTGTTTAAAACGAATGATCCCATCGGTCACAGCTTTAGCAATCCGTTGATGGTAACTTGGCTTCTGAAGCCGCTGACGGTCGTAACGGTTGGTGATAAACCCGGATTCAATCAAAATGTTAGGCATGGAGGCGCCGTGCAACACATAAAATCCAGCTTGACGGACACCCAGGCTTTTTGAATCGGATTCCTCTTGCATTTCC
>Ga0102941_1001682_pt1 | contig 10328 bp, 7 predicted proteins | sample SalPonR2_C_D2_MG_FD_79281 | JGI IMG/M metagenome (GOLD analysis project Ga0102941, IMG submission 79281) | Salt pond soil microbial communities from South San Francisco under conditions of wetland restoration - Salt Pond MetaG R2_C_D2_MG | ecosystem: Environmental > Aquatic > Marine > Intertidal... | reverse complement strand
CAAATGGGCGTGGATGTCATTGCCGAGGCCGCGGCGATGGATATGGGGTAGGTCCGCCCAAAGGCCGGACATGCCAAGGCACGGGCCATGGGGCCGACCTGCCCGGGGCTGCATGGCAAATCCTTCGATTGTAAATTTATTGACATCTTTTGCGCCACTTTGAGAAAAGAATTTACTGAAAAATCCAATTGCGGCAGTCAGATGTTCTGGAAACGCCGCTTTCCTGTCATGTTCCGCCCAGCTTCCGCAAGGGAAACGTCCGAATGTTCGGCGGTGCGGGGGCGAAGCGCGAGGGCCAGGGGCCCGGATCGGCCAGGGACACGGGAACCGATCCGGAATCACCTCGAAATCCTGCGCAAGGTTGGGGGAGGCTGACCACATATGACTGGACCCTGCACAAGGGGACCACGCTAGGGCGCCGCTGCAATTCAGCCGTGGCGCTTGCCTTTGCCTTGCAACGCGTCGGGAAGGGCGCGCACCTGAGGGAGATATCTATGTCGAACGTTACCCAGAAAACCGCGGATCTATTGGCAGGCGCACATATCGACGCTGCCAAGTACGAATCCATGTATTCCGCTTCGATCGCGGATCCCGAGACGTTCTGGGCGGAGCACGGCAAGCGCATCGACTGGATCAAGCCCTACACCAAGGTGAAGGATACCTCGTTCGCCCATGACGACGTGCACGTTAAGTGGTTCGAGGACGGCACGCTGAACATCGCGGCCAACTGCGTCGACCGCCACCTTGCGACCCGCGGCGACCAGACCGCCATCATCTTCGAGCCCGATGAGCCGACAGACCCCGCGCAACACATCACCTATAATGAACTGGCAGAACATGTCGGCACCTTTTCGAATGTCCTGAAATCCCTGGGGGTCACAAAAGGCGACCGGGTGGTCCTGTACATGCCGATGATCCCCGAGGCCGCCTATGCCATGCTGGCATGTGCGCGGATCGGCGCGATCCATTCGATCGTCTTTGCCGGCTTCTCGCCCGACGCTCTGGCCGCCCGTATCAACGGTTGCGAGGCCAAGCTGGTGATCACGTCGGACGGCGCGCCGCGCGGCGGTCGCGTGACCGAGCTGAAGGACAACGTGAACAAGGCGCTGCTGCACAACTCGATCAAGACGCAATGCCTTGTGGTCAAGCGCACGGGTGGCCAGGTCGCCTGGGTCGACGATCGCGATCACTGGTACGATGATCTGGCGGCCACCGTTTCCTCAGACTGCCCCCCCGAAGAGATGAACGCCGAGGATCCGCTGTTCATCCTTTATACCTCGGGATCCACCGGGCAACCCAAGGGCGTGGTCCACACCACGGGCGGCTACATCGTCTATGCCTCCATGACCCACCAATACACCTTCGACTATCATGATGGCGATGTCTTCTGGTGCACCGCCGATGTGGGATGGGTCACCGGGCACAGCTATATCGTCTATGGCCCGCTGGCCAATGGCGCCACGACTCTGATGTTCGAAGGCGTGCCGACCTACCCCGATGCCGGCCGGTTCTGGGCCGTGTGCGAAAAGCACAAGGTGAACCAGTTCTACACCGCGCCCACCGCGATCCGTGCGCTGATGGGCAAGGGCACCGGCTTTGTGGAAGGCTACGACCTGTCTTCGCTCAAGCTGCTCGGCACTGTGGGCGAACCGATCAACCCCGAGGCATGGAACTGGTACAACGAACATGTCGGCAAGGGGAAATGCCCGATCGTCGACACATGGTGGCAGACCGAGACGGGCGGTCACATGATGACCCCCCTGCCGGGCGCCCACGCGCTCAAGCCCGGCGCGGCGCAGCATCCGTTCTTCGGCGTGAAGCCGCTGGTGCTGGAACCGACCACCGGTGACATCATCGAAGGCAACGGGGTCGAGGGCGTTCTGGTCATCGCCGACAGCTGGCCGGGGCAGATGCGCACCGTCTGGGGCGATCATGAACGCTTCGTTCAGACCTACTTCAGCGACTACAAAGGCTATTATTTCTCGGGTGACGGCTGTCGCCGGGACGAGGATGGCGATTACTGGATCACGGGCCGCGTCGATGACGTGATCAACGTGTCGGGCCATCGCATGGGCACCGCCGAGGTTGAAAGCGCGTTGGTCGCCCATGAAACCGTCAGCGAAGCCGCGGTCGTGGGCTACCCGCATCCGGTCAAGGGCCAGGGCATCTACTGCTACGTGACCTTGATGAATGACGAAACGCCGTCCGATGAGCTGAAGAAAACGCTCAGCGACTGGGTGCGCCAGGAAATCGGACCTATCGCCAAACCCGATGTCATTCAGTGGGCGCCGGGCCTGCCCAAGACACGTTCGGGCAAGATCATGCGCCGGATCCTGCGCAAGATCGCCGAGAACGACTTTGGCGCGCTCGGCGATATCTCGACGCTGGCCGACCCTTCGGTCGTGGATGAACTCATTGAGAACCGGGTCAACAAATGAGCGGCGTATCGAACGACACCTGCGCCGATATCCGGCCCGTCAACCTGATCTTGCTCGGGCCTCCGGGTGCGGGCAAGGGCACGCAGGCCAGGATGCTGGAACAGCGCTTTGGCCTGGTTCAGTTGTCGACCGGCGATCTGCTGCGCGGCGCCGTGGCGGCCGGCACAGAGGCGGGCCTTGCCGCCAAGGCCGTCATGGAAGCCGGCGCGCTGGTATCAGACGAGATCGTGCTGGCTGTCCTGAAGGATCGTCTTGGCGAAGCCGACGTGACGGGGGGCACCATTCTCGACGGCTTTCCCCGGACCGCCCGGCAGGCCGAAGCGCTTGACACCTTGCTGGACGAGCGCGGCCAGAAAATCGACGCTGTCATCAGCCTGAAGGTCGACGACGCGGCAATGGTCGAGCGTGTATCGGGCCGTTACACCTGTGCGGCCTGCGGCGAAGGGTATCATGACAGCTTCAAGCAACCCGCCGTCGAAGGCGTCTGCGATACCTGCGGCGGGACCCAGATGAAGCGCCGCGCCGATGACAATGCCGCAACCGTCAGCGCACGGCTCAGCGCCTATCATGCCGATACCGCGCCGCTGATCGCCTACTACGCAGAACGTGGAACCCTGACCGAGATCGACGCGATGGCGGCGATCGACGCGGTTCAGGCTCGAATGAACGCCGTCGTGGGGGAACTCGTGACGGTTTAACCCATTCGCGGATGCGCCCGCCAAACGCGCGCATCCGTGGATATTGCCGGGCGGCCAAGGAGGGACCGTCGGGCAAGCACCTTCGAAGGGAGTGAAAATGGCAGAAAAATCTGACAATAACGCGTACTGGTCAGCGAACCTGCGCCTTGTGACCCTCTGTTTGGTCATCTGGGCAATTGCGTCGTACGGCTTCGCGATCCTTCTGCGCCCGCTTTTGAGCGGCATCGCAGTGGGGGGCACCGATCTGGGCTTCTGGTTTGCCCAGCAGGGATCGATCCTCGTGTTCCTTGTCCTGATCTTCTTCTACGCATGGCGTATGAACAAGCTCGACAAAGAACATGGCGTGGACGAATAGGGAGCGCCGGGAAACATGGATCAAACAACACTCAATATTATCGTCGTGGGGCTGTCGTTCTGCCTCTACTTCGGTATCGCGATCTGGGCCCGCGCGGGCACCACATCGGAATTCTACGCCGCAGGGCGTGGTGTGAACCCGGTCATCAACGGCATGGCGACGGCGGCTGACTGGATGTCGGCGGCCTCTTTCATCTCGATGGCAGGCCTTATTGCCTTTGTCGGCTACAACAACTCGACCTTCCTGATGGGCTGGACGGGTGGCTACGTGCTGATGGCAATGCTTCTGGCGCCTTACCTGCGCAAGTTCGGCAAATACACGGTGCCTGAATTCATCGGTGACCGGTATTATTCGAACGTCGCGCGCGTTGTGGCCGTGATCTGTCTGATCGTCATTTCGGTGACCTACGTGATCGGCCAGATGACGGGTGCGGGCGTTGCGTTCTCGCGCTTCCTCGAAGTGGACGTCACCACCGGCCTCTTCATCGCTTCGGCAACCGTTTTCGTCTATGCGGTTCTGGGCGGCATGAAGGGCATCACCTACACGCAGGTGGCGCAGTATGTCGTTCTGATCATCGCCTACACGATCCCCGCGGTCTTCATCTCGCTGCAACTGACCGGCAACCCGATCCCGGGTCTCGGCCTGTTCTCGACGATGCCGTCCACGGGCGAACCGCTGCTGGTCACGCTTGACGGTCTGGTGACCGATCTGGGCTTCAACCAGTACACCACCGGGTCCAGCCCGTGGCTGATGGCGCTGTTCACGCTGTCGCTGATGATCGGTACCGCCGGTCTTCCGCACGTGATCATCCGCTTCTTCACGGTTCCCAAGGTGGCCGACGCACGTTGGTCCGCTGGTTGGGCACTGGTGTTCATCGCGCTGCTGTACCTGACGGCCCCGGCCGTGGGCGCAATGGCCCGCCTGAACATCATGACCACCATGTGGCCCCAGGGTGTGGAAGGCGAAGCCGTGGCAGTCGACGATCTGCCCGACTGGTTCGAGACGTGGCAGGTCACCGGCCTGCTGGGTGTCGAAGACAAGAACGGCGATGGCCTGATTCAGTATTACAACGAATCCGGACCGGGCATGGCCGAACTGGCAGCCGAGCGTGGTTGGGCAGGCAACGAGCTTGTCACCTTCAACCGTGACATCCTCGTGCTGGCCAACCCTGAAATTGCACAGCTTCCCGGTTGGGTGATCGCGTTGATCGCTGCCGGTGGTCTGGCTGCTGCACTTTCGACGGCGGCAGGTCTGCTGCTGGCCATCTCTTCGGCCATCTCGCACGACCTCATCAAGTCGACGATCAATCCCAACATCTCTGAAAAGGGCGAGCTTCTGGCCGCCCGGATCTCGATGGCTGGTGCGATCGTGTTGGCGACCTATCTGGGCCTCAACCCCCCGGGCTTCGCGGCGCAAACCGTGGCCCTGGCGTTCGGTCTGGCAGCGGCATCGCTGTTCCCGACGCTGATGATGGGGATCTTCTCCAAGCGGATGAACTCGGCGGGTGCGACCGCAGGGATGTTGGCCGGTCTTATCCTGACCTGCCTGTATCTCTTCACGTATCTCGGCTGGTTCTTCATCCCCGGCACCAACATGCTGGAAAACACCGCGGCCAACTACCTGTTCGGCATCCCGCCGACACATTTCGGCCCGATCGGTGCAGTGGCGAACTTCGCTGTTGCCTATCTGGTCAGCCGCGCGACGGCAGCTCCGCCGCAAGAGATCCAGGATCTCGTGGAATCGGTCCGCATCCCTCGCGGTGCTGGCGGTGCCACCGGTCACTGAGACCCATCACGCCGTCAGAGCCTGCGACATCGCGGGCTCTGGCCAAGACACAGGCGCATCCCGACCCTTCGGGGTGCGCCATTTCAATTCCGGAGCCGCGCAATGACATCCGACATCGCCGCCATCCTCGCCCAGACAGAGCCCTATGACAGCCTGCCCCAGGCAGACCGCGATGCGCTGGCCGCCGAGATGGAAGGCGCGGAACTGCCGGCCGGAACCGTCATCTACACACTTGGCGAACCGGTGAGCCACCTGTACCTGATCCGGTCCGGCCGGGTCGATATCACCGACGCAAGCGGCGCTTTGCTGTCAATCCTCGGGCCCCGGAATTCCTTTGGTGAACGCGGGTTGATGCGCGATGGTATTGCGCCGGTCACAGCCGTTGCCGCCGATGACGCGACAGTGCTCAAGATCCCGGCCGCCACCTTCCACAAGCTGGCCCGCGATCATCCCCGCGTCTTGCGCTTTTTCGACCGCTCGCGGCCGGCGATGGCCCGGCGGCGCGACATCACGACCCTGACACTGAACGATCTGATGACGCGCGATCCTCTGACCTGCGCGCCGGCAACACCACTGATCGAGGCGGCGCAAGCGATGCGCGCACGCCATGTCTCGTGCATCATCGCCACCGAGGGCGCGACCGTTCGAGGCATCCTGACGACCGGTGACATCACCGCCCGGGCCGTGGCCGAGGGGCGGCCCACCGATACCCCGATCTCGGACGTGATGACCGCCGATCCCATTACCCTGCCGCCCACCGCCCTTGTCGCGGATGTCCTGCATGCCATGGTGGAAAACGGTATCACCCATATGCCCGTGGTCGAGGCGGGCGCATTGGTCGGCATCCTGACCCAGACCGACCTGACACGGTTTCAGGCGACATCATCGGCGGCCCTGATCCACGATATCGCCAACGCCCCCGACAGCGCAGCCATCGCGCGGATCGTGGCCAAGATCCCGGATCTGCTGGTCACCCTTGTGGGCGCGCAAAACCCGCATCAGGTGGTTACACGCCTGATCACCGATATTGGCGATGCGGCCACGCGCCGTCTTCTGGCGCTGGCCGAGACCCGGCTTGGCCCACCGCCGGTCCCGTATCTGTGGCTGGCCTGCGGAAGCCAGGGACGGCAGGAACAGACCGGCGTCAGCGACCAGGACAATTGCATGATCCTTGACGATCGGGCGACGCCTGCCGACGATGCCTATTTCGCCGCGCTTGCCAAATTCGTCTCGGACGGGCTGGATGCTGCGGGGTATTTCTACTGTCCCGGCGACATGATGGCCACGAACCCGAAATGGCGCCAACCCCTGCGCGTCTGGCGCGACTATTTCCGCGGCTGGATCAAGACGCCCAACCCCGAGGCGCAAATGCTGGCGTCGGTCATGTTCGATCTGCGCCCCATCGGTGGCACGCTCTCGCTGTTCTCGGACCTGCAATCCGAAACGCTGGCGGCGGCGGCGGCCAATTCGATATTCGTGGCGCACATGGTTTCGAATTCGCTCAAGCACACGCCGCCGCTCAGCCTGTTTCGCGGCTTTGCCACTGTGCGCTCGGGCGAACACAAGAACACCATCGACATGAAACACAACGGCGTCGTGCCCGTGGTCGACCTCGGGCGGATCTATGCGCTTCAGGGCCGTTTGACCGAGGCCAATACCCGCGCCCGCCTGATGGCGGCGATCGACCGGGGCACCGTGTCGACCACCGGTGGCCGCGATCTTCTGGATGCCTACGACCTGATCGCCGAATTGCGGCTCGAGCATCAGGCGGCCCTGATCAAACGCGGCGAAGCGCCTGACAATCACATGACCCCGGCCGACCTGAGCGATTTCGAACGCAGCCATCTGCGCGATGCGTTCGTCGTCATCAAAACCATGCAATCCGCCGCCGGTTCCGGCCGCGGATATCTGAGTTAAGGAAACGCACCCGATGTTCTGGACCCTTTTGACCGTTTTCATCGCAGGCTTTGCCGGCGCCGGCATAGGGATGATGTTGCGCCATCTCACGCGCAATCGCCTGCCCAAAGGCATCATTCCCATCTGCGCCGGCCTGACCATGATCGCCGCGACCATCGGCCAGGAATATGGCTGGTACGAGAATGTGCTGGATACCCTGCCCGCCGATACGGTCGTGATCTTCGAACGACAGCAGCAGGCCTGGTATCAACCCTGGACCTTCGTGCAGCCCTGGGTGCGCGGCTTCATCGGCTATTCGCCGTCCGATACCGTCGAAACGGCTGCCGGCTCCGGGATCCTCGTGGTTCAGACACAGCTGCACGAACGCTGGAACCCGGCCATCGTGAAGCCGGTTCTGGTGGATTGCGGTGAAAGCCGCCGGGCCGATATCCTGCAAGACACCGACTTTGACGATGCGGGCCAGCCGATGAATGCAGGCTGGCTTGCCGTCGGGAACGACGATCCCATCATCGCCGCGGTTTGCCAGGGACAGACCGCGGCCAGTTGACCTGCCAGGTTTCCGGGCGCTGCGCGGCCGTCCGGGGACACAAAGATCACAAGGGGCAAGGAGGAGGCCCCCAAAGGATGTTCACTCGACTGAGCCTGCGTGTGCGCGTATTCTTGTTCTTTGCCCTGCTGGCCCTGGGCGGATCGGCCCTTGTGGTTGCGGGCCTGACCATCGGCTATATCCGCCTGGGCGAAGACTATGCGATCAATTCCTTCATCATCGCGGGCGTTGTCGCCGTTCTGGCCATTGTCGGCTTGTCCACATGGATCTGGGTCCTGTTCGACGAACATATCGCACGGCCCATTGAACGGCTGGCCGCCGATCTGCGGGCGCGCGCGCACGCGGATGTCGAGATCGACATCGACCCGGCCGTCGCGCGCTACCTCGGTGATCTTGCGCCCGCCGCCGGGGCCATCACCGCGAACCTCGTGGAAACCCGCAACGCCATGGCACTGGCCGTGGGCCGCGAAACCGCCCGGCTGACATCCGACAAGACGCGGCTGGAAACCTTGCTGTCCGAAATGCCGGACGGGGTGATGTTCTGCACCCCCGCCCACAAGATCGCCCTCTACAACGGTCACTGCCAGGACATCCTGCGCGGCGGGGCCGAAGCGCTTGGTCTCAACCGGCCGGTGGGGGCCGTTCTGAACATGGGCCCGATCCATCAGGCTTATGCGCGCCTTGCCGGAAAAGGCGCCGATGCAGGCACCGACATCCTGGTGACGACGCGGGCCGGCGCCCGCCTGCTTGAGGCCCGGATGCGTCTTTTGTGGCTGGAGGGTCAGGAAACGGACGCACCCGGCTATGTCCTGACGTTGCGCGATGTCAGCGACGATCTGCGTATCCAGGCGGGGCGCGCCCATCTCCTGAACCGGTTGATCGACGGGGTCTTCGCCGCCCTGCCCTGCCTTCCCGAGGGACGCTCCACCGATGAGCTTCGGTCCCTCACCGCCACTATCGCCGCTCAAAAGGCCGAAACCGATACCCAGTGGTGGCCGATGGAGGCGCTGAGCACCGGGGATCTGGCGGCGGGACTGGCCGTCCGCCTTGCCCGCAAGGACATGACGCTGGACAGCGACCTCGGGGATGTGACCCTGCGCTGCGATGGGTTCGCGATCACGCGCATGCTGGAACGGCTGGCGCTGGACTGGTCGAACCAGGGCGCGGGCGACCTGGCCCTCACACTGGCGGCCGTCACCCCCGATCATGTTGTCCTGAGCCTTGAGGCAAAGGCCGACGCCCCCCTGAACACCGATCTGGAACGCTGGCTTTCCACTCCGCTTTCGCCTGGGTTATCGGGGTTTTCCGGGGCGGATGTTCTGTTGTCGCATGGCACGCAGCTTGCGTCGGAACCCGCGGGGCCGGGGCGAACGGCGCTCAGGCTGTCGCTGCCGCTTGCCGATCCGCGCGCCGGCGGGCCACGCCGATCTGTCAGCTATGATTTCGACCTTCTGAACGCCGAACTGCCCGAGGATCTTGCAGCCACCACGCTGAGGGCCCTCAGCTTCGTGATTTTCGACACCGAAACCACCGGTCTCAATCCGCAGGTGGACGAAGTGTGCCAGATCGCGGCCGTGCGGGTGGTCAACGGCAAACTGGCGGACGGAGAACGCTTCGACATGCTGGTCAATCCCGGACGGCCGATCCCGGCCGGGTCCACCGCCGTGCACGGCATCACCGACGAGATGATCGTCGACGCGCCCTCGGTGTCCGAGGCGCTGGCCCGCTTTCACCGCTTTGCCGAAGGCTGCGTGCTGGTCGCCCATAACGCTCCTTTCGACATGAGCTTTCTCAGGCGCCGCGAGACGCAGATCGGCAAACGCTTCGATCAACCGATCCTGGATACGGTCCTGTGTTCGGCGATCTTGTTCGGGCAGTCGGCGGAACACACGCTCGATGCCCTTTGCGACCGCCTTGGCGTCACCATCCCGGAAGAGGACCGGCACACGGCAATCGGGGACGCCATCGGCACCGCCGAGGCATTTCGCAAGATGATCCCGATGCTGGAAGCCGCAGACCTGCCTAATTTGGGGGCAGTTATCAGCGCGTTTGACCGGCATAGCCGACTAATCGAGCATCTGAATTGACCCCGGCGCACAGACCGCTAGGTCAGGAGTCGAAAACAGGAATACGCGAACCATGGCACGAGTGCCGCTTTACAAGGCAGCCGAAACCGAAATGATCCGACGCATTCGCGCCGGTGAATGGGCTGTGGGCCTGCGCTTGCCGAACGAATTCGGGCTGGCGGATGAATTCGGCGTCAGCCAGGGCACCATGCGGCGCGCCCTGATCACGCTCGAAGGGATGGGCTATCTCAGCCGCAAACCGGGCCGTGGCACCATCGTCGCCCAGCCGGACCCGGCGGCAAACTCCGGCACCTCCGCGACCGTGCGCGGATTTGATCGCCTGGTTGGCCGCGACGGCCTTGCCCCCGAGCTTGAGGTTTTCCGCGCCAGATCGGGCGCGCGCGGCGCCGACGCCACCGAGGCCGCGTTGTTTGGAACCGCCCGGATGGCGACGCTCGAACGGACCCTGCGCCGCGATGGAAACCGCTTCGCCCTTGACGAGGTCGTCGTTCCCGAAACCCT
>Ga0102941_1001671_pt1 | contig 10340 bp, 10 predicted proteins | sample SalPonR2_C_D2_MG_FD_79281 | JGI IMG/M metagenome (GOLD analysis project Ga0102941, IMG submission 79281) | Salt pond soil microbial communities from South San Francisco under conditions of wetland restoration - Salt Pond MetaG R2_C_D2_MG | ecosystem: Environmental > Aquatic > Marine > Intertidal... | reverse complement strand
TGAAGGTAAAGCTCCAGGGCCATATTCAGTTTATAATCAAACACCGATTTTCACCTTACACGGCTCTCTTTAGAGGGATCTATAAACCTACTCTTCCTTTCAATGCCTTTATTGTATTATATTAAAATATATATAAAATTTTGAATTTTGTCAAGAATATAAATTATTTTACTATTTTATACATGCCTTCAGCTTTACCTTTTGGAGCATGATCTAATATCTCTTCCACTATAATTTTCATAGTTTTATCACCAAAAACTATCTCTACTTTGTCGCCTACAGTAACTTCATTTCCAGGTTTAGCTCGACTACTGTTAATCAGAACCCTTCCAGATTTGCATGCTTTTTTAGCTGATGTTCTTCTTTTTATTATTCTGGAATTTTTCAAAAATTTATCTATCCTCATATTTACACCTCTCTTAAATTAAAAATCAGGCATTATGCCTGACTTTTAATTACTTATTAACTGCTTCTTTTAAAGATTTACCTGCTTTAAAAACTGGTGCTTTTGAAGCCGGAATATGAATTGTTTCCTTAGGATTTCTAGGATTTCTACCTTTTCTCGCTTTTCTGTCTCTTACTTCATAAGTTCCAAATCCAACTAATTGAACCTTCCCACCATCTTCAAGTTCTTCTTGTACTGAGTCCATAAATGCATTCAATGATTTCTCAGCATCTTTTTTTGTAAAGCCGGTTTTTTCAGCTATACTTGATACTAATTCTGCTTTATTCACAAAAAACCCTCCTTATATATTTTTTTATTATTGCAAATTCCATTTTGGAATTTATTGCCTTTTTGATTTCTCCCATAATGCATCCATATCTTCTAATGTCATATCTTCGAGAGATTTGTTTGAATTATCTTCTATATATTTAAATCTATTTATAAATTTATTTACCGTGCGATTTAAAGCTAGATCAGGATTTATCTTTAGAAATCTTGAAAAATTTACTATTGCAAACAATAAATCTCCTAATTCTGATTCAATATTATCTTTATCCTGTTTAGCGTATTCTTCTAAAAGCTCATTTAGTTCTTCATGAATTTTCGATACTGCTCCCTTTATATCCGGCCAATCAAAACCAACTTCTGCTGCAATTTTCTGAATTTTATAGCTTTTTGTCAAAGGTGATAGGGCTTTTGGAACTTTTAATAATTTTGAATAATATGTATCAAAAACTTTTTCTTTACCCTTTACATCTTCCCAACTTTGTAATGCTTCTTTTTCATCTTTTGCATCAATATCTCCAAATACATGTGGATGTCTAGAATAAAGTTTTTTGCATATACCTGTATATATATCGTATATATTAAAATATCCTTCTTCCTTTGCTATTTGTGCATGAAAAACAACTTGAAGGAGCAAGTCTCCTAGTTCTTCTATAAAATTTTCAAAATCCTTGTTCTCTATAGCGTCAACGACTTCATAAGCTTCTTCTATTAAACAATCTCTTATTGATTCATGTGTTTGTTTTCTATCCCAAGGACAACCATCGGGACCACGTAGAATCTCCATAGTCTTTAGTAAATTATTTACATTATACAACTCTTTTGTTGATTTTTCAATACTTTGAACAAAAATATATGTAGAAAATGAATATTTTTTTAGTTTATCTAACCCTGAAACGGAAATATTCATTGTTTTTTCAGAAATAACATCTATTATGTTAACTTTATAGTCATCTCCATAAATTTCTCCTAAATCCAACTTTAACTTTTCGCCTATGTCTTGAGTATATATTTGAGTAAATAGGATGTTTGAATTTATATCAATATCGTAAAAATCATATTCTTCCCCAGATAATGTTTTTAAGTTTTCATTATTACTAGCTATTAGACTTAAAGCTTTTTGCCAAAAACTGATACTGTCTATTATTTCTATTTCTATTTCTTTTATTATGTTTTTTTTAAAATATTCTACTACCAATTCTCCGTAATAAGGACTCCCAGGTACATAGTAATAAACTTCACCCTTTGTCTTAGCCGTTTCTATTAATTTATCTATTATACTTTGATACACTTCCTCTAATGTTTTTCTTTCTTGGAAATATTTATCGAAGGTTTCAAATTGAATATTCTCTTCTTCTAGATATTTTGTGAAGGGATGTCTATCCGTTCTTAAGAATTTGATTTTATCTTCTTTTAGGCTTTTATATCCCTTTAAAGATATGTCCTCAATTTTTTTGGTTCCTGTGCCTATTATAGTTATTTTTGCCATATTACCCCCTACTTCATAAGTTTTACCTTAACAAGGAATTTCTCTATTTCATCCCCTTTAGGTAGTAATTCTAAATCTTTTTTTGTAATAGCCTTTGTTAAAGGTAGGGCTATCACGTACACCACTACACCTAAGAAAATAGAAATAAGTGCAGATAGTTTCATCCCTAATAATCCGTACATTAGAGAATATCCAGAAAATACTATTAGTCCCATTATTAAGGCTGCTGCTAATGGTCTTGGTACTATATTCCTTAGTTTTATATCAATTTTAGTTTTTCTTTTAAGATCAAGATAGTTTAAAATTGCTGCTGTAAAGTATGCAGCAATAGTACTATATGCTGCTCCTGCCACATTTAGGCTTTTTATTCCTACTAATATATAGGTTAGTACTACTTTTACTAAAGCACCTATAGCGAGGTTTTTTACAGGTATTTTTTGCTTTTCTACTGCTTGAAGTATAGCCGTTAAAGATTGTACTACAGTAAGAAATATTACACTTACAGCTAGAATAGCAAGAAGATATCCTACGCTAGCATGCTTAGCGCTTCCAAGTGCTGGATAAAATAGCACTATTATCGGTTCTGCCAAAACAAAAAGACCTATTGCTGATGGAAGACCTATTAGAAGAGCTGTTCTCATACCTAAATTAGCCGTCATATTCAGCATTTTATCTTCTCCTTTTGTAAAAGAATCTGTAATGGTAGGCACCAAACTAATTGCTATTGCTATCGAAAAAACTTGTGGAAAATTTATAAAAGTTTGAGCTGTTCCACTTAACTGACCATATAAATCTGTTGCCTCAATTTCACTATATCCTATTGCAAGCAATCTCATAGAAACTAACTTTGCATCAATTAAACCCATTAAAGGAACTATAGATGCACCAATAGTTATAGGAATAGCAATTTCCAGCAACCTTTTGAAAACTCTTTTCCAGTTCTCTTCTACATTCTTCTTAGAAAAAGCTACTTTTTCATCAATTTTTTTCTTGTTTAGAATATATACAAAAAACATAAGTATAAATCCTGCAATGCCACCTGCCGAAGCTCCAAAAGAAGCACCACCAGCAGCTTTAGGGAGAGATTCTTGCACGAATATGTATGCTAGATATAATCCTACTGCAAATCTAAAAAATTGTTCTACTATTTGAGATAAAGCTGTAGGAACCATATTCTGCATACCTTGAAAATATCCTCTATATACAGCCATAATTGGAACAAAAAACAATGCCGGTGTTAATGCAGATAATGAATATGATGTCCCTGGATATCCAATAGATACAGCTATTTGGTCTGCAAAAATAAATACTAATAATGAAGATCCCGCTGCTAAGGTAATTAAAGTAGCCATTGCTATTTTAAATACTTGTCTAGCTCCTAAATAGTTTCCTAGTGCAATTTTTTCAGAAACTAATCTTGCAATTGCAGTTGGAAATCCTGCTAATGAAATTACAAGTAAAAGATTATAAACCTGATATGCAGGTTGATAATACCCTATACCTTCAGTTCCTATTAGATTTGTTAAAGGTATTCTATATACAGCTCCAATAATTTTAACTATAAGTCCTGCTGCCCCAAGCACTGCAGCTCCTTTAAGAAAGTTTTTATCTGACATTTTTTCCTCCTGAATAAAATTAAAAAGTGCCTCGCGGCACGCATAAAATCCTTTAATAGATACTTTTTCGCCAATTAATTAGCTATCTTTATTTAAATAAACCTTTTGAAAATGTTACATTGCTTCTTCTAAATCTAATTTTATTAATCATTAGGTTCTGAACGGTCATAATTACTCCTACAAAAATCACAACGTCTCCTATTGAAACTGCCGACGGTAATACCAACATTCTATTCCAGGGTATAAAAGCACCGGCAAAAAAAATGTTGTCATTTATTATTTCAAATAATTTAATGTTTCCTTGTGAAATAAGTTGAAATATTTCCTCAGAAAAGGCTAGCTTCGCCGCATTTTCTGTTATTCCTATTACTAGTCCGTTGTATATGAAGGTAATGAAATTAAGAACACTTCCTACAAATATAATTGGGAAATATTTTATTTTCCAATTGATAAGTAAAGATATTAATATAAAACCGTAAGAAATAGCTAAAACAATTTCATAGTAGCTAAAATTCAAGTCTAACAATCCTGTATTTAAAAGTAAGAATGACATCTGAATCAATAAAGATAAAAAAACAAAAATCTTCCCTCTGATTTTAACATCACCTAATCTATTTAATTCTCCTTTTCTCATATACCCAATTAATATACCTATAAGTAAACCTTCAAGTACCACTTTTACCTCCCTCGGGACCAATATCATTAATATTATACTTTATAGGATTTGGTTTTACAAGAATATAGAAATATTATTTTATAAAAAAATACTATCCTTGTCTGGATAGTATTTTTTAGATTCTTATTTTCTTTGTTTATCTTTTGGTACTATACAAGTACCTGTTGCTTCACATACTACTATAGGTTGGTCTAGTAAATCACAAGCTGAATCACTTATGTCTGGTCTTGGTACGATAACCTTTTTTGCTACAAATTTCATCTTTCTTGATGAATTTCCTATTTTTGTTATCTCTCCTTCTACCTCGATGTAATCTCCCGCATAAACTGGTGCTAAAAAGTCCACGTTATCGTAAGATCTAAATAGTCCCTCATCTCCATCGCACTGAATTAAAAGTTCTGTTGCAACATCTCCAAAAAAAGCCAACATCTTAGCTCCATCAACAAGATTTCCTCCATAATGAGCATCTTGAGAGCTCATTCTTAGTCTTATTTTTGACTTGTACTGCTTTTCCATTTTATAATCTCCTTTCAAATTTACCTTTTAGGCATAAATATCCTGGTACAATTCTCTTAATTCTTTACTATCTCTCATTATTTGAAGAGATATAGCCGCATGATCTTTAGTATATCCATTTCCCATTATCATATTAACATCTTTTCCTACGCCTTCAGCCCCTAGTGCTGCTTTTGTAAAGGAAGTCGCCATTGAAAAGAAATATACCGTTCCATTATCTTTACATGATAATATACTAGACATTTCACAGTTAGGCATATTAACACAGTTAATAACTTTGTCACAAAGCTCTCCATTGCTTACCTCTGATACTTTTTCATAAAGTTCAACTGCATCTGTTGCATCACCTTCTATAAACTCGTCAGCAAGTCCTAGTTCTCTAATTTTGTCAACAGGTGTATTCCAGTAGGTCATACATATAACTTTTCCTGTTATTCCTGCTCTTTTTTTAGCTTCATATAGGCAAAGCATTCCGGATTTTCCAGCTCCTCCTATAACCATAACTGTATCTCCTGGTTTCACAAGTTTAGCTGTTTGTGCCGGTGCACCTGCTACGTCTAATACCGAAAGTGCTAGGTTTTCAGGTAGGTCCTTGGGTAGCTTTGAATATATTCCACTTTCAAATAATATAGCCTGGCCTTTAATGTCCACCTGATCGATATTTTTTCTAACCTCAAGTATTTCATCAATTTTTAGAGGTGTTAAAGAAAGAGAAACTAGTGTTGCTATTTTGTCTCCAACCTTTAAATCTCTATCTTTTAGTGCATCTCCTATTTCTTTTACTGTACCTATCAGCATTCCTCCCGAACCTGTCACAGGATTTTGATGTTTTCCCTTTTCTTCAACTATACTCTTCATTATGATTTTTATTTTTTCTTCATCATCTCTTGCTTGATCTTTAATCTGAGTAAAGCTTGCAGAATCAATATTTAATGTCTGTACATCTATAAGTATCTCATTGTCGTAAATTTCCATTAAATTGTTGATTTTAGTTGCTGGTTGAGGCAAAACTCCCTCTGGTTCTAATACCCTATGAACACCATATGGATTTCCTTTTTTATGTATCATAATTAACCTCCTAATTTATATATATATATATCTATATTGCATGAATCGTGCCAATATTCTTAATGTTTTCGTTATTGAAATATCAATGATATTTATTTATTCTATATCTAATGATACAATATTGCCGACTTTTTATCAAGGTGATCGCCTATTTTTCGGCACTTAAGTAAAAAAAACTCTCCAGGAATTCCCGGAGAGTCATTTTATTTTTAGTTTAAAATTCAGGTTCTATTAATCCTACCTGTTTATCTTTTCTTTTGTAAACTACATTAACTTCATCTGTATCTGAATTCAAAAATACGAAAAAATTATGTCTTAATAAATCCATTTGTAGTACAGCTTCCTCGATATTCATAGGCTTCATAGCAAACCTTTTAGTTTTTACGATTTTAATTTCATCATCATCTTCTTCAAGGGGTTCAACATTCTCAAACCTAATTGTTTCTTTTGTATGCTTTTTGTCTTGGAGTTTAGATTTATACTTTCTTATTTGTCTTTCTACTACGTCCACCGCTTTGTCTATTGAGTGATACATATCATCCGTAACTTCTTCTGCCCTTATTATAGTTCCTCCAAAAGGTATTGTAATTTCTATTATCTGTCTTAATTTTTCAACACTTAGTACTACTTTAATGTCGATATCTTTGTAGAAAAATTTGTCAAGCTTAGCTAATTTTCTTTCAACCATTTCTCTTAAACTATCTGTCACATTTACATTTTTTCCATAGATTTCAATTTTCATATTGTCTTCCCCTTTCATGTTTTTATTTATTAAATGTTTACCCATTTATTAGGACTTCTAATCATATTTTTTTAATATTAATTATTTTTTTAATATAAGAGATTATGTTAACAAGTCTGTTGATAAGGTCCAATATTGTATGTTTTCTGTTGATAAGTAGAGGGTTTTTATCCACAGCTTGTTAGTGCTTGTTTTATCTTGCTAATGTTAATCCATAAATATTATTAGCATCAACCTTTAAGAGAGATTCAGAACATGCGTTTAAGGTAGTACCCGTTGTGTATACATCATCAACAAGTAAAATATTTTTGTTTGTTAATATTTTTTTAGCTGAAAAAGTATTTTTGAGATTATTTTTTCTATCTTCTCTATTTAGTTGATTTTGAGGGGTCGTATCTACAGTTCTTTTAATTAATTTTTCCGAGGGTATATCCATTTTAATTCCAAGATATTTTGCCATCAATTGAGATTGATTATAGCCCCTTTTTCTTTTTTTATTTTTATGAAGAGGTACGTATGTTATTAAGTTTAAATCTATGTCTTTATCTTTTATGTATTGGTACAGTAATTCACCTAGCATTTTATAATAATAAGGCTTATTGTTGTATTTGAAATCTTTTATTACATCTCTTAATAGGCCTTGGTATTTATAGGGTGAATAAACTTTCTTGAAAAATTTTGGGGTTTCTATGCATTCTATACATGTATCTCCGGAAGAAATTAGAGCTTTTGAACATATTTTGCATTTATGCCCTTGAATGCTTTTTAACTTTAATAGACATTCTCTGCATATATGCTTTTTACCTATTTCCTCGTCCCAGTAGCCGCATATAGAACAGGTATTGTTTTCTGGAAATACTAATTCTATAAATTCGTCTAATGAGTTTTTTATAATTTTTACCAATTTATCCCCCTATACTAAGAAGTCTTTTACCTTGTCTAATCTTCCTTTAAGATTTGAATATCTTCTATCTATTTTGTTGTTATCTATCATTTCTTTTATATATTTTTTATAACCTACTAAAACTAAAAGATTTTGTGCTCTTGTAACTGCAGTATAAATAAGATTTCTGGTCAAGAGCATGGGCGGTGCCCAAGTTATAGGAATTATAATGGCTGGGAATTCACTTCCTTGGCTTTTGTGAATTGTGACCGCATATGCATGTATTAGTTCATCTAGTTGATTATATGTGTAGGTTACTTCCTTATTATCGTCAAATTCTACAACTAGCTCTTGATCTACTTTGTTTACATATCTTATATATCCAATATCACCGTTGAATACCCCTTCTCCACTTTCTACATACCCATCTTTATCGGTTTTTTTCCATGCCATTTGATAATTGTTTTTTATCTGCATGATTTTGTCCCCAGTTCTGAATAGAGTTTTGTTGATTTTTAGCTCTCCTTTTCCTTTACCAATAGGGTTAAGTTTGCTTTGGAGTATTTTGTTAAGCTCAATTGTACCATTTATACTCTTTTTCATAGGAGTAAGAATCTGTATATCTTCTAAAGCTTTCAGATTATAGTGCTCAGGCAATCTTTTTTCCATTAGTCCTACTATAGTTTTATTTATTTCTTCATTATTTAAACAATCTATAAAGAAAAAATCACCATCTTTTTTATTGAATTCCGGCATTTCTCCATCATTTATTTTATGAGCATTAATAGTTATCATACTATCCTTAGATTGTCTGAATATTTTATCCAACTTTATTGTTGGTATTATGTTGCTTTTTATTATATCTCTAAGTACGGATCCAGGACCTACTGATGGCAATTGATCTACATCTCCCACCATTATTAAGTGTGTTTTAGGTTCAATTGCTTTTAAAAGACTGTTCATTAGTATTATATCAACCATAGACATTTCATCTACTATTATTACATCATATTCTAAGGGAGATTCTTCATTCTTATTAAAATATAGATTTTTTTTATCTTCGCTGTAAGTAAATTCCAACATTCGATGTATGGTCTTTGCTTCACGACCTGTAGTTTCTGTAATTCTTTTTGCTGCTCTTCCTGTAGGAGCGCAAAGAGCTGTTTTTTTGCCCATCAGCTCAAATCCTTCAATTATACCCTTTATTATTGTAGTTTTACCAGTCCCAGGACCACCGGTTATTACTATCACATTTTCTTTAAAAGACTTTTCTATTGCTTTTTTTTGCTTATTTGTTAAAGATTTCTTTGATCTTTCTTCTATGCCAACTATTATGTCTTTAACATCTTCTTCTGGGTCTTTTTCTTCAGTTATTAGTGTTACCAACTTATTAGCAGTTCCTGCTTCAGAATAATAGTAAGGTATGTAGTAAACACAATCTCTATCATCTATATTTTCCATATGGATCTCTCCTCTTAGAGCCATATTTGAAATGACAGCTTCTACATACTTTTTATCTATATCTAAAGTTTTTCCAGCTCTTTTTATTACAATATCCTTTGGTAAGTAAGTATGTCCATCTGAGGCTGATTCCAAAAGACTATATCTCACTCCAGCAGATATTCTGTATTCCGATTTTTTATCTATACCCATATTCTCAGCGATTTTATCGGCAAGTTTAAATCCAATACCATAAACATCGGAAGTAAGTCTATAGGGATTCTCTTTTACTTTTTCTATAGTTTCTGAACCATATTCTTTATATATTTTTATACCATAAGATGGCGAAATATTGTATTTTTGAAGATAAAGCATTATTTCTTTGATTTCAAGTTGTTCCTTAAAACTATCTACTATCTTTTCAGCTTTTTTTTCTCCAATTCCTTCTATCTTCATTATCTCTTCAGGGTTATATTGAAGAATATTAAATGTATCTTCACCAAATTCTTCTACAATTTTAGCTGCAGTTGCATCCCCTACCCCCTTTATCAGACCAGAAGCAAGATATTTTTTTATTCCGTCTATGGAGTCGGGCATTACTATTTTATATTTTTGAACTTCAAATTGTTTTCCGTATCTGGGATGTTCATTCCATTTTCCTTCTACTTCTATTTGTTCTCCAAGACTAATAGAAGAAAATAACCCAGTAAAGGTAATTACATCTTCGCTAGTTTCTATTATGCCTACTGTATATCCGTTACTTGTGTTGTTGTAAATAATTTCTTCAACTGTTCCTGCTATTGTTTCCATCTATCCACATCCTCAAAATATATTATACATTAATTATATGTATAGTTAAATATTAAATTAAAAATATACTATATATATAGTATATCCATTCCAAAATTATTAATTATTTATATAATTATGTTAAATTCCACACAAATATATTTTTTTTTGATATAATGAAATAGAATTTTTTTTCAGGAGGGCTCAATGGCGGGAATAAAAACAGTTAAAGTTTACGATATTTTAACCTTTTATACAGATTACAAAAATAGATTAACTCCTAAAAATCTAATCGGACTTTTTCAAGAAATTGCTACTCTACAATCCGACGAACTAGAATTAGGACAAAAATATGTGTCTAACGAAGATTTATTATGGGTACTTATTAAAT
>Ga0102941_1001669_pt1 | contig 10360 bp, 10 predicted proteins | sample SalPonR2_C_D2_MG_FD_79281 | JGI IMG/M metagenome (GOLD analysis project Ga0102941, IMG submission 79281) | Salt pond soil microbial communities from South San Francisco under conditions of wetland restoration - Salt Pond MetaG R2_C_D2_MG | ecosystem: Environmental > Aquatic > Marine > Intertidal... | reverse complement strand
GGTAAAGGATTTTGATTTATCACGGACCGCAGCGATAGCCGAAAAAATAAAGGCCGCCGGATCACTGCTGTATACCGGCGAAGGGTCCAGCAGAATTTTTCCCGCAAAAAACAGCATACGGCGGGTTTTCACTGAAGGAATCACACTTGGGGTCCATACGGAGGGCTCGCGACAGGCCGCTATGTACGATCTTTCGGAGACCGCCGTGTTCTGCGCCTCTAACTCCGGGCGAACAAAGGAAGTAGTGCTGCTGGCGAAGCAACTCAAAGCGGAGGGTCACGGTCATGTGTATGGTCTTACCGCAAACGAAGATACTCCCCTGGAAGAGGTGTGTGACGACACCCTGGTTTTAAAATGCGGCTGGGAGAATGCCGTGGCAGCTACAAAAAGTGTCGCAGAACAGGCGCTCTGTTATGAAACTATTCTGCATCATATCAATGGCTCTCTTAATACAATCGACCTGCATGCCCTGGCGGACAAGATGGAACAGGCCCTTACTACTGATATTGATTCATCCATTGTAAAAACCGCGATCGAGGCACCTACAATTTATTTTGCGGGTCTGAATGACGGCGTTGCCGAGGAACTCACCTTGAAAACCAATGAAATTACCCGAAAAAAGTCGGACTTTCTTGAAGGCACCTATGCAGTACACGGTATTGAAGAGGTCATGAGTCCCGAGGACATCGTTTTTGTAATTGATCCTATTGAAGATGAAATACCAAAGTTTCAGGAGGTGCTTGAGCAGGGGGTTGGACTAACTGTGGTGGCGATTGCCGACCGGGATACCCCCTTTCCTACAATTAAAGTACCAAAAGCCGGGGCACTGAGTACCTACGTGTATTTGTGCGCCGGGTGGAACCTGCTGGTCGAGATAGGTTTAGCCGCCGGCATTGATCTTGATAAGCCGGAACGGGCGAGAAAAGTCGGAAACGAAGTTACCCCGGAAAATTAAAAGTAAGGTAATGCATAATTCGGCACTGTTTTTAGACAGGGATGGTACGCTGATAGAAGATGTGGGCTACCTTTCCAATGTAGATGATATTCACCTCATACCGGGAGTGTGCAAAGCCCTGGGTGTACTGCAGGAAAGGTTTAGTCTGTTTGTAGTAAGCAACCAGAGCGGTATTGCCAAGGGGCTGCTCACCCGAGAACAGGTAGAGGCGGTAAACCGGCACTTAGATTCACTCCTCCGAAAGGAGGGAATTACCATACAAGAGTGGTTTGTATGCCCCCATGATCGGGGGGATACGTGTGGGTGTATGAAACCCGCCCCCGGTTTTCTTCTGCAGGCGGCGGAGAAGTATACTATTGATCTTGCGAGTTCCTACGTTATTGGAGACCATCCCCACGACCCGGCCACGGCTGAAGCTGTCGGAGCTTTGGGATTGTATGTGCTTACCGGTCATGGAATGAAACACATGGAAGAGCTCCCTAATGACTACCCTGTTTTTCATAATCTTCCTATGGCGGGGGAGTGGATCCTCCGCCACCCCCGTGGCCGGCAGTCCCTTGAGGCTGATGTCCAGCGGGGGGCGGCTGCTCTTCAGAGGGGGAAACTGACCGTGTTTCCGACGGAGACCGTGTACGGCCTCGGGGCCAACGCCCTCAACCCGGATGCAGTGGCCATGATTTTCGAAGCAAAGCAGCGCCCGCTGCACGATCCCCTGATAGTACATGTTGCCGACACACAGCAGGTGGAGTCTTTGGTGGATTATATTCCGGAGAAGGCGCTGCTGCTCATGGATGAATTCTGGCCCGGCCCGCTAACCCTGGTGATGAATAAAAGCACCCGGGTTCCCGACATTGTTACCGCCGGAAACAGGACTGTCGCCGTTCGCATGCCGGCACACCCCCTTGCCCTTCAGCTTATTCGAAGGGCCGGGGTGCCCGTAGCGGCCCCCAGCGCAAACCTCTTTGGCCGTACTAGCCCCACCAGTGCGCAGCATGTAGAGAACCAGCTTGCGGGCAGCTATGAGGCCCTGATTGACGGAGGCATTTGCCGGGTCGGGGTAGAGTCTACCGTTTTATCGCTCACCGGCCCCACCCCTGTGATACTCCGGGCGGGAGGACTTGCCCAGGAAGATATAGAGAAGCTGATAGGCAGCGTCCTGAGCAGAGCTGAGGTAGCCGGTGAGGACAATGAGGAAAATGAAGACAATGAAGGGCCGGGAATGCTTCCCGACCATTACGCCCCAGTAACCCCCCTTTCACTGGTAGATGATATCGAAAAGTACCCCGGCTCACCGAAGACGGGTAAACTCTGCTTCCAGAGGTGTCCCGGGGGGGATGAAAAAGATCAGGAGGGTCCCGTGAGGGTCCTGAGTACGCGGGGAGACCTGAGAGAAGCGGCGATTCATCTATACCATGCCATGCAGGAACTTGATGCTATGGGCCTCGAATTGATTGTCGCGGAGCGTGCCCCCGAGCACGGCTTAGGCCGGGCAATCAACGACCGGCTGGAAAAGGCTTCCCAAAAGTAATTCCGACAAAAGTAATTCCGTCGATAGTGATTTTGGATCTGAATATGTTAAGAGGTTCTTTCAAAAATCTTTGATTTTTGAAAGCGCCTCTTAATACAATTTTTAAGTTTAGAATCGCTGTTCTGATGCCAAAGGTACTTACAATTTTGTTTTTTTTTACTATAGTTATACTATGCCCCTAATCGAAAGAAAAAGCATTGAACGCTTACATCCTAATGAAATCCTCTACAGTAATGCCGGAAGCCTCTTAAAAGCGGGACAACCGGTTTCCGACCACGTGATTGGAGAGCTCGCCAAGCGTCGTGTCCCCTATGTTGAAACCTGTCGTCCCACCAAAGAAGAGATAGGGGCTATGGAGGGGGACCAGGAGGCTGCCCTTGGTGAGATGGGCCGGCTTATTCTAAATGAATACCAGCAGGAATACCTTTCCCTGCGCGACAGACTGATAGAAAACCTAAAATCAATCTATCTTCCTTACCGTGAGGATGACCGCTCCTTCCAGGGGCGAGGACGAAAAAAACAGATAAGCCGGGGCGACATCCTCGAACGCAGCCTCAATCCCTTGGTGCGGGAGGATGCCGAGGCGGGAAGTGCCGCGGTAGTCGACTCTACTGTGCTGCGATTTACCCGGGAGTTTATCAACACCTTCTACTCCTTCCTCTCGGACAAGGAACCCCTGACCCCGGAGACCAGAAAAAAGAGAAAAGTTATCAACAGGCTTCACTTGAGTTCAGCCCGCCTCCACACCCACTACGACGGCGAAAGAATCAATTCGGTGGGAGATGCCCTGGCAGCACAGGCGGCAGATACCATGCTCATGTTTCTCCATGCCATGGTAAATCTCAATAAAAAGCGTATCCTCGCCGGCAAACCCCTTTCGGAGTCGAAATATAGACCGGAACTCGACAAGGGAAGCGGAGACGTGTACCGTTATGATGAAGATTTCATTAAAGAAGCCGCCCTGGGAGTTGCATCAATGACTATCGGTCTTGCCCATAAAGACGTGCACCAGCTGCTCCCCTCATCATACCTTGATCCGAATAACCGCGGCGATTTAAAGCGAATTCGTACCCTCCAGCACAGTGTGTATGCGGGCCATCATCTTCTGGACCGGGAAGATATATCCTCAATTGCGCGCATGATGGTCAGTCTGCAGTTTGATTATCCCGATGCGACGGGATATCCCCCTCCCTTTAAAAACCGATTTTTACACGATTTTGTGCGTCTTTTTCAGATTGTTCGTACCTACGATGAAATGACCAACCCTGTACTCACCCGGACCGCCTACAACAGAATGGATGTAATCCGGTACTTGCGCGAACACAGCGATGAATATGCCCCAGCAAAAACTCCACCAGGGGAACATGCAAGATTTGATTCAAATTTAGTAGAAGAGTTCATTTCTATCCTCGCCCCTTATCGAAAGGGTGAATTGGTCTTTTTGTACCCCGGCACCCGTCGGAGTGAACATATTTATGTGGGTAAAGTTCACAGCTACCTTGACTCTCATATACCGCTTATCTCGCTGCTGAAGGACGAAAAAACCGGCACGCGTTACCGGGACGGGCAGCTTCTGCTGTATATTCCAAAATCGATGCTCCTGATAATGCAGAACGGAAAAGTGACGAAGCGCAGTACTTTGGGTTGGATAAAGGAGCTGCAGATATACGACAAGCACCTTGATGCCGGACATACAAATGAATACGAAGATTTTATTTTCGGCCGACGGCGCTCATTTTCCAAACAGCTGAAGGCTGCCCGCACATAAAGCTCTTTTTGCGGGTTTTTGTGCGGTTTTTTGTGCTTAAGTTTTTTGTGGTTTTTTGTGCTTAAGTTTTTTGTGGTTTTTTGTGCTTAAGTTTTTTGTGCTTAAGTTTTTTGTGCCTTTTCTTTAGATTCCTCTTTTTCGGAACGTGCACGCTCAATCATTTTGTTAAGCCACTTGTAAATTACCGGAAACGCTTGAGCAACATACCCCCTCTTTGGAATCATAAAGATAAAAGCCTGCTCGCGGTCGGGGACAACTGCTATATGACGCAGATGCTCCGGCTTACCAATTCGTTCTTTTAAGTCCAGCAAATCCGCTTTTATAGTCTCATCGGCGTAATAGAGCAGAAAATCCCGCTCTCCCCAGCGAAACTCTTCCCTTTGCAGTTGATCTTCATTTGTAATTTTGGGGCCTCGAAATCGGGAATATTTTTCTTCAATCAAATGCCCCTCGCTTAAAAGTCCCATTGCCTTTTTAGAAAAGAGCAGCATGATAAACAGGCGGTCGAAGCGAAAGGTCATCAGGGAAAAGGGCAGATACAACCAGGACTGTCTGGGAAGCAGGGTGATAGTTGCATCTACACGACGTATAAAACTGTTTTTTTTGGGAATCAAATTGGCATGATACCCGGTTTGACCACCAATGGTGGTAAAATTCTGGTCCTTCGGCCGCAGAGTATCAACCAGGGCGTTAAAGGCGGACAAAAAAATCCGTCTGTTTCCACGCCGGCCCCAACTGTATCCAAGGGTCAGTAAAATAGTGACTGCAATAAAAAGATAGAAAACCGGCTGCTGTGTTATATCGACTCCGCCCATGTTATAAGTTCTCCTAAAATGATTTAATTAAGTCTTTATCCATAATATAGGTATCTGTTTTTTTATTCTTTCCTAATAAAACGCGCTCTATCGTTAGGTCAGGATACTGTTTTGTCAGCTCCTTTTCTACCCCGTTCCCAACTTCTAACTCCTCTTCAGTAAATTTGTTGTTGAAAGCGGTCCCCAGGGGCAAGTTTAAATCGTATATACCCTCAAGTAATCTTTGTGATTCACGCAATGAAAGAAAATCCGGATTGAATACTACTGAAATCCGGCTGTTCTCGCCCTGTATAAAATCCTGTACCCCCTTGTACCTGTCCTTCATGTTGTACAAGTTCTGGATAACCGTATCCTCTTCTTCAGTATAGGCCAGCTTTGTTCCCTTTTCATCGTAGGTGCCGCTAAGTTTATGGATGGTATATCTTTTTTCCAGAATCTGCTTTCTTATTTTGATGAGCCGGTCTATCCACGAGATAGTCAGTTGGGGCAACGCAAGAATTCGGAGGGTTAGCCCCGTGGGCGGCGTATCAAAGACAATATAATCAAAATTATCTTTTTCTTCTTTTAGAATTTTCTCCAGGGAAGTGAGAGCGGCATATTCCTCCACTCCAGGTGAATATTTCAAAATGTCAAAATAACTGTCGAAGTTAAGGGTAGACATGTAAGAATAGACCTGTTTAAGAAGATCCATATTGGATTTGATATACTCGGATGCTGATTTTTCCAGGTCAGTTTCCTGGAGATAAAGGTTCGTTCTTTTAAATCTCTTTTTCTTGTGGCTGAGTTTTATATTGTAAATATCACCAAGATTATGGGCAGGATCAAAGGACACTGCCAATACCCTATTTCCCCTTTCCATTAACTGCCATGCGGCAGCCGCCGAAAGGGTGGACTTACCGACCCCTCCCTTCCCGGTGAAGAAAATTGTTTTCATGAGTAAGCCTTCTTTGTCAGCATTTTATTTCAGGTGTTCTCAATTTAGAAATCTCAGGACATCCATATTGAGAATTGCTGATATTGTTAATCTATGTCGAATGTCCCAACCATTTCGGCCATCGTATCGAAGGAGTCCTTCGCCCGTTCATTCAACACTTTTATTTCATGCTCTAAATGAGGAAGGAGCTCCGCCGCCACAAAAGAGGGTGGCGAGGGAACTCCCATAAACGATCCCATAAGCAAAAGCACAAAGAGATTTTCAAGCTCCTTCTGCTCAAACTCCGTCATACCGGTCACTTGAGACCGGTGGGATTTATCCATGGCGGAAAAGAACACACGAAGGTAGTTAAATAATCTAGTAAAAACCCCGCCTTTTCCGCCATTCATCAGAACTATGCCTCTGATACCAGAGGTTTGTCCTTGTTTTTGAGAAAGTCGATGATGAACACAAAGTTCATAATCAACATTACAATTTCAATAATCAGTACTACGATTCCCGTAGTAGGATTAGCTTCGATGGTACCCGGCAGAACAACAACTGAAAACCAAATTATAGCCGCGGTTACGGTAATCCACAGCAGGTATGCCGGAATTAATACCACGTTTACATTCTTTGCCTTCTGTCGCTTGGTTACCCAGGCGGCACCGGTCAGCAATGCAATAGATGCAATCAGCTGGTTTGCGGAACCAAAGGAGGGCCACAGGATGGTAAAACTACCGCTCCATGCGAGGTAAATACCGATAAGAGCAGGTATTGTTGAAGCGATCCAGCGGTTGGTAATAAAGTTGTACATTCCCTCGTTTTTCTCTTTCATAGGAAGAACGATCTCGGAGAGACAGTATCTTCCCAGACGGTTGGTGGTATCCAGGGTCGTCATAGCGAAAGAGGCCACCCACATACCGGCAATAACCTTTACAATTTCAGTTGGTATAATTGATAAGAAAGTGCTGTCTACCATTGCAGCATAGGAGTTGGTGAAAGTAGTGGCAGCGCCGAAGCTGGCGTTCATCGCACCGGCGTAGGCATTTCCCCAATTAGCAACTGTTAAGTCTTGTCCCGCACCCTGAATTATCGACAGACCGAAACCGGCTACTGAAATAATTACGATGGTTGAGAGAAAACCTTCAGTCAACATAGCGCCATAACCGATCGGCAGACCATGTTTTTCTGATTCAAGCTGCTTGGATGTTGTACCGGAACCTACCAGCGAATGGAAACCCGAAAGCGAACCACAGGCGATTATCAGCGGTATTACCGGCCAGAAGGGTGATGGTTGTCCGCCCGATACAATTGGTGCAAAGGAAGTAAACGCCGGGGCAGTAAAACCGGTGAAACTGAAAATAGCGGCAAGACCACCAATTGCAAGACCGATGTAAAGCAGCCAGGAGTTCAGGTAGTCACGGGGCTGCAGCAGAACGTTCACCGGAATTGCTGAGGCGATAATGATATAGAAGAACATTACCACCATCCAGGTGCCGCGGCTTGCATTGATCGGCATTTGATGCCCACCGATGATAGCCAGAACCAGCATGACAATACCAATAAGTGTAGCGGCGGTAAAGTTCATCTTAACCCGATACATCAGCACTCCCAGAATGAGGGCGGCAACCAACTTCAGAATATATGCACTTGGAACTTGTCCGTTTCCAACAAACATATTACCTAGAACTGCGCCGAATGCACCGATAACCAGAATCAGCAGGAAGAAAACCAGCCAGTAAAATGTTTTACCTGTACGTTTTGTAATTACATCTGAAGCAACAAACTGTACCGATCGTCCATCATAACGGACAGAAGACATCAGTGCCAGATAATCGTGTACAGCACCAATGAAGATGTTACCAAACCAGACCCACAGGAGTCCTGGTACCCATCCCCAAGCCATTGCAAGAACCGGACCAACGATTGGTGCGGCCCCGGCGATGGAGGCGAAGTGGTGTCCGAATAGTACCGGCGCCTTTGCAGGAACATAATCCACACCGTCGTACATACGTTTCGACGGAGTCTCATCGTCGGTAGCTTTTACTACATCCCGTTCCAATTTCTTACCATAGGTAAGATATAACAGGACATACACAGCTAATCCGACTACAACAATGAGAGTAGTCATACAATTAAACCTCCCGTAAAATATATATGTTCATTAAAATACAAGAGGCCCTTGAAGTCAAGCCTTTTTTTACCACCTTCGACTTAACTAACTAATTAGAGTAAATAAAATTATTAGTAATTGAATCAATAATAAGCCCTTGCAGGGAGGGGTGGAGAGGCATTACAGAATAGGTTGTTTCCTGGATTTTTTTGCCCTTTGCTGCACCCCTTTGCTGCACTTTTTTAGACATGTGCTGGGCTTTCTTGGAACTTTTTCCGCATTTTTTTGGAACTTTTTCTGCAATTTTCTGCATTTTTTTAGCCCCCCGAAAAAGTGGTTTTACGCTCACTTAGAATATGATTTTTTTCGGAGGACTTTTTATGTAGTTCCCAACGGAGAGCTAGAACCTGAAAAAGCTGTATTTATTCGTATAGTAACTGTTGAGAAAGCCTATCTGTTTGTTCAGATAGTCGTAATGTCCGTGCTCCCAATCGGCAAGGTAGTTAAAAAACTCTTTCAGTTTGGATTGACCGGATACCTGGGCCATTTCCTTATAAAACTTCTCCGATTCAAGTTCAAGTTTAATTCCAATTGAGAGGGTAGCCATCTCAAAATCCTTATTCCCTACCTTGTCCTTGAACTCCTTGGTAAATATAGGGCTTTCCGCGTCTTCAAAGCTTTTTGGCGAGGGCAGGTCCGGGACCTGTACATCCTTGCCCTCCTCGTACTCATTGGCCAGTTTTACCAGAGTATCCAGATGGGTCTGCTCCTCCTCGGCAAGCATGCTAAAAACCTCTTTTGCCTTTTTGTCGTCGGTTTTTTCAGCTGCCGCTTTATAAAGCTCGCGTCCTTCCATTTCACCTTTAATAGCTGTTTCAAAAGCCTGTTTTAGGTCCATACAATCCTCCTCTTCGAGATATATTTAAAGTATAAAAAAAAATGTACTAAAATGCAAAATCTTTTATATATTCCTTACTACCTGTTTTCAGAGGACCCTTTATTATGAGATTACCCCATTTTTCGTAACAGCAGACTTGTTTTCAGCGCACCTTAAGCTTTATATTTGAAAGACTATGTTATTTAACCTGATCCCGGAAAAGAGCCTGCGGATCATGTATACACTCCTTCTCTGTGCCGGAGCCCTCATTATCGGATGGAGCATCCTGGTCATGCAGGAAGTAAAACCCCCGGAACCGTACTACCACACCACCACCGGATTAGTGCACTCTTCGCGTCCGGTGGGTTCCGGGCAGTTTCAAGTCCGGGTTGAATACTCAATTCCCGGTAGGCAAATGGAAGGGCAAATGGAGGGACCAGTAGAGGAAACACTATTTGCCGGCACCGGAACTGTTGAGGGGAAGACCGTAGTTGAGAGCGGGGATACACTTTTAGTACACTACAACCCCTACTCGCCGGAGGAGTTTGCAGTACAGGTGCCGCCGCCGGTAAAGGCGGAATACCTCATTTTTTTTGGAATTCTGATAGGAGGGTTGGGTTTTCGTTTTTTTATCAGATCGTTTTTTCGAAATGCGAAAAGGCAGTTTATTCAGGAAAACGGCCGAAAAATCACCCCCCACAGCACCGAGATAGAAAAAACTTACATCAAGCTTCTCTGGATAGTAAGAGTTCATGTAATCCGTATCCACTGTACATGGAAAAGAACCACTGAAACCGAGGAACTCAACTTTTACAGCGAGCCTTACCCTCCCTCCGCCGAGGCAAAGCTAAAACTGCAAAATGCAAAGGTCTGCTTTTTACCCCAGGCCCCGGAGCGCTACTTTATTGAGGTGTGACGTTGCCTCTTTGACGTATTCTATCCCAAATTGCATTGGCCCTTTCTCCATACTCAAGGTAAATACCCCGCTGGTCCATTCCTTCCGCCGCAGCTCCTCCTAGATGCACTTGTGTGGCAATATGCGGTTCTATGGAAAAACGACCTTCATACCCACTCTCAAATAGATCGCGCATAACAGCCTCTACCTCGCAGGCACCGTCACCGGGCAAGGTATGAACAATTTCCCCCTTTTCCACCAACACACTTCCCTTCGACAAATCAAACGGGTCACATCCGGAAAAAACGAGAAAATCTTTCAACAATTTTTTATCCTTCAAATGTAGCCACCTCCTGTACTTACAAAATGAGAGCCTTAGTTTTTTTAAAGAGAATCACGCAATGGTTCCACTGCAATAAAGAGCTTTTTCCCGTATATTCCCTGCTATATCGTACCCTGTTGCTTCTCCGGGAGCACACACAGGTGCTCCCCT
>Ga0102941_1001668_pt1 | contig 10361 bp, 7 predicted proteins | sample SalPonR2_C_D2_MG_FD_79281 | JGI IMG/M metagenome (GOLD analysis project Ga0102941, IMG submission 79281) | Salt pond soil microbial communities from South San Francisco under conditions of wetland restoration - Salt Pond MetaG R2_C_D2_MG | ecosystem: Environmental > Aquatic > Marine > Intertidal... | reverse complement strand
TAGTTCGCGGGCGAACTCAGCACGCTCGAGGGGATCCTTGCTGGTTTCGCGCGCGTCGAAACGAATGTTCTCCAGCAGCACCGCCTCGCCGGGGCTCACACGTTCGAGCAATTCCCGCGCTTGGTCGATGTCGGCGGCGAGATCGACCACCGTCCCCAAGTACTCCGACAATGCCTGAGCAACCGGGGCCAGACTCAACGCGGGGTCGACTTTGCCCTTCGGTCGCCCGAGATGGGCGACAAGGAGTACCCGGGCACCCTGCTCGCGCAGGTAATCCAGTGTCGGAAGAGCCGCTTCGATGCGCCCTGGATCGGTGATGACCCGGTTCCCGGTGTCGTCATCCGCTAGCGGGACGTTGAAGTCGACCCGGACGACGACCACTTTTCCGGCGACGTCGAGGTCATCCAGACTGCGCATACTCAAAGCTTGGAGCCAACGAGGCCGACCAAGTCGACGAGGCGGTTGCTGTAACCCCACTCGTTGTCGTACCAACCAAGGACCTTGACCATGTTGCCGTTGGCGTTGGTCATGCCGGCATCGAAGATGCACGACGACGGATCGGTCACGATGTCGGTGGAGACGATCGGATCCTCTGTGTACTGCAGGATGCCCTTCATCGGCCCTTCCGCTGCCTTCTTGACCACCTCGTTGATCTCTTCCTTGGTAGCCGCGGTCTTCAACTCGACCGTGAGATCGGTAGCCGATCCGGTCGGGACCGGGACGCGCATCGCGTAGCCGTCCAACTTGCCCTTCATATGCGGCATGACAAGTGCGATCGCCTTGGCGGCGCCCGTGCTCGTCGGAATCATGTTGATCGCGGCCGCTCGCGCACGGCGCAGGTCGCTATGCGGGAAGTCGAGGATCCGTTGATCGTTGGTGTAGGCGTGGATCGTGGTCATCAGGCCGCGCTCGATTCCGAAGGCATCGTCGATGGCCTTGGCCATCGGGGCCAAACAGTTCGTGGTGCACGAGGCGTTGGAGATGATGACGTCGGTGGCTGGGTCATAGTCGCTGTCGTTGACCCCCATCACGATGGTGATGTCTTCACCCTTCGCAGGTGCCGAAATGATCACCTTCTTGGCACCGGCGGTGACGTGCTTGCGGGCATCGTCGGCGTTCGTGAAAATGCCGGTCGACTCGACCACGATGTCGGCTCCGACCTCACCCCACGGCAGCGCTGCCGGGTCCTTCTCGGCGAAGACCGGGATGCTCGCGCCGTCGACGACGATCGCGCCCTCTGCCGCAGCAACGGGGACACCGATGCGGCCGAGGATGGAGTCGTACTTCAGCAGGTGGGCGAGGGTTCCGGTATCGGTGAGGTCGTTGATACCGACCACTTCGACGTCCGCTCCGCTCTCGAGCAAAGCCCGAAAGAAGTTGCGTCCGATACGTCCGAATCCGTTGATGCCGACCTTGATGGTCACAGGGTTCTCCTCCGATAGAGCCGTTCCGGGCTAGTGCCGCAAGCGCCGCGCAGAGCGTCGGGGTCGATCCCCCACAGCATCATGGCGCGCACGCCGACAACGCTTACATTCTAGTGAGGTAGGTAACGGCGATGTGAAGTCGGCGCGTCAATCGTCTGACAAGTCCGCATCCTCGAGCGCTGCCTCGGTGTCAGCGATCCCCAACTCGCTCGCGCGCTTGTCGGCCAGTGCCAGCAACCGCCTGATGCGTCCGGCAATGGCGTCCTTGGTCATCGGCGGATCGGCCAGCGCGCCGAGTTCCTCCAAACTCGCCTGCTGATTGTCCATCCGAAGGCGGCCGGCCACCACGAGGTGGTCGGGTGCATCGTCACCCAGGATCTCCAAGGCTCGCCCAACGCGCGCACCGGCAGCCACCGCGGCCCGTGCCGAACGGCGCAGGTTGGCGTCATCGAAATTCGCCAACCGGTTGGCCGTCGCGCGCACCTCACGGCGCATCCGACGTTCCTCCCACGCCAAGACCGATTCGTGCGCGCCCATGCGAGTCAGCAGTGCACCGATGGCATCTCCGTCGCGAATGACCACCCGGTCGACTCCGCGGACCTCGCGGGACTTCGCACCGATTCCCAGCCGGCGAGCCGCTCCGACCAGCGCCAGCCCGGCTTCAGGTCCTGGGGCGGTTACCTCCAACGACGAGGACCTACCAGGCTCGGTCAGCGACCCATGGGCCAAGAACGCCCCACGCCAGGCCGCTTCGCAATCGCACAGCCCCCCGGCCACGATCGCCGGGGGTAGGCCGCGCACCGGGCGCCCTCCGCCATCGACGATCCCGGTCTGCTTGGCGAGGGCCTCGCCACCGTCGCTGACGCGCACCAGGTAGCGGGTCCCCTTCTTGATGCCTGTGCCCTGAACCATCGCGATCTCGCTGTCATGGCCGTAGACGTCGAAGATGTCCTTGCGCAAGCGTCTCGCTGTGGCACCAGCATCGACGTCGGCCTCGATGACGATCGAACCGCCGACGATGTGCAAAGCACCCGCGAAACGCAGCAAGGTCGCGACCTCGGCCTTGCGGCAGCAGGTCTTCGTGACCTCGACCCGGCTGAGTTCGTCTTTCACTGCAGCCGTCATCGCCATAGTGCTCGTGTCTCCCTCATCAGGCCAGAACCGTATCGAAGGCGCGAGCGAGCTTGTGCGGGTCATGGCGATCCCCGAACCCCGCGACGTCCGACAGGACCAGCTGCGCACCCCACTGCCGACACACTTCCGCTAATTCGGTCTTGGTCTGCGCCGCACCCACGTGGCGTTCATCGGCCAGCACCACATCGCACCGCAATTGCGGGGCATGCGTGATCAGCGCCTCGATGTGCTCGGCGGGCGAGAAGTCCCACGTCTCACCCTCCTGCGGATCGAGGTTCAACACGATTATCTTCCGACCCGGAGCCGATGCAACAGCTGCACCGAGTTCGGGCAGCACCAGGTGCGGCATGAGGGACGTGAACCACGAACCAGGACCTAGCACGATGGCGTCGGCTGCACCCACGGCATCGAGCGCCGCCGCACAGGGATCGGCATTCGGTGGCTCGAGCCATACCCGCTCGACCCTGCCTGGGGTCGTGGCGATCTCGACCTGCCCGCGGACGTCGACTACCGCATTGGGATCGACTGGATCATGACCTCGGATGCGCGCGTGAATCTCCAGGGGTTCCAGGCTGCACGGCAAGACGCGTCCGACGGCACCCACAAGTGACCCGAGTTCGGCCAGCCCGGCTACCGGGTCACCCGTGCGTTCCCATAGGGCGGCCATCAGGACATTGCCCACGGCGTGACCGCCTAACTCACCTGGCCCGGAAAATCGGAATTGCAGGACCTCCGCCCAATCCCGAGCACTCGGCTCGTCGGCACACAGTGCGGCCACGGCCATCCGCAGGTCGCCCGGCGGCAAGATCCCGAACTCGCGACGCAGTCGCCCGCTGGATCCCCCGTCGTCCGCCACGCCGACGATCGCCGTTAGGTGATCCGTGACTCGACGCAGCGCACGCAGGCTGACCGCAAGTCCGTGCCCACCACCCAAAGCGACGACATTCCGGGTGGGTGCGGCACTGATGCCAACTCCCACCGTTACTCCTTGCCTATGTCCCGATGCTCGATACCCACGAGTACGTCCGGGGTTTCCAAGGTTCGCGACAGTGCCTGGGTCAGCGCAACGCTGCGGTGCTTGCCGCCCGTGCAGCCAACGGCAACGGTGACGAACCGTTTGCCTTCACGCAAATAACCGTCACGCGTGGTGCGCACGAGGGCTGCCAAGTGTTCGAGGAACTGACTGGCACCTTCACCAGCCAGGACGGCTTCGGACACCTGGGGGTCCAATCCGGTCCGATCGCGTAGCGCTTCATCCCAGTAAGGATTCGGTAGGAAGCGGGCATCGGCCACCATGTCGGCATCCACCGGAATGCCGTGCTTGAAGCCGAAGGACATCACGGTGATGCGCAGCCGCTCGTCAGGATCGGCGAACGCCGCATCGATTTCCCGCCGGAGTTCGTGCACGTTGAGGTTCGTGGTGTCGATTACGAGGTCCGCTTGGGACCGCAAGTCGCCGAGGACAAGTCGCTCCCGACGCAGGCCATCGAGAATGCGCGCCCCCTCTTGGAGCGGGTGCGGCCTTCTGGATGATTCGAAGCGGCGTACCAGCGATTCCTCGGATGCCTCGAGGAACAACACCCCAACGCGCACGCCACGGTTCCGCAGACCGTCCATGGCCTCGGCCAACTGCGGGAAGAAAGAGCCGCCACGGGCGTCCACCACCACGGCCACTCGATCCACGTCGGGGTTATCCGCCGCGACATCGATGGCTGCGCCGAGGAGCATCGGCGGGATGTTGTCGATGACGAACCATCCGCCGTCTTCCAAGGCGCGCGCGGCGGTCGAACGTCCTGCGCCCGACATGCCGGTTACCAGGAGGACGTCGAAGCTCGACTCTCGTTCACCCATGGTCGGCTCCTGCCTCGATGACGGGTCCGGGGCCCGCCACCTGTGCTGATCCCACTGCCTGCGAAGACCCCGACGCTAGCGCCCCGGCGATCGTGGCAGCCAGCGCGGGACCGATTCCCGGTACGGCCTGCAATTCCTCCGGCGAGGCCGCCTTGATTGCCTTGACCGACCCGAAGTGCTTCACCAGCGCCTTCGCCTTCACCTCACCTAGACCTGGGATGTCGTCCAGGGCGCTGCGCCGTTGCCGCGCAGAGCGCCGCTTGCGGTGGAAGGCGATCGCGGTGCGATGGGCTTCATCACGCACCCGTTGCAGCAAGTACAGGGCTTCGCTCGTACGGGGCAGGATCACCGGGTCTGTCGAATCCGGCGGCCAGACTTCCTCGAGCCGCTTGGCCAACCCGACAACGGGGATATCCCCGGCGCCGACTTCGGTGAGTGCACTTTGCGCGGCGGCCACCTGGGGTGCACCGCCGTCGATCACCAGTAGTCCCGGCGGGTAGGCGAAGGTCCTTCGCACGGGTTCAACCTGAGCTTCCGACTCCCCCGCAGACTCGCCCGCCTGCTCCGGACGCGGGGTGAAGCGCCGTTCCACGACTTCACGCACCGAGGCGAGGTCATCCGCACCGGGGGTCCGGATGGTGAAGGTTCGGTAATCGCTCTTGCGCGGCAGTCCATCCTCGAAGACCACCAAGGAGGCGACCGTGTCGGTGCCCTGCAGGGTCGAGATATCGATGCACTCGATGCGCAACGGAGCCTCGGCTAGGTCGAGGTACTCCTGGAGTTCGGCCAACGCTTCGCTGCGGGCGGTGAGATCGTTCGAGCGCTTGAGCCGATGGCGGGCGAGTGCATCGGCAGCATTCGCCAAGGCCGTATCCATCAGCACCCGCTTGTCCCCGCGCTGTGGGATGCGCAGATCGACCGCGCTGCCCCGCCGATCCGCTAGCCATTGCTGCAGGGCTATCGGGTCTGTCGTTTGCCCACACAGCAGGACTTCCCGTGCGGGGCGCGCGCTTTCTATCTGCACTCCGCTGCGGTCACGGCCCGCGTACACCTGCTGGACGATCCGCTCCAGATACCCGCCGAACGGCAGGTCCTCGGCCTTCTCCACGATCAAGCTTCGTTCACCGAGAAGTCGACCATCACGCACATGGAAGATCTGCACGCCGAGTTCGAGCGGATCGTCGTGGACGGCGATGAGATCGGCGTCGGTGCCATCCGACAGCACAACGGCATTGCGCTCCATTGCTCGCCGAAGCGCGCCAAGGCGATCTCGCAGGCGGGCCGCCTCCTCGTAATCCTGGCGTTCGGCGGCGGCGCGCATGGATTCCTCGAGCGCACGCACGAAGGGACGCGTGTTTCCGCTGAGGAAACGACACAGGTCATCGACTCGTTCGCGATAGTCCTGTTCGTCGATCCGACCCACGCAGGGTGCGGCGCACTTATCGATATAGCCAAGCAGGCACGGTCGACCCATCTGGGCGGCCCTGCGGTAGACACCGTCGCGACAGGTGCGCACCCCGAACACCTTCGAGAGTTCGTCGAGGGTTTCGCGGATCGCCCAGGCGTGGGCATATGGCCCGAAGTACCGGGTTCCCTTGCGTTTGGGTTCTCGCACTACGGAAGCCCGCGGAAACGCCTCGCCCACGGTTACCGCCAAGTACGGATAGGACTTGTCGTCGCGGTACTTCACATTGAAGCGCGGATCGAACTCCTTGATCCAGGTGAACTCCAGCGCGAGGGCTTCGACTTCGTTGGCAACCACCACCCAATCCACCGAGGAAGCGGCCTGCAGCATCGACTGGGTGCGCGGGTGCAGTGAGGCGAAATCGGCGAAGTAGGAGTTCAGCCGCGACCGCAGCGAGCGAGCCTTGCCGACGTACACGACCCGGCCATGGTCGTCTCGGAATCGGTAGACGCCCGGGTCGGTGGGGATAGTGCCCGGCGCCGGGCGGTATGTCGAAGGGTCGGCCATGGGCGCCTCAGCCCAAGATGACCGAGTCCCCCTCGACGGCGATGTCGACGGGTGGTAGCCCTTGTCGGGCCGGTCCCTGGATCACCGAGCCGTCTTGCGCTGAAAACAGCGATCCATGACACGGGCACAGGATTTCGTTGGCCTCGACCGAGGCGACGAGGCAACCTTGATGCGTGCAAACCGCACTGAAGCACTTGATATCGCCGGCTGCCGGTTGCACCACGACCACCGCCGGATCCGGGAACACCACACCGCCCTCTACGGGCACCTCCGACACCGAAACCAGCGCATCGCCCTGGTCTTGCTGGACTTCCTCCTGCGCAATGTCCTCCGCGACCTCGGCTTCCTCCGCCGTGGCAGCCTCGGTCTCACTAGGGGACGGATCCGCCGCCGCGGTCTCCTCGGTGGCTGAGCCTCCGCTACCGCACGCGACCAAGATGCCGCCAACAGCCACCAGGCCGCCGCCGGCGATGACTTCCCTACGCCCCACTGTTCTCGCCATGGAGGCAGCGTACGTCAGGTCAGCGGCGTCGGCTCGCGCGGCGTTTCGGCGTGCCGAGCAGCGGTGCCAGGAACTCCCCGGTGTAGCTGCCTTTCGTCGCCGCCACCTGTTCGGGGGTTCCCGAGGCCACGATGTTCCCGCCCCCGGATCCGCCTTCGGGCCCGAGATCGATGACGAAGTCCGCTGATTTCACGACATCGAGATTGTGCTCGATCACGATCACCGTGTTGCCCTTGTCCACGAGCGACTGCAGGACCCCCAGTAACTTGCGGATGTCCTCGAAATGCAGTCCCGTTGTCGGTTCGTCGAGCACGTACACCGTGCGGCCGGTCGACCGCTTTTGCAGTTCGCTGGCGAGCTTCACCCGCTGCGCTTCGCCACCGGAGAGGGTCGGCGCACTTTGCCCCATCCGAACGTAGCCGAGTCCGACGTCTACCAGGGTGGACAGATGCCGCGCGATCGCCGGTACTGCCTCGAAGAAACTCCCTGCCTCTTCGATGGGCATGTCAAGCACCTCGGCGATGGTCTTGCCCTTGTAGTGGACTTCGAGGGTTTCCCGGTTGTACCTCGCGCCATGACAGACCTCGCATGGCACGTATACGTCCGGGAGGAAGTTCATTTCGATCTTCAACGTGCCGTCGCCGCTGCACGCCTCGCATCGGCCGCCCTTGACGTTGAAGCTGAACCGCCCCGGCTGGTAGCCGCGGACCTTCGCCTCCGGGGTCGCGGCGAATAACTTGCGGATATGGTCGAAGACACCGGTGTAAGTAGCGGGATTACTGCGCGGGGTACGTCCGATGGGGCTTTGATCGACATGAACCACTTTGTCGATCTCTTCGGTACCGGTCACCTTGGTGTGCTTGCCGGGAACCACTCGAGCGCCGTTGAGGTCTCGAGCCAAGACCGCGTAGAGGATGTCGTTGACCAATGTCGATTTGCCGGAGCCACTCACCCCGGTGACACACACGAGATTCCCCAGCGGGAATTTGGCGGTCACACCTTGCAGGTTGTGCTCGCGGGCACCGGTGACACTCACCCATCCCCGCTCTTGGGGGCGGCGCACCATGGGTACTTCGATTTGCTTCGCGCCGGATAGGTACTGCCCGGTCAACGATTCCTTGCTGGCCAGCAACTCCTTCACCGGCCCGTTCACCACGATTTGCCCACCATGCTCGCCTGCACCGGGACCGATGTCCACCACCCAGTCCGCTGTGCGGATGGTGTCCTCATCATGTTCGACCACGATCAGCGTGTTCCCCAGATCGCGCAGACGCACCAACGTTTCGATGAGCCGGTGATTGTCGCGTTGGTGCAGTCCGATACTCGGCTCGTCCAGGACGTACAGCACACCGACCAGGCCGGAGCCGATCTGTGTGGCCAGGCGGATCCGTTGCGCCTCACCACCGGCGAGGGTTCCTGCCGCTCGATCCAAAGACAGATAGTGCAACCCAACGTCCACGAGAAACTGCAGGCGCTCGTTGACTTCCTTCAGCACCCGGGCGGCGATCGCGGCGTCGCGATCTGACAACGTCAACTCGCGAAGGACTTCCGCCGCCTCGCCGATCGGTAGCGCCGCGATGTCTGCGATGGAGCGGCCCGCGATGGTGACTGCCAGAGACAACGGCTTGAGCCGCGTGCCTGCGCATGCCGCACACGGCACCTCACGCATGTAGCCCTCGAAGCGTTCCCGGGACGCATCTGTCTCCGCTTCGGCATGCCGTCGCTTGATGTACGGCATGACACCTTCGTACTCGGTGTAATAAGAACGACGACGCCCATAACGGTTTCGATACTGCACATGAATCGCGTCCGGATAGCCGTTCATGATGACCTTGCGCGCCTTGGCCGGCAAGGAACGCCAGGAAGTGTCGACATCGATATCTAGTTCGTCGGCTATTGCTTCAAGCAAGCGGTTGAAGTAACCGGAGACGGTTCCCCGGGACCACGGTGCAATCGCCCCCTCCGCCAGCGAAAGATCCGCATCTGGCACCACCAGATCGACGTCCACTTCGCGGGTGGTGCCCAGCCCAGAGCACTCCGGGCAGGCCCCGAAGGGTGAGTTGAAGGAGAACGAGCGCGGTTCGAGCTCCTCGAAGGACAAGCCGTCCCGCGGGCAGGCCAGGTGTTCGGAATAGACCTTCTCTCGCCCCGGGTCGGATTCGTCGAGGTCGACGAAATCCAACGACACGTAGCCATGCCCGAGTCCGAGCGCGGTCTCGACACTGTCGGTCAAGCGGCGCCGGGATTCGGGATTCACCGTGAGCCGATCCACCACCACTTCGACCGTGTGCTTCTCCTGTTTCTTCAACCGAGGGACGTCGTCGAGTCCATAGACCACACCATCCACCCGCACCCGGGAGTAGCCCTGGGTCTGCAGTTGCCGGAACAATTCGCCGTATTCGCCTTTGCGCTCGCGCACCAATGGCGCCAGCACCTGGAACTTGGTCTTCGCCGGCAATTCGAGAACTTGGTCGACGATCTGCTGCGGGGTCTGCCGGCTGATCGGATCCCCACAGACGGGGCAGTGCGGCTTACCGATGCGTGCGTAGAGCAGCCGCAGGTAGTCATAGACCTCGGTGATCGTGCCGACCGTCGACCGGGGGTTACGCGAGGTCGACTTCTGATCGATCGACACCGCGGGCGAGAGCCCCTCGATGAAATCGACGTCTGGCTTGTCCATCTGGCCGAGGAATTGCCGGGCGTAGGCCGACAGGCTCTCCACGTATCGCCGTTGACCTTCGGCGAAGATGGTGTCGAAGGCAAGGGAGGACTTCCCCGAACCGGATAGGCCGGTGAACACGACCAAGGCATCGCGCGGAATGTCGAGTGAAACGTCCTTGAGATTGTGCTCGCGCGCCCCTCGGACGACCAACTGATCGCCGACCACAGCAGCCCCTTCCCTGACGCCTCACCACGCGCGCGGAGTTTCGTCGCTATCGTGCCGGATGTGTATTCCGGGAACGTCAGCGTAGGCGGTGCTGCAGACGTACGCGAACTGCCGAGGTTGACCATCAGCAAACTCGCCGTGGGCGACATGGACAACAACGCCTACCTGCTCAGGTGCGCCCGAACCGGAGCGCAGGTCCTCATCGACGCTGCCGCCGAACCGGAACGGCTGCTGGAATTGATCGGCCCAGATGGCCTCAGCGGCATCATCACCACCCACCGGCACGCAGACCACTGGGGTGCCCTCGGCTCGGTAGTCGAAGCCACCGGGGCACCGGTCTACGCCCATGTTGCGGATGCAGACGCCATCGACGTCCCGGTCCAGCACCACTTACACGAAGGCGACGTCATCACCTTCGGCGACATCGCGCTTGGCACCATCCATCTCATCGGGCACACACCGGGTTCACTCGTGCTCGTCTATGACGACCCCACTGGCCACCACCACATGTTCACTGGCGATTGCCTGTTCCCGGGAGGCGTCGGGCGCACCTGGTCGCCGGAGGATTTCGATTCCCTCTACGACGGCGTG
>Ga0102941_1001664_pt1 | contig 10365 bp, 6 predicted proteins | sample SalPonR2_C_D2_MG_FD_79281 | JGI IMG/M metagenome (GOLD analysis project Ga0102941, IMG submission 79281) | Salt pond soil microbial communities from South San Francisco under conditions of wetland restoration - Salt Pond MetaG R2_C_D2_MG | ecosystem: Environmental > Aquatic > Marine > Intertidal... | reverse complement strand
GTAAATGTATTTCAACTTCTTCCCACTTTCCGGTGAGTATTGAATTTCATCAATGAAAAGAAAATGATAGGGTTCTACATGAATTTGAATGAAAGATTGCAGATCTTCTTCAAAAAGACGTAAAATTGAAATATCGTCAAAACTGATAAAGTTTATTTTGTTTTTATTAGAAAGATCAGATGCCAGTTTCTTCATCAATGTAGTTTTACCACATTGTCTTACTCCAACAATTGCAATTATTTCTTTTACAGATAAATATTTTTTGATCTCTGCTTCAAGATTTCGTTTATAATAATTATTCAAACCTTTCAAAATATTTTGTTTTATAATTTTAGCAGGGTTAAAATACAATAATTTTTAATATTGGCAAAATAATAAATTCTCAATCGACCGTTTCAAACCCACCAATCCCATAAAAAAAGCCCGGTAAAACCGGGCTCTTTATACTAACTACTCTGTACTAAAATCTTACTACTAATTACTCTCTCCAAACCGGCAAACGCCCGGGAGTCCACGGAGCGTTCATTTCGTTGAGTTCGGCTTCGAGAGCAGGAATGTCAACCCTGACTATCCGCTGCAATGCGTCGAGTACAGGCGGAAATTCTTCTTTCAGAATATCGTAACCGGCTCGCTCAGTAGCTGTAATTCCGCTGGTCGATCCCATGTGGGTATACGTTACACTGCTCAGCCTGCGGTTGAGCGGCATTTGTGCCGGTGGAATTTCTTCCCAACTGGCTTTTGCAGGCACACCATTCATTCTGAAATCAAGTTGTTCGAGCTCTTTGCCAAGTTCGCGGGCTTTGTTCATCAATTCCTGGCTGGCACCCGGAGTTACATAAATAGCCTGTTTGATGTGTTCTACTTTCGAGCGGAGCTCGTCGATTAACTGGTTGCTGCCAACCATGGCAACGGCCAGTTTGCCTACTTCGCTTGCAAATTCAACATTGTTTTCATAATCTTCTGCCGGAAGTGTTGTGTTATCGAGTTTTCTGGCAGTGAACTCAACCGGCTCAGCCAATTCGGTCAATTCACCTTCGTGCCACAATTTTAAATCTACTTTATAGGTTCCGGGCATAACAAGAATACCGTTAGAACGTCCGTCATCCATGGGATCGAACCCGTTTCGCACACGTACTGATGTGGGCATGGCATAGCGCAAATCCCAGTTAATGCGGTTAACACCTTTCGATGGTGATTTGGTGATTTGCCTGACCACATTGTTGTCAGCGTCATATATGGTAAAAATCAGGTGTGTTTTTTCCTGCATTTCTTCCAGTTGCAATTCGCGCCATGTGGGCTGCGGAATCGGTTCGCCTTCTTCAAAAAGTTCTTTTTCTTTTTCTTTCCGGAGTTGCTCCTGAGTTTTCGGAACTTCTTTCAGATAGTAGGTAAATGTAGCGCCAAACTCCGGATTCGGTGCTTTGTAGTAGGTGTGTCCCTGGTTGCTTTTTCCTGAAGACTGGACATACATCAAAGCGTCTTCTATCTCAAAAATGTGGGCTTCTTTTTCAGCCATTTCGTGCGACAATTCGCGCAGCGGACTGTAATTGTCGAGAATATAAAATCCGCGTCCGAAAGTTGCCAGCACGAGGTCATCTTCACGTTCCTGAATGGCGATATCTTTTACAGCAATCGTTGGAATTCCTGATTTCAGTTGTACCCAGTTTTCGCCGTTATCGATAGTGAAGAAAACACCAAATTCAGTTCCTGCAAAAAGAAGATCCGGCCGTTCAAAATCCTGGACGATGGTATGAACTGTTCCGTTTTCAGGGAGATTTCCGCTGATTGTTGTCCAGCTTTGACCTTTGTCTGTACTTTTCAGAATGTAAGGTGTAAAGTCATCGCGTTTCAGATTATCGAATGTAGCGTAAACTATATTTTCATCAAAGCGGTCAGCCCACAAATCACTTACGTAAGTAAATTCCGGTACACCCGGAAATTCTTTTACCTGTGTCCAGTTTTCGCCACCATCTTCAGTAACTGAAACCAAGCCGTCGTCAGTTCCGGCATAAATCAGGCCTTCTTTAACAGGCGATTCAACCAGCGAAACAATGGTTCCCCACTGCGAGGTGGAAACATCTTTTGCCACTGCTTCTGTTGGCCAGTATTTGCCCATTACCGGGAAACTGTGACGATCGACTTGTGCTGTTAGGTCGTCGCTGATTACTTCCCAGGTGTTTCCCCGGTCTTCACTGCGGAAAACTTTATTGGCTGCCATATACAAACGGGTATGTTTATGCGGGCTAACAAAAAGCGGCGTATTCCAGTTCCATTTGTAGGTAAGTTCATCTTTGCGTTCGCGTGGTTTAATGTTGATGGATTCTTCACTTTTTTTATCGTAGCGGTACACATTTCCATACTGATATTCAGTATAAACGATGTTTGGATCTTCAGGATCCGTTGCAATCCAGAAGCCATCTCCGCCCAGGGTAACATACCATTCGTCGTTGGTTACGCCATCGCGTTTAATTGTTTGCGACGGGCCGCCCATGGTATTGTTGTCCTGCGTTCCGCCGTAAACATTGTAAAATGGTTCTTCATTATCTACGTGTACGCGGTAAAACTGTGTAATTGGCAGGTTTTCTTTAAAATCGTATGTAGAACCTGCATCCCATGTTTCATAGATTCCGCCGTCGCCGCCAATAACAAAGTGATCGGTATCGGCAGGATCAATCCACAGTGCGTGGTCATCAACATGGCGATTGCTCAAGTTTAAACGTGTCCAGGTTTTTCCGCCGTCGGTGGTATAATGAGTCCGTGTTTCAACCGAAAAAACTTTGTCTGCATCTTTTGGGTCGCAGAAAATTTCGTTGTAGTACTGACCGCTGGAATGGTGATCACTCATTTTATTCCAGCTTTCGCCTTTGTCGGAAGAGCGGAAAAATCCGCCTTTTCCTTCAGCAGCTTCTATAATTAAATAAACGTAGTTGGGATTAACCGGAGAAACATCGATTCCCATTCCACCGATGTGAACGCCGGGAAGGCCTTTCATAATTTTTCGCCAGTTTTCGCCGCCATCGGTCGATTTGTAAACGGCTGACTCAGGACCGCCGCCAATTTTTGTGAAATGTGTACGACGACGCTGTTCCGACGTGGCGTACATAATATCGGGATTCGAAGGATCCATTTTTACGTTGTTAACGCCTGTGTTTTCGCTGATTTCGAGCACTTTGTTCCAGGTTTCGCCGCCATCGGTAGTTTTGTACAAACCGCGGTCACCACCCGGTCCCCAGGCAGAACCTTCGGCTGCTACAAAAACCACATCGGAATTTCGTGGGTCGATAACGATGCCTCCAATCTGGCGGCTTTCTTTCAGTCCCATGTTTTTGAACGATTTTCCGCCGTCGACTGATTTGTAAATACCATCGCCGTAACCAAGTGCGCGCTGGTGGTTGTTTTCGCCGGTGCCCACCCAAATTACATTATGATTGTTCGGATCCATTTCTACATCACTGGTTGCATAAGCGCCATAATTATCGAATATGGGTTTCCAGGTAGTTCCGTTGTTGGTAGTTTTCCAAACGTTACCGCTGGATACAGCTACATAATATTCTTTGGGATTGTCGGGATTTACTGCAAAATCGGATATGCGTCCGCTCGCCCAGGCTGGCCCTATTCCCCGGAATTTCAGTCCGCTGACAAGGCCGCTGGTAATAATTGTGTCGCCTTTTTCTTCAGCATCTTTTTTCTTTTTGGCCATCGTTACCGAACTAACCATGAGTAAAGTAATCAATAGAAATGTAATTTTTCGCATAGGTAATTTATTAAATTATGATTTATAATCGATCTGTCAAAAATAACGAAGCGGAAAAATTACAAAGATAATATCCACCTGGACAGGATAAAAGTCACAAATCCTAAAAAATGTTGTCATTCAGGCTCAAATTTCAACCAGAAAATATTAGATTTTTTTTGGTGGCATTACAAAATGAATTAGGTGAGGGGGAGGTGAGAAAGAAGGATGGTTCTTAAAATCAGTTAGTAAAAGAGCTTATTTCTCATCAGAATATTTTAAATTGAGGTTCAGTATTCAGAGCATAAGGCAAAATTGTAAAGCTACCTGCTTCCAGGTGAATTCTTTAAAATGAATTTAAATTATACAATTGTGTTTTATAACATAGGGGTTTTAAGCTGCTGATTTGCAGTTCGCTATTGATGGTTTTTCGTTTGGTGTTTTTATATTGAATTATTTTCAAATTGTTATATGTAGATAATTAGATAATTTTGCATCTGAAATTAAAAAAAAACATTTTAATTGATTGAGTTTCTAATTTAGAGCGAACAGGATGAAAAAAACTATTGGTGTAGTTATAGTATTATTTATTGGGATTTTGGCAATTATCAACATTGTGAATACCGAAAACGAATATTACAACCTGAAACTGGAAGAGCTAAAACAGGAATACGCCATTAAACCGGTGTCTTCCATCGATCACAGTAAGCTGCCTGAACTTCAGCGCGATTTTGAAACTCCACAGGAAGTTACCGAGGCCTGTATTGGCTGTCATACCGAGAGGCATAAAGAGGTGATGAAATCGGCACACTGGAACTGGGAGCGGGTTTCTTACATCGAAGGGCGTGGTGTGAAAGCTGCCGGCAAGAAAAATGTGCTGAACAATTTTTGCCTGGGTGCCCAGTCGAATGAACTGGCGTGTGCCAAATGCCACATTGGGTTTGGAATGACCAACGATGAGTTTGATTTTGAAAATGCCCGAAATGTGGATTGCATGGTTTGCCACGATAACAGCGAAGAATATCAAAAGGGTTCATCCACAGCCGGATATCCCGACCGCACGGTGAACCTCACCAAAGTTGCACAATGTGTAGGAGCGCCTGATAAAATTAACTGCGGAAGTTGCCACTTTTTTAGCGGCGGAGGCAATAACGTAAAGCACGGCGATTTGGAAGTGGCACTGCTCAATACCGACCGGCAGGTAGATGTGCACATGGCTGCCAACGGAATGGACATGTCGTGTGTTGAATGCCACACTGCCGAAAACCACCGCATAAAAGGCCGGCTCTATTCCGTTTCATCTACTGATACCAAACGGGCAACCTGCGAACAATGCCATAGTAATACACCTCACTTCGATGATATTTTGAACCGGCACAATGCGAAGGTTTCCTGCCAGGCGTGCCATATTCCGGATTATGCAAAAGAAAATGCCACTAAAATGGCATGGTACTGGTCTGAAGCCGGCAAGTTGCGCGATGGCGAGCCTTACAAGGAATTCAACAGCGACAGCACAATTGAGTACCAGTCGATTAAAGGTACTTTTGTGTGGGCCAAAAACGTAAAGCCCGATTATATGTGGTTTAACGGAACCGCCGACCATTATCTTTTAGGCGACACAGTTCAATCTTTCCCTGTGCAAATGAATACACTGAACGGTGCGCATAATGACCCGGATTCGAAAATAATTCCGGTAAAAATTCATGTCGGCGATCAGATTTACGATACAAAATACAAAACACTCATTCAGCCTAAGCTTTTTGCCGAAAGTAAAGGCGACAGCGCCTATTGGAAAGATTTTAACTGGGAAACTGCGGTGGCTGCCGGTATGCAAAGGGTTGGACTGCCTTACAGCGGCGAATATGAATTTGTGGAAACGGAGATGTACTGGCCGGTAAACCACATGGTAGCTCCTGCCGATCAGGCAGTAAGTTGTGCCGAATGCCATACCCGTTCAGAAGACGGACGTTTGGTACAATTGAGCGGTTTCTATCTGCCTGGCCGCGATTACAACAAATTCCTCGACGGACTGGGAGCTTTGCTTTTCTTTGGTGCGCTTTTCGGCGTATTTGTTCATGCAGCAATACGGGTTCTGATTTCCATCAGGAAAAGGAAATACGAAATGAAAGTAATCGATTACGAAAATAAATTCCCCAATCAGGATAAATAGTTTGCTATGAGAAAGGTATATGTTTATAAAGGATTTGAACGGTTTTGGCACTGGACACAAGCTACGCTGATTATTTTTCTGGCCTTAACCGGTTTTGAAGTGCATGGTACATTCAGCATTCTGGGATTTGAGCATGCTGCCCGTTTTCATCGTGTTGGTTCGTGGATGCTTATCGGCCTGATAATTTTTGCCATTTTCTGGCACGTTGTAACAGGAGAGTGGCGTCAGTACATTCCAACAACAAAAAAACTTATGGCGCAAATTCGTTTTTACGGAGTGGGCATGTTTAAAGGAGAAAAACATCCAATGCATAAAACAGAAGTTAAAAAACTTAATCCCCTGCAGCGTATTGTTTACCTCGGATTTAAACTGGTTCTGGTGCCAATTACCGTAGTTTCAGGCATAATCTATATGTTTCATAAAACCATAGACCGGAATGAAATTGTTGTTGTAAGCGATATTTCACTTGAAAGCGTTGCCCTATGGCACACGCTTGGAGCCATTTTACTGATGGTTTTTTTGGTGGTACATATTTATATGACGACCACCGGTCATACACCTACTTCAAATATCCGGGCAATGGTTACCGGGTACGAAGACCTGGAAGACGATGAAGAAGCTGAACAAACAGCAGAGCAGGAAGAAACGCCGAAAGTTGTATTGAATTAATTGAAAAAAATTATCAGAATAAAAAATAAGACTCATGGTACAAGGTGAATTTAAAAATGCAAAACCCTATATGAATCCTTACCTGGCGGGTTTCCTGCTGGGAATGGTTCTGCTTGCAACTATTTATATTACCGGTCGCGGCCTGGGAGCCAGCGGTGCAGTAAAGAGTGTTGTGGTTGCCTCGGTTGAATCGGCTGCACCAAATTATGCTGAAAATGAAGTGTTTTATCAGAATTACAATGAACAAAACCCGCAAGGCCCCTGGAAAGATTTTCTGGTTTTTGAAGTAATTGGTGTTCTGGTGGGGGCTTTTTTCTCGGGTGTAATCGGGAAAAGAGTGGGCCTGAAGCTTGAAAAGGGACCACGTGTCACCAACTACACCCGGGTGGGCGCTGCTATTCTCGGAGGTGCGCTTTTTGGTTTTGGTTCGCAACTCGGGAGAGGTTGTACCAGCGGCTCGGCACTCAGCGGAATGGCCGTGTTGTCGCTGGGCGGGATTCTGACCATGCTGGCGATATTTGGCGCCGCTTATGCACTGGCTTATTTTTTTAGAAAACTCTGGCTAAATTAATTGAATTATGGGACCATTAGTACCTTTTATTATAAGCGAAGAACTTAGCCTTGTTATTGCATTTTTTCTCGGAATCGGTTTTGGATTTGCACTTGAGCAAGCCGGATTTTCATCTACCAAAAAACTGGTAGGTCTGTTTTACGGCTACGATTTTACTGTGCTCCGTGTATTTTTTACCGCGGGAATCACAGCAATGGCAGGAGTTCTTTTGCTGGGCCATTATGGCCTGCTCGATTTGGGTGTTATTTACATCAACCCAACCTTTCTGAATTCAGCACTGGTGGGGGGCGCCATTATGGGAGCCGGATTTATCATTGGCGGTTTTTGTCCGGGAACCAGCGTGTGTGCACTGGCAATTGGTAAACTCGATGCACTGGCTTTTCTTTTTGGGGCAGCACTCGGAATTTTTGCATTCACCGAGAGTTTCCCGCTGATTGAAGATTTTTACCGCGCCGGTAATATGGGGCAAATCAGAATCTCCGATTATTTTGGAATGTCGAACATTGCATTTGGTTTTATTCTGGCCATTATTGCAGTTGGAGCTTTTGTTGCCACCTGGTATATCGAAAACAAAGTGAATAACAGGAAACCGGTAATTGCTTCACAGCAGAAAAATAAATACATTGGTGCAGTAGCTGCGCTATTCGTTGTTCTGGCAGTGGTGGCAATTTTTCCCGGAGAAAAAGAAATAATTAATAACCGGATTGCTGAAGCAAAGCGCCAGCAAACCTGTGTTTTCAAGGAAATGTCGGCCGACAAGCTGTCCAGCGAAATTGTGAATAAATACTATGCGTTAAACGTTATCGATGTGCGCTCACCCGAAGAGTTTGAAGCGTATCACCTTCCGCTGGCGGTTAATATTCCTTTCGATCAAATGATGGAACGACAATACGAGCCGATTTTCAAACAGCGGCTGAAAACCAATGTTTTTTATGCCGGCAGCGATACACTTGTACGAATGGCCTGTCTGAAAGCCAGATATATTGGTAAATCCGAAAATTTTATTTTGAAGGAGAGCCCCGGTGAATTCCGGCAAATGTTTTTTGAAGCTGAACCACCACCGCCCGATGCCTCGAAAAGTCAACTGGAATTGTATACTTTCAGAAATATAAATGCTGAAAAGATGAACGATTTGGTGGATGCGCTAAAAAATATCGGAGCGCCAGTGAAACGCGAAAAAGTTACCATTCAGGGGGGGTGTTAACCAGTGATTCTGTTATTTTGAGATTGCTTTCCATACAGGTTTTTTAGTCCGGTTTTAATTTTTTGGTTATTTTTCTGAAATAATTACAGAAAATAATCAACATGCTGAAATATTCAGAAGCACTTGAAATTATTTTGTCAAATGCCACTTTAATGCCGGTTGAAAAGGTGGAGTTAAAGGAATCGTTAAAACGCGTTCTGGCAACCGATGTGGTTCACGACATGGACATGCCGCCTTTCGATAAATCTTCGATGGACGGTTTTGCCTGCCGGAAAGCAGATATGGGAAATGAACTGGAAATTATTGAAACCATTCACGCAGGTAAAAATCCGGAGAAAAAAATTGCTGAAAATCAATGCTGTAAAATAATGACCGGCGCTGTGGTGCCTCCCGGAGCTGACTTTGTGTTTAAAAAAGAAGATGCTTTTATTAACCGGGCAGGTAAAGTTGTCTGCAAAAATCTCCGGTCGGAAAATTACATTTGTTTCCGCGGCGAAGATATCCAAAAAGGAGAAATTGTTCTGGAAAAATCAACCCTGATTACTTCCCGTCATTTGCCGTTGCTTGCAGGCGCCGGTGTTACGCGCCCAAATGTTTATGCCTGGCCTGGTATTGTTGTTTTTGCCACTGGTACCGAATTGGTGGAGCCATCGGAAAAGCCGTTTCCTTATCAAATCAGGAATTCCAATTCAAGCCAGTTGCTTGCGCAAATTGCTGATTTGGGCATCGATGCTGCATATGGCGGAATCATTAAAGATGAAGAAAAAATTCTTTCAGAAAAAATAGATGAAGCATTCGATTCTAACCAGCTTGCCATTCTTACCGGAGGCGTTTCGGTAGGAGAATTCGATTTGATTCCAGATGTACTTCAAAACATGGGATTTGAAATTCTGGTTTCTTCAACAGCTATAAAACCGGGGAAACCAATGGTTTTTGCACGAAAAGGAGATAAATATTGTTTTGGTTTGTCAGGCAACCCGGTTTCTTCTTTTGTGCAGTTCGAAATGTATGTGAAACCATTTCTTTACGCGCTGATGGGACACTCATTTGTGCAAAAAATCTTAACTTTTCCGCTGGGAGAAGATTTTTACCGCCAAAATGCTGAGCGGGTAAATTTAGTGCCTGCAAATTTAAATGCCGAAATGGAAGTGATTCCGGTTGAATTTCACAGCTCGGCACATATTAATGCTTTAAGCGGGGCGTCATATTTACTTGAAGTTCCGAAAGGTGTAACTGAAATTAAAAAAGGTGAAAAGGTAAATGTTAGACCGTTATAACAGAAATATTACTTACCTGCGGATTTCGGTAACCGACCGCTGCAACCTGCGGTGTATATATTGCATGCCCGAAGATGGAGTGCGCCTGCTTCCCAAAAAGGAAATTCTCAGCCTGGAAGAAATTGCCGAAGTAGTAAAAGTTGGCGCTGAACTGGGCATCAAAAAGGTTCGGTTGACGGGCGGTGAACCATTGGTACGAAAGGGAATTGTAAATTTGGTGGAGATGATGAGCCGGATTGAAGGCATTGAAGAAATTACAATGACTACCAACGGAGTTCTTTTGCCGAAATTTGCCAAACCGTTAAAAAAAGCCGGTCTCAAAAGGATAAACATCAGTCTCGACTCGTTGGTGCCCGGCCAGTATGAAAGCATCACCAGGGGCGGCAATCTCCAAAATGTTTTTAGAGGAATTGAGGCAGCGAAAAATGCCGGTCTGACACCCATTAAAATCAACGTAGTAAAACTAAGCGACGGATCAAACCAGCAGACTGATTTAATAGAGAAATTTGCAGCCGATGAAGGCGTTCAGGTGCGGTTTATCACTCAAATGGATTTGCAATCCGGTGGTTTTTCGCAGGTGGAAGGCGGCGATGGCGGGAATTGTGTGATTTGCAACCGGCTGCGGCTCACAGCCAACGGAATGATAAAGCCTTGTCTTTTCAGCGAAAAAGAATTCAGTATCAAAGAACACGGAATCGAAAAAGCTTTTTTAAAAGCGCTGAATGTTAAACCTAAAAAAGG
>Ga0102941_1001662_pt1 | contig 10371 bp, 5 predicted proteins | sample SalPonR2_C_D2_MG_FD_79281 | JGI IMG/M metagenome (GOLD analysis project Ga0102941, IMG submission 79281) | Salt pond soil microbial communities from South San Francisco under conditions of wetland restoration - Salt Pond MetaG R2_C_D2_MG | ecosystem: Environmental > Aquatic > Marine > Intertidal... | reverse complement strand
TGTCCTTATTCTATCCTTTTTTTTAAGAAATGGAGCCCATCTTCCAGATAATAGCTTAGGGTATACATACAATTTTTTATACTTTTCTATTACGACCATCCTTTATTGTGGAACCCAAATAGACTATGCATAAGGGTTGCAGAAATGCAATTTAAGTTGATTTTATCCAATAGTATTCTCAATCCAAAATTTACTTTTTTTTTTGGCGTATCCGCCACGCTTACGGTTCTGAATATTCCAATGCTGCGCTTGTGAAACAGCGTGGCGGTCGTTACGTCCGGGGATTGCGGACTTGGACCCCTCCGTCAGCTGGTGGAGAGCCAGCCCCATCCCTGATGTGGGGCTTTCGGATTCTTGAGATGGTAGGACCGGATTCTGTCTATTTGCTACCAAGGAGATGTTCGATTGTCGGCCAATGGTTCTCGTGAAGCTGCGTATAGGTCTTAACCTGCCCTTACAAAACGCTCACTCATCTGAGCTACTCCGGGCGGCGGTTTCAACTTTTTTTAAATAAAAGGAAAGCACCAAAAAGGGCTAATATAACTCCAGCTATTAAAACGAGGTAGACCCAGGAAGATGAATGCCTGACTGTAATCACCTCATCCTGGCCTAGTAAGACGAAGGCCCCCCAATACATGGGATGGTGAAAATCAGATAGTTCCGAATCGCTCAAGATACTCCTTTGTGCCAGCCCTAAAGCTTCGGATACGGAATGGTCACTATCCAGGTGTCGATAAAACTCTTTCATGAAAATAGGTGAAAAGGCATCGCTGGATTTCCAGAGCGTCATGACTATACTTTGAACACCCGCTTGTTCGAAGGCCTTTCCGATGTATTGGGATCCGATTCCGGACACCAATTTTTCACTATAGCCGGTATTACAAGCACTCAATACGGCCAAAGAGGCATTTAGCTTCATAGAGGACAATAGATTTATATCCAAATATCCCGAATAAACAGAATCTTCCTGCATCAGCAGGGCGGAAAACTCTGGTTGATCGGCATCCACATAACCATGCGTGGCTAGGTGCAACAGACCATAATTGCTGGCCTCCCTTTCAAAAATGGGTATTGTAGCTGACTTTCCTTCGATAGTTTGGGCATGATATTCTTCTGTCAAGAATGCAGCCTCTTTTTTTGCTCCTGGAAGGTCCGAATAATCGTCATCTAAATTTCTTTGAACGTCTACCACGGCAATACTAGAATGATCCTCAAAATTTGGTGCTACAACTAATACGCCACTGTTTGGAGTTAATGATTCCCTGAGGGTCGGCTGCGTGCGGTATTGGATATAATGTTCTAGAAAAATATATGGCTGATCTGCATAGCCCAGTTGAGGATTTTGGGCTTGGACTAGCAAATGCCAGGGCGTATGCGCACTCATACCATGACCTAAAAAAATTAATTTACTTCCCTTTTTTATTTCTTTTATTGGCTGGATTACGCTTTGGTATAAATTGTATCCACTGCGCAAAAAGGCTTCTTTTTGTCGCTCTTTGTCAAAGTCATAACTAGCTATATCTACAATGGATGTTCGGAACTCTTCCGCCAGTAACAAAAAAGAATCCGTCGGAACACTCGTATGGTGAATTAATTTATCTTCATCATAATATAAAACAAGTACACTTTCCTTCGTTTCTAAAAAATCAATAGCAATTGCATCCTCTTCAAGGTAAAATTCGTCTGGACTTTTTTCATGTTTAGAAGGAGTTTGTATTGTATGCTCTATGATGCGCAGATTGTTTTCCTGCATTTGTTGCTTCAAAATTTGGTTTGGATTCCTTTCGTAGCGGGACCGCAAACGCTTGTTTTTCAGAATCAGGCCGGTGATGATTTTCGGATCCTTTTGATATTTATTACTAAAAATAGAATGCAGCTCCACATCCTGCTTCAAAAAATATAGTCGGTTTAAGATTTGACCTAGGGGTTTCCCGGACTGAATATGATATTTTATCACGGAATAGGTGGTGGATGCTAGCGTATTTTGATTGGTAGACTTATCCAAAGGAGATTGAGCAACCAACCAGGAAGCAAAGCGATAAAAGTTGTCGATGTTTACATCTAGTAATTCGGAATTAAAGCGCTCCGTATGATTTAACATATCTCTAAGCCTTAGCGAAAGAAGATGAAGTGTAGAAGCGTTAAGTTTGAGCTCATCGAGATAGTCGGTGTTTTCCTTAGCCAGCCGTTCTGAGTCAAATGCACTATCCCAGAGTGCAAATAATTCATTATCACGAGCCAGATTTCGAAGCAAATAGGCTTTTAATATATAATAATTTCGACTTGAAGATTCATGTATCAAAATATCCGGGAACTCTGTCACTAATGCATCCAACTCATCCAGCGCCTTTTGATAATTTCTGTGGTAAAACAAATCCGCATGATTGCGATCCATCTCGGCGATTAGCCGGCTGGGATGAGAGGGGTGCATGTCTTTGTAAAAATCGATAACCTCCTGTATGTATCGAAGGCGATAGGCTAGGCGTGTGTCTAAACTATCGGTTATTACTGGCAGACCATATATGGACTCAGGGAGATCATATATATAGTTATATCGGTATATATTGTAAAATGGATGAGCATAATGTGTTTTGGGTGCTCTCTCTAATAATTCTTCCAGTAAGGGTTGCCAATTTTCTGCTTCCTTCTCTTGGCCGTTGCGAATGTAAAAACCATATAGGACCAATACCTTCGAAAGGCTATCTAAATATAATTCTCCATAGGGCTTATCACTGACATGATCTAAAGCCATTTTATAGGACAATTCTTCTGCCTGATGATTATTGAGTCTGCGGAAGCAATATCCGATATTGTAAAACCAGGAAGATAGGTAATCGATTCCCTTGAAATCCATCTTTTCCCAGGCTCGGTAAGCCTTAAGACCATGTATTATGGCTTTGCGATACTCGCCTTTATCGACTAGAACATAAGAAATATCGTAGTGTCCATATCCAATTTGTTCAAGATCCTCCGGCATATATCTTTCGATCATCTCCATTTCGAGATACTCATACTTCAAACTGGAATCCACCTCAAATAATGATCCATAATAGTGCCCAATATGTCCGTACCACTCTGCCAGTTCTTTACAGCTTTCTCCTCTGACATCAATGAGGTCTGAAACAATTGCTTTGGAATAATCCACCGCTTCTTCGAGGCGATTTTCCCAGGAACCTAAACCAAAAACATATAAAGACTGCAATTTCAGCGCTACTTTAAAAGAATCTTGCACCGGCCGTTTTGCTAAATCAGCTTGTTCCTGTTTCAAGAAAGACTTCCACTCTTTATAGGGCATAGCCTCTTCGTAAATTAAGCCTTGCATCAGGTCTAAATAGAGGGAGTCTGTGAGCGGCATTTGTTTTTCCAATTCTAGTGCACCTAATAAAAATATACGTGCAGAATCTATTGACCCTTTTGCCTTATAAAAATGCGATGTGCTTATAAATACAGCTGCAGTATCTGATTTGCTTGCAGCATGTGTTAAAGCATCTTGTAAGTATAATTTTGTTTCTGAAAAAGAAATCTCTTTCTGATCTAGACAGACCTTCGCTTTGTGCAAATTCACCTCAAAATCAGTTTGACCTAATGCTAATAATGCATAAAATAAAAGCAGAAATGTGATTAGCAATGAATATAAGTTCTTATGATTCATTTGAAGTAGTATTGAAGATCCCCTAAAATACTAAAAAATGCAGCATCCGTAAAGATGCTGCATTGCTTAACTCCACATAAACAATTTATGTTGAGTATCGAAGAACGATTTTCGTCCTCATAGGATGGATGGGATCCTCTTTTTTGATAGCTGGGATAATCTATCTAAAAGATCCTGAAGACGTTTTTTTATTCCTCGCATTCGCCAGAGGTAACATTGGTATATGAGATTCCGTCGATAGTCAGATCGCTGTTACTGTCATAGGAAATTCCACAGCCATCTACATTTTTAATCTCTCCGTTACGGATAGTTGCTACTGCGTTTACGGCTCGGAATCCATTCTCTCCATTGCAGCAAACTACAAAGGAGTTCCCAGCGCCGTCAAGTTCAAAGTTTTCGATACGGTTGCTTGTATTTCGGGAAGCGATGTGGATACCAGCCCAGAAATTGGAAGCTCCTGTAGATGTTCCCTGAAATATTATTGGATCGGAAGCCGTACCCACTGCATTTATAGAAGCTGAATTTGATATAAAGATACCTCCATCACTTTCAAAATTAAATACTACTCCCGGATCTATAGTCCAGTTCGCTTCCGCATTGATATCACCTCTCACCTGATAGGGTATATTATTTTTTGGAGCGGTACTGGTATTCGTCAATGTTCCACCATCTATGAGTATAGCATCAAGATCATTACCTGTATAATCCGAGCCTTCACCATCCAGATCATTTATATTGTCAAAAGAACACAGAATGGCTGCATTTGCATGACCAGTGATACTGATATTGGAATAGTCATTAAAATCGTATTCCGAACGCATTATGATTCCATAGTTGGCTCCATTTGAAAGCGATGTGTTTTTAATGGTTGCTTGACCACTTTGAAAAACCAAACTTCCTGCATCACTACAGCATACAACAAAGTTGCTACCGGCATGCTGTATATCCACGTGATCTAAAGAGTTTTTGGAATTATTTGATTCAAAATGAATACCTCTCCAATAGCCGGGAGATTGGACTTCTCCTCTAAAGGTGATCTTATCGCTCGCTTGTCCATTGGCTTCCAGATAACCTGTACTATTGATGTATATGCCTCCATTGTTTGCCATGATAAAGTCTACTCCTGGATCTACAGTCATCGCATCGGATAAAGTTATAGTACCAGTAGCAGAGAAAAAATATGGAACTGATTGGTTGCGAAAATCTGCGGACTCTGAAATCGCATTTCCTACTACCTCGATATAGTCATCATCATTACCACTAAAATCACAATTTTCGTTGTTTAGGTCACTGATTTTGTTAGTGCTTATCGAAACAGGAGCCTCTTCATGTGTATTGATTACAATATTATTAAATGTACTAACTCTAACTTCATCACGAATGATTAACCCATAAGCTGCTCCATTCTCTATAGTTACATGGCTAAGTTTGACACGTCCTGATTTTAATTCGAGCGAAGTGGGTGAGCCACAACACTCTACAAAATTTTCTCCTGCATCTTTGATAATTACGTGCTCTAGTTCGTTATCAGCGGAATTGCTTTTAAATAAAATCCCTCTCCAAAAACCCGAAACTTCATTTACTCCACGGAATACTACAGGCTCATCTTCTGTTCCCTGGGCATTCAGTGATCCAGTACTAATATTGAAAAAAGTTCCTTCCCGGAACGCAATTACGACCCCCGGTTCTATACTAATGGCTGCCGAAATATCGATACCGCAATCTACGATATAGTCAATTGTTCCTGGACCATTTTCTAGGGTTTGTGCCGAGGCTAGACTATTACAGGTCAATAATACCGGATCGTTAGTGTTGGATCCGGTATCATCGTCATCATTATTGTTTGATACGTATCCATTGGGCTGCTCACAGGAAAGTAATGATTCGTCGGGGTTTCCAAGACCGTCCCCATCAAGATCTTGATACCAAAGCATCTCTTCGCAAGGCATTGGATCATCTGTGTCATCGCTACAAGAGAATAATAATAGCCCTAAGGTCACTGTTAGGGCAAGCATAAAGTTCATGTTCTTCGAATTCATGATTAAAAAGTTTTTGTTTGTACTTTATGGAAAAAAATGTGATAAGGTTAACAGTCGGGACCATTTTTTTTAAAACATGTGAACGGATAGTGCCTGTGCAGATTATCACATCAGTCAACCTACTAGGATTCTGGATGAAATACAGGATACATAAGTATAAAAATGTCAATAAGTTATCGGATCCTAAACATGGCTGTTATATAATGGGTCGGACGGGTATGAGGCGTGTATTCAGATAATAAAATTCGAGAGTTTTATGATGATGGGATTGAAGTTTTTTGATTTTATTCCAGTAGTTAGACTGAGTACCCAATCTGCGGTTTGAACTTTTGTAAGATATTCTAATTATAATGGAGTTTAAAGTCGTGTAATACCTGCCTCGATTCATGAGGCCTAATCAGTAGGTATTCGAATTTTTAGAATTTCAGCCAGGCTTTTATCAGATTTCATTGTACCCATATTCTAAAACAGCTATTAAACTTTAGTTCATTGATTGTATGCATCAATATCTCGGTGATTGGAAGAGCAAGAAAGATATGTTTCATAAGCTCAAGACGGGATCTGAAACGGATTTAGTGCTAGTGACACTAGCTAGGGGCAAGTTTATTTGTTTGTGCTTATGTACGCTCATGTTTTGTTAATTTACTACTGATAACCAAATATAAGGTGAAGACGATAAGCATATATTCTAAATATATAAGCAAGTATGAAATCAAATAATATGCAAAAACTGTTAACTTTCCGCCCATTTATGCCATAAGAAGTGAAAAGTAGAAGAAATAAAGATTGGAAGCAGCAGATTGAGTTGCTGTATGTAAGTTATCAAGAGACTTTTCATCATTGGGCCAGGAAACAGTTCCCAAATATGGACATTGCCACAATTGAAGACACCTATCAAGATGCCATCATCGCTTTCATCGAAGCATTAGAAAAGGGTGCCTATGATCCCGTAAAATCCAGCGAACAAACCTACCTATTTAGCATTGCCAGGTATATGTTTTATAAAAAAGCCAAGCAGAAAACGAGGGAATTTAGTGAAATTTCAGACTCTGTTCTCGATCAGACTGTCGCAGAGTTTTCTCTCGAGCCAAAGGATGCTACTTCCAGAAGGTTGCTAACAGCCTTAGAAAAATTGGATGCCAGATGTCGACAGCTCCTAAAAGCGTTTTACTATCAAAAATATAGTATGGATGAAATTGCTGAACAGTTAGGTATGAAAAATAGAAATGTAGTGAAAGTGAGTAAATACCGGTGCCTGGAGAGAATCAAGAAAATCATGAATGTATGAAACAGGAATGGGTAGATTTGATCGATAAAAAACTACAAGGAACTTGGGCAGAAGCAGACCAGGTAAAGTGGGAAGAATATAGCCGGAATCCGGACTTTCTAGAATTGCAAAAGGAGTTGGCGTCCTTTTCCGAAACCTTTCAGTGGGCAGAGCGCAAGGAACGAAAAGCGTTTTTAAAGGGTCTATCAAATGAAACCAAATCCAACAGAAAGCCCTGGTGGGCGGTCGGGATTATATTTGTTCTTCTGGGTTTGACCATTTGGATTATTTATCAATATGAGCCTACTGAATCGTCCAACCCTTCGGAAGCGATAGCCGCTTTATACCCACCACCTACAAATACGGTATACCCGCGTATGAGGGGAAGGAAATCTTTAGATACGATTGAGCAGGCATTTCACCACTATGACTCAAAAGAATTTGATAAAGCATATGCACTTTTTCTACGAGAGGGAAGTTTTCAAACGTCTATGGAACTCCGATTTTATGCCGGCGTAAGTGCATTGTATGCGAATATGCCGGATGCGGCGGTAGAGATGCTAACTCCTATTTCTCAAAGTGACCATACACGTAAATATGCAGCCATGTTCTATTTGTCCAAAGGATACTTAGATCTTCAAAAGCCCAGTAAAGCTACTGCTCTTTTAATAACTTTAGGAGAGATAGAATCTCCCTACCAAAACCGAGCTGCTTCTGCATTAAACCGGATCAAAAGCCAGAACTAAAAATGCGATAGAAAGATCTCCAGCCTGACAAATACGCACGCAAGGCTATTTTATTTTTTTATACCCTTCATATCCCATCTGCCACCCAATACAAGGAGGTGCGAGGAATCTGAGTCTTTTTTGTCTGATTTTTTCACACTTCGTTAGTATTGTGCAATGGGAATCAATTTCTAGGTCTTGAGCTTCAGCATTTGGAGAGCACCTCGGGGTCGCAATGTTTTGGGCTCGCTGTTCGCTCGGCAAAAAAGATCACAAAAGGCGGAAACAACTTTGACATTCTGCTAGCCAAGTCGCAAAGAACAGGTGGAGACCTAAGCAGATATCTGGAGAACTATCGTGAAAACGTTTTTTTTGTCTTGTTTAGTGGAAGGCAGATGGGTACATTTCTCCAGTGTGTATTTTAATTATTTTAGATTACACAGAATTAATGACCACGAAATTCTTTTAATTTGAGAACTTGTTATATTTGAAGATTGATTAATTAAAATCTCTGTTTTTATGAGATACTTAGTATTGACATTTCTGTGGGTATGCTTTTCTATTATAGCTTGGGCACAAGAGCCGGTATTTTCGGCTCAGTTTTTGGAAAATGAACTCTTTGAGCCTACTTCTGTGCAAGTTCTACACGTCGAACCGATGCCAGATTCGATCTTGGTGGCTATAGAAATAACAATGAGGGGGGCTATCCAAAAACGCAATGGTTCTTTTATGTCTGGAGGAGGTGACCTGGAAACATTGAAGGCTACTTATATTTACATTTTGGATCATGAGGGTAAAGAGATGACGAAAGAGGTGCATTGGTTAGAACCGAGGAAAGCCCCGAAGTCATTTAATATCCTCAACATGTCGGCGCTCGAACCTAATTATAAAGTTATTGCCACAGAGGAAAACGCACTTTCTAATTCTGACTATCGACGGCTACAATTTAAGAGAGTGCTAAAAATGTCTGACGAAGATCTATCGGCTGCGATGAATGGAACTATTGACGAATTCTTCGAAGATTTCACTTCCCCGCTTCAAGACCTAAAAGGATTTTTTGAAGAGGAAGAATTTAAAGGAGATAATCTACCGGATGCAGTTTATAAAACGGAACCTATCATGTCGGCATTTGGTGGAAAACTTAAAAAAGTGAGAACGACACATTACACCAAGCGTCCCAACGGAGGGTCCAGCATATTGACTGGTCGATATGAAATAAAAGAGATGGAAACGTATAAGGTGGATATGGAAGATTTATTTGATAATGACAAAAAGCGTTTTACATTATCAAATCATACCGTGAGAGACCCGATTTCGGGAAATGCGATGATATATGCCGGAGTTAAGATCAAAAAAGACAAAAGTGAGAAGGATAATAAATATTTTGAGCACATTTTATTGACTTATGACAGAGCAGGAAAATTAAAAAAGAAGGTTGTTTTAAATAACGAGGAGCCTTGGGGAGTCGGAACCGGAAAGCTAATCGGAGCAGAATCTTTTGCTAAAATTATTGATCCCGCTTTCGATCATTTATTTATAGCACAGAACCCGCCGAAAAAGGCATGGGTCAAAAACCCTAACCAACAACGATTTCTTATCCTAAATAAGGAGGGAGAAATTGTACTTTCAGAAGTTGTCCCTAGTGTGTCACATGGATCAAAATTGCTGCAACGTGCGTCACCCATAAATGATTCTGTTGTAGTAGTGAACACCTATGCGCCTGCTGAACCTCATCCCTTTGCCGGGATTTATACATTGGATCCTAGAACAGGGCTTTTAGATCAAAAAATCTTACAAACCGGAGCTGAAAATGCTCAAGCAGTTCCCTTCATCCCTACCTCTTCAGCTAAGCGAATTAGAAATAAGATGCACTATTTAGCAGAAGATGGATCGCGTTATTTACTGGACATGCTAATTGTGAAAGGAACAAAAGCGACAAGCACCCAACCGGGGCAACCGGCTCGATATTATAATTACCTGTTCTACAGGGTAAATCCCGACGGTACCCTTTCTAATGTGGCCGTTCTGGAGCGCTCTTTCGATAGTTATACAGAAGCCATGGAAGTAGAATTTCTAAATGAAAATGAAGATGCTTTTTACATTAAACTTACCGAGCGGCAGGATGGACAAGCGTATCTAAAAATGGCTACTGTCCAAAAGGCAGATATGTCAGTTAGTAGTTTTTCTTTACCTTTTCCATTGTTGGATGAAAAATCCGTATACACAGGTGAGGATCATACCTACTTCATGGTAAAAGATGAGTCAGGTTTGATTCGATTGCTATCCTATTAGTCAGAAACCCATTTTGTATTGATACCAGGCTTTCATTGTTTTATGTATATCCATGATTTGATATCATAATCGTTCAGGAAATAAATTGAGAAGATATTATGGCCATTTAAATACGTACACCTCTTAAATAATAAGGTAAAAGTATGGAATCGCAAGCCCCAAATTATTTATTAACTCAAGAATTCATTAGAACGACCATTCATCAGTGATCGAAAGGGATCGAAGACCCTTTAAGTGAGACCCCGATCTGGGATCTATAGATCGTAAACCGTCCCGGACTTGATCCGGGATCTGTAGATCGCATACCGTATTCAACTTATAGACTCCGGGTCACGCACGGAATGAGGATAATATTGGGTTTTTTTATTGAGCACAATACAACGCGAAATCTGCAAC
>Ga0102941_1001661_pt1 | contig 10371 bp, 9 predicted proteins | sample SalPonR2_C_D2_MG_FD_79281 | JGI IMG/M metagenome (GOLD analysis project Ga0102941, IMG submission 79281) | Salt pond soil microbial communities from South San Francisco under conditions of wetland restoration - Salt Pond MetaG R2_C_D2_MG | ecosystem: Environmental > Aquatic > Marine > Intertidal... | reverse complement strand
TTCTTAAATCAGTCAGTTTGTCGGAGTCGTACAAAGATTCCAAATATTTTAATTTGTCATATAATTCTGGATATACAAGTCCATCTTCTAAATCGTTAACTAACCCTATTTCTTTAACAACACCGTGGATTTTCCAAGTATCATCTTCTTTATTATAAACATATTTCCTACCACCACTATCATTGGCGTTATCTAGATCTTTTGGACCATTAGGAAAACTGTTATTATTCACCATCTTATTTATTTTTGTAAGATGGCAGCAGTTAAATGTTATATAATTATTTTAAAAATAATTGATTCCACGTTCTCCTGTCCAAAAAGCTAGTACGTTCATCGCGTGAGTCCCACGCTCTTTCACTTTCTGGACCTTCTGTTATTTGGATGCCTATTTTATCTTTAGGTGTTATGCCTCTAATTGATGACCATGGAATTGTAATATCAATATTGTTGCCTTTAATATTTATTATTACTTCTCCAATTTCTTCCCATATAACTCTATGGAGAGCAGTTCTGGACACATTGTCTTCATTGATGCGCCACAAACCACCTACATACTTGAAAGCTGTTATTTCGTCGGATAAAGGATCTATCATGAGCTGATAAAAAGTTTCTGGATTATCTAAATCTGCTAGGAAGATTTCAAATACCTGTCTGTCTTCTTTTTTAACATGAAAAAACAAAGATTCTTCATTATGTGTGGACCAAACCCACACCGATGGGTCATTAAACAATGAAGGTAAAGCATCTACACCATCAACACTTAAGCTGCTTGAATGGTAACTTATTCTGTCACCTCTTTCGTTGTTTGGTAGTTTATTGTTAAAAAAAGAATAATAAATTACACCAAATATTATAGAAATTATTATAATTAAGAATATTCTTCTTTTCATCTTTGTCTCCATTCATTTTCAACTTCTAAATAATAATTTGACATTTTATCTCTAGTTGAAGACACCGGAGAAAGATCGCCATTCAATAGCCTATATATACCATAAGAATTACCAATTAATAGTGAAATTCCAATTTTATTACCACTTGAAGCTACAAATCTTCTATGACTATGTGATGCTCTTAATATACTGGATTCATAAGATCTTATCCTCAACACGTATTGCTTTTTGTCAGCTTCCCAGCTTTCATATGCACTAATAATTCTGGAAGTGATATCTTCCTCTGACTCTTTTATTGTTGTTAACCTTGTTCTCCACCCAGCTTCTGGTTGATAATTTATGTAATTAGAATTTATTGATTCCCATTCTGCACTATTTTGATCAACACCTTCCAATGCCCTTTCTCTTAACGGCTGTCTATAAACCCACATCATCCATGAGAACATATCATTCAAGTCGTTTCTATTAGCCCCTACATCAATATCAAGGTTGTGTTTTTGTAAAAATTCTATTTTATATGGCATAAAATTAAAAGATTCATAAGATTCAATCCGTTCATCAGCCATTCTTGTAACCAATTCTAACAAATCTTCACTATTTTCTACACCATTAAATTCTGTTCTTTCATAATCAGTAATGTTTGGCATGTCATTAAATAAATCAGATAAATAATCAATCCTGACGCTTTCTTCAATATTAAACCAGTTTAAATCATCAAGTGGGTATGACTCATCTAAATCTATGGAGTGGTTATTAATTAATCTACCTGTTTCCCTCCACATCGAATCAACATGAGACGGAGGAGAACCAACAAAAGTTTCATATTCAGTTTTTAAGGATCTTATAGAAGATTTAATTAATGCCAATTCACTTTCTGATAGTAAGGACAAATCGTCAGGCATTAAATCTTCTAATCTATCATCATATTGTCTGTTTAATTCTAATATAATTTCAAAATCATCGGACATCATAGAACGAACATTTCTCATGACTTGACTAATTAAAATATCAATAGCTTGGTCATCATTTAAGAACGTGTACCATCCACCATTTTCATTTACTTCTTTTTGAACAATTTCAACTACTGTTGACATTATCAGCTGTCGTCTAGAAGCCCTACCTTCTGGCGTGGTAACAAGCAAAAATTTGTCATTGTAATTTTCAACTATTACTGGAGTTGGATTTTCAACAGTTGGCCTAAACTGTTCTACTTGCTCAACTTCATTGTGTGTCAATAGATCTTCTGGTTGATTGATGCGACTATTCTCACCCATTTTAAAAACGCCATATCCAATTAAAGGAACAGCAATTACAGCAGCTGTTACTACAGCACGTCTTTTAATACTCATATTAACTCCTGGTTTATTTTTTAAATAATATTGTCAATAAATAAATAATAGTTGTAATAGTCCTATTAAAAATCCTATTATAGCGCCAAATATTTCTATTGATTTTAACTCATTTTTAGCAACTGTTTGGACCATATTTTCTAACTTTACTATATCAAAAGAATTTATCTTGTTTTCTACTATACTATAGACATCTATGACCTCTTCGCAATTCATTTCTAGTTTATTGAATTCTAACATTATTTCTTTGCATAAAAAATCAACCACAAAATGATTTAATGGTATCCCATCAAGTTTTACTAATAATGATTCTTTAATAATTTTGAAAATTTCTTCTTTATTAATGTTTTTAAATATATCATCAGAACTTATTAATTCGTCTTTTATTATATTAGATATCTTGCGTGATATATCATTTCTTCTTTTTGGGATTAATCCTTGTATTCCAAAAATTTTGTTTCTAGGATAAAAAAGCATTTTAATAGCTATTTTATTTGTTAACCATCCTATCATGGCAGATAATATTGGTATTAGTATAATCAATTTGTTTTAGATGATTTTATTCTAGATCTTAATTGTCTTTCAGAATCAATTTTTTTAGATATTGATTCACAAACTATACTTTCAAATGATTTTAGTAATTCTTCAAATTCATCAACATATTCGGATGATTTATCACAAGTATCGGTGTCATTTTCATAATTGTTAATTACAAACAATGAATCAACAAATAGTTCAAAGTGTTTAATCATTTCTTCGTATTTTCTGACAACTTTTTTATCATGATTAAACATTTCCCTCCTATCAACAATGTAAAACCACTTTTCTACCAATTTAACATTGATATTTTTCCCAACAAATTTCTGAACTTCTTCTAGGTCATTAAATCTACATTTTTTGTCTTCTTTTCCAAAAAGCCACTTAAGGCCATCTATGAAATATTGAAAATTACTTTTGTCAGACATCTTTTTTATCTTTTATGTTATTAACATTAACTTGGTGTTCTAGAAATTCAATGTCTTCTTTTGGTATGGTTCTTATTTTGTTCATATTGCTGTCTGCGGTTGATTCGTTAATGAATCTCACAAGTTCAGACAAGTCTTGCCTCTTTTGTTGTAGTGCCAGTTTAGATAAATTCAATTTATTTTCTATTGAGTTTTTATGGCTTATAAGTTCTTCTGTTTCGCCGTGTTTTTTGATATGATAATTTATATCATATAATGCTGCGTCGTAGGCAGCGACTATTGAAATTAAACCTTCAATGTTATGTTCAATTTTACATTTTTCAAAATTTAATATTTTGGATGGGTTTGCAATCCCAAACATACTGCTAATTTTATACCATTTGTCAAAAATCCATATTCCAGAATCGACAATCTTTTTTTGGTTTTTCTTAAAAATATGTTGTGGAATACCAGAAGCTAAAGCAACTGATGTAATGAACGCAATTAATAATACCCCTTCAATCATCTTTTTCCTTTTTGAATTTATCCATTAATTCATATCTTCTAGCAACTTTGATACCACTGTCAGTTGTATTTCCAATGTAAGAAGAAACAATATTGTTTGTCATAGTAGAATCACCAAGATTGTTTATTTTGTCAAGATCTTTCTGTAATTCACCTATAATTCCCTCCTGTTTAAACAACACTTCGGCTAGTTGTGCATCAGAAAGTCTCTTGTCTAATACATTAGATTCATACGCATCTAAAGCTTTTTGCTTTCCTTCAATAAGTGATAGTTTTTGATTAAGAGATTCGCGCAATATTTTTAATTCTGTCTCTTTAACTTCCAAATCTTTAGAATACTCAAGTTTTTCTTCATCAGTACACTGATCACTATTTATGGCATAATTCAAAAATTCAATGTATTCTTCTTTTTTATTCAAAGTTTTCTGGTCAATATTGGCTTCAAGTATATTGTTATTCAATTTTTCTTTTTCATTTATAAATTCATTTTTAATACCATCCTTAGCATTAGCTAAAATAACTGATTTGCCAAATCTTGTTCTAGACCACCACCTTTTTATAGGACTAGTAACAATTTTAACTGGTTTTGTATTTCTACCAAACCATGCAGCTGCTATACCGCCAATAATTCCTAGTTCAATAAACATTCTATCTCCTCTTCAAACTCCACAGCTTTTCTTTTAATAAGATCTAAATTGTTTTGTCTAATTATGTACTGATTGTGGTCTGGATTACTAGAACTAATTTTTAAACCGCTTTTGTCTGTTATGTGTGGTATATGGTGTATTTGATACCCTGTTTTTTTGATATTTTCTAATAAAAACTTTTGCATTTTTACCCAATATCCATGTTCACTATCTTCTTTCCAATCAACTCCTCTACATATAAAAGTATTTTTCCATACTAAATCTTCAGTAAAATATATTGGCAAATCAGAAACCCATTCAAATCCATTATTTGTTATATGTTCTCTTATTTCATCTGACACATCACTCAATTTATAAATTTTATCGAATTCATAACCTAATTGACTTAGTACCCTAACATTATCTTCAATTTGCTCACAAGTCATGTATGGTGGTCTGATGATTTCCCAAATACACCTACCTGGTACTGGCACATGTGGATTTCCACTTTTCCATTTCTCATTAACCGAAGGATAACTATCAAAAGATTTTGAATTTTTAGCGTAAACATTATCAAATCGTAAATGAAATTCAGTGCCAAATTTCTTTGAAATTGCTTTGCTATAAATTATAGAGTATAAATGCCCCAAATGTATTTTCTTCTGTGGGTTTATTGATATAGCTACTCTGGATCTTGAAATATTATATAAATGATTCATTCTTTAACCCATTGTTCTAATAATTTAGACCATTTGTACCCATAAGGCGCATTCCAATCTTTGTTAAATCTGTTTATGACGAAATTGTCATTATTCCTTTTTAATAGAAAAGTAGTGTTTAATCCAATGACTTCATCTGACACCATCCACTCAACATCTTCGTCTAAAATTGGCGTTTTTATTTTGTGGTATTCCATTATTTTTTTAACTATGTAAGCGTATTGCTTGACAAACAACAAATTTAAAAACCCAGGATTGAAACTGTTTTCAGTCAACCAATCAACAGCGTTTTTAAAATTTTGGATATCATTAAATATTGTATAATGTTGTAACGATATTTTATAACTATCAAACATATTTCCTCTGTGTATTACAAATTCGTTAGGATCAATTTCATTCATCATTTGTTTATTATCATACAAATACTTAGTGTATTTCCCAAGACCTGGAAATACTTGGATTGTTCTTTCTTTGTTAATATAAACTCCAGAAAATGATTCTTCATCGTCAATTGGATATATTTCATTCGCCAGTTTTAGATTTAGATAAAATAAACAGCATTTTGCCCTATATGAATTCTTATCTTTCCAAATTTCTCCAGCGAACAAATAATTATTGTTTTCTCTACCGGCATTAAAAAATTTATCTATAGTTTTATCTTCTTGAATAAAGCAGTCTTCATGAAGGTATATTACATCTTCTATGCCATTGTCTAATAATTTTTTAAACACCAATGACTCTTGTATAGCTTCGAATTTATATCCATTTTTGAAAAATAATACATCAAACTTATCTTTTGTTATTTCATTTATCCATTCAAAAAAATCAGTTTCGTCTATTTCAAAGTCAAAAACATCATTAATGGCAACTATTACACAATCAACGTCAGAAGCAGTTCTATATATATTATAAATACACCTCAGTATAAATAACTGTGTACCTTCAATGTAATTGATGAAAACTACATTTTTATACTCGTTTGACAACTGAAAATCACTGTTCATTATAATTCTCTTTAATAAATTTCATTTCAGAAATAATATCATCCCATTTTGGATTAGAGTTGTTTGTCAATTGATGTTCATTTGATATAGTACCGTCAAAACCATATTTTAATAATTTTCTTCCATTTTTGTTATTGACCAATCCGGTTAGATCTTCTGTTCCGCCGTACAATTTCACGTTATATTTATTCTTCATCTTAATAAACCATTTTTTGCTATTCATGGTTGCATTTAAAGCAAATATGTTAGGTTTATATTTTGATATGTAATTTTCTAACACATTGCAGCTGCCCATATTACAACATGATTCTCTTATAGACTTGTGAAAAACTAGAGGAATTGATGTTTTAATGTTGTTTAAAGAGCAATATTCTAATATTATATCAAATCTTGACAAATACAGTTCATAAAACTTGTTTTGAAATTTATTATACCATTCTTCTCCAAATTGTTTGAAATCGGCACAATATGGAAGATTTATACCATTTTTCAACAATATTTCTAAGTCTTTTTCACCATGAAATGGAAATTTAATCCATAATTCATTAGAACTTGGCATAACCATCCAATACCATTTGCGATCAGTTATTATCCATTCATCAACTAAATCATTATTATTAATAATATTAATACAATTTTCTGACCATTCTTTTGAGCCATTTAAACTAATTTGTTTTATGCTATCACCATCAATAGTTGAAGACAGTTCAAATTTTTCTAAGTCAGATTCATCGATTACAGTTGGAATTAGAGAATAAATATAAAGGCCAAAATTTTTAGCTATTTCTATAAATTTTTCGTCATAAAATCCCCATAAGGCTATAGAATTAAATCCAAGATTTTTTATTGATTCTAAATAAAATTCGTTATTTTTATTGTATAATGACTCATGGCATGATTTCCATATATTTATAATGTACATCATAACTGAACAAATTGAACACCATTACTGCAGTCAAACGGAACCCATTCAGTACCATCTGGGCCAGTAACAACACACCCCCCGCACCCATTGAGTTCTGGGCCAAACCCTTCATCTACACATATACAAAAATCACACGAACCATTATTTGACCAACCACCAACTTCAAACTGCCAATCGCCCTCAGCAAATGAACAAGGAGGTTGTGCACTACTGGAGCCAGCTGGTTCACTGCTTGATGAACCACTATCATCACTGCTTGAGCTTGATTCGCTGATAGAAGATTCGCTGATAGAAGATTCGCTATCATCACTGCTTGATGAGATGCTACTTTCACTAATTGGATCGCTGATAGAAGAACCACTACTATCAGAAGAATCGCTACTATCAGAAGAATCGCTACTATCAGAAGAATCACTACTATCAGAAGAATCACTACTATCAGAAGAATCGCTGATAGAAGAATCACTACTATCAGAAGAATCACTACTGTCAGAAGAATCGCTACTATCAGAAGAATCACTACTGTCAGAAGTACTTGATGAACTACTGCTAGAAGTACTACTTAATGAACTACTTAAAGAAGATTCACTAGAACTGCTTGAAGAAGACTCGATTGGGTCAACTTCAATTGGTATAACTATGTCAATATCTTCATCACAAGGACCACTACCATCAGCACCACAAAACCAAAATTGTTCTTTGCAACTTGATAATTCAGGATCTGAATCTGTTATTATATCAAATGGAAGGTCTTTACCATTAGTCCAACTCAAATAACCTAAACGATACCTTACTGCATTATAACATCCAGACAAAGCAGTATAGCTTGGCAAATCAATGTCAGGCTTATTTAAAACTGGATTTACTTGATGGAATTGGATATTTTTTCTGTCATTATTGGCAATTTCTAAAGCCATAAAGAAATCACCAGTTGGCAAATCAGACTGAGCCCTAATATTTAATGTGTCATTCACCAAGTCACTAAGACTAGTCTTTTTGAACACAAAAGTATTTGTTGCTTTGCTAAATCTCAGATTACTAACAACTTCAACAAAGTCACCATTTGTTGGTGCTTCATCAACTACAACTTTCAAATAGCTTGCGCCATCATCGCCATTTGGCCCAGTAGGACCAATTTGTCTTATTTTGAACAAATTAGAAGGATCACTAAGAGTGCCTTTAATGCTAGCTGTTGTCTCTAATTCATTTAGTTTCAATGACAAATTTTTAACACCATTATCAGTATCAATATAAGTTCCATCAAGGTCAATCACGATCTCATGAAGTTGTTCATTAAACCTGTTGTAAATTCTTAAAGATACAGGATTTTTTATAGGAGTTGGAACATTTATATCAAATTCACCAGTTCTTCTATTGACTGGTCTAAATCTTTCAGTTGGTGGTGGCAACCCATTTCTGCCTTTAACACCTTTAACCCCCTTAGGGCCTTTTCTACCAACAGTTTTTCTTTGGGACATCCTTCTTTGAAGGGCGCCTTTGTTAATTTCTATTCTAATTGTGTCGTCATATTCTGTAGTAAACTTTAATAACTTATCTGAGCTATAAAAATAATAGAAATATGGTTTTACATCTGATCCAATTCTTAGATCACTTAGCTGGCCATCTCTAAACAGTCTATCAAGAGTTAATATTTTGTCATATAATTCAGGATAAACTAATCCATTTTGTCTTTCATTTACAAGATTAAGCTCATCTACAACACCAAATCTCTTCCAAGTATTGTCTTCACTATTGAATACGTAAGTTCTGTTTTTATTATCAACAAAACTATTTAGGTCTCTATTGTCTTTTTCTTTTATTCCAGAGCTAGATGGAGAAAGACTTGATTCTGTAGACGACGAACTACTTGATGATTCTGAGCTATTTCCAACTTCTGATGATTCTGTTGATGATGAACTACTACTTTCAAAAGGTGATGATTCACTACTTTGTGAAGAAGTAGAACTACTAGATGTGCTTAAGCTGCTGGTTGATGAAGTAGAACTAGTTTGTGTTGATTGCGAAGAACTACTTGATGACGATTCTGTGCTATCACTAGACGTTGATGAACTGGTTGATGAACTGGTTGATTGATCTGATGATGAAGATGATCTAGAAGAGCTTGTTGAAGTAGAACTAGTAGATTGATCTGATGATGAAGAAGACGTTGATGCACTGCTATCAGAGCTTGTTGAAGTAGAACTAGTTGATTGATCTGACGATGAAGAAGATGTTGATGCGCTACTATCTGAACTGGTAGAGGAACTACTTGAAGAACTAGTAGATTGATCTGACGATGAGGAAGATGTTGATATACTACTATCAGAACTAGTTGATGAACTGCTTGAAGAACTAGTGGATTGATCTGATGATGAAGAAGACGTTGATACACTACTGCCAGAACTATTTGAAGTAGAACTAGTAGATTGATCTGACGATGAGGAAGATGTTGATATACTACTATCAGAACTAGTTGATGAACTGCTTGAAGAACTAGTGGATTGATCTGATGATGAAGAAGACGTTGATGAACTGCTTGAAGAACTTGTTGATGAGCTGCTTGATGAAGAAGATGTTGATGCGCTACTATCAGAGCTTGTTGACGATGAACTAGTAGATTGATCAGATGATGAAGAAGATGTGGAACTAGATGACGATGAACTAGTAGATTGATCTGACGATGAAGAAGATGTGGAACTGGTTGACGATGAACTAGTAGATTGATCTGACGATGAAGAAGATGTTGATGCGCTACTATCAGAACTGGTTGATGAAGAACTAGCAGATGATGAACTAGTAGATTGATCAGATGATGAAGAAGATGTGGAACTGGTTGACGATGAACTAGTAGATTGATCTGATGATGAAGATGAACTGGTTGATATACTACTGTCAGAGCTATTTGATGTAGAACTGGTTGACGATGAACTAGTTGATTGGTCTGATGATGAACTAGTGGATTGATCAGATGATGAACTAGTGGATTGATCAGATGATGAAGAACTAGTTGAAGTAGAACTGGTGGATTGATCAAACGATGAAGAAGACGTTGATACACTACTATCAGAAGAAGAGCTAATGGATTGATCTGATGATGAAGAAGATGATCTACTACTTATACTGCTATCAGAACTACTTGAAGAACTAGTTGATGAAGAAGACGTTGATACACTACTATCAGAACTTGTTGATGAAGAACTAGTGGATTGATCTGATGATGAAGATGAACTGGTTGATATACTACTATCAGAAGAAGAACTATTACTCTGGTCTGATGGAGAAGATGAAGAACTAGTGGATTGAGTACTATCAGATGAAGAAGAACTAGTAGATTGATCTGATGATGAAGAAGATGTTGATATACTACTATCAGAACTAGTTGATGAACT
>Ga0102941_1001659_pt1 | contig 10376 bp, 7 predicted proteins | sample SalPonR2_C_D2_MG_FD_79281 | JGI IMG/M metagenome (GOLD analysis project Ga0102941, IMG submission 79281) | Salt pond soil microbial communities from South San Francisco under conditions of wetland restoration - Salt Pond MetaG R2_C_D2_MG | ecosystem: Environmental > Aquatic > Marine > Intertidal... | reverse complement strand
CCTCGGCTCGGTAGTCGAAGCCACCGGGGCACCGGTCTACGCCCATGTTGCGGATGCAGACGCCATCGACGCCCCGATCCAGCACCGCGTACACGAAGGCGACGTCATCGCCTTCGGCGACATCGCCCTTGGCACCATCCATCTCATCGGGCACACACCGGGTTCACTCGTGCTCGCCTACGACGACCCCACCGGCCACCACCACATGTTCACTGGCGATTGCCTGTTCCCGGGAGGCGTCGGGCGCACCTGGTCGCCGGAGGATTTCGATTCCCTCTACGACGGCGTGGTCACCAAGATCTTCGAACACTACGACGACGAAACCTGGGTCTACCCAGGCCACGGCAATGACACCGTCCTCGGCGACGAGCGCCCGCATCTCGCCGAATGGCGCGAGCGCGGTTGGTGAGATGGCCGTGAGTATCGGCGAAGCAGCCACAGAAGAGGAGCAAGGCCGCGCTGATCGGATCTGGAAGCACCTCACCGACCAGAATCCCGATCCGGGTAACGCTCGCCAGGTGCGGGCGGCCGGGCGGTTGAATTCCTACGAGAGCAAGACCGCCCTCGCCATGGTCATCCTCGCGCTCGGGTACCTCGTCGTGTATTCCTTCTACGTACTCGACCTCGACCTCTCGGCGAGCGATCGATCCACTCTCAACACGGTGATGAACATCATCTGGGGCATCTTCATCGCCGACTTAACGATCCGCACGATTTTGGCGCCGCGTCACATCGCGTATCTGGTCAATCATCCCATCGACGTTCTCGCCGTTGCCGTTCCGGCGTTCCGAGTACTGCGCGTGCTGCGGGTACTCACCGCTGGCCAGTGGCTGATCAGCCGCGGAAGCCGTCTGCGTATCGGCCGTACAGCGACAGCCGTCGTCATCGCGGTGATCTTCATCACTTACCTCGGCGCCTTGGCGGTGCTCAACGCCGAACGCGGGGCGAAGGGCGCCACGATCGAGACTTTCGGGGACAGCCTGTGGTGGTCCCTCGTGACGATGTCAACCGTCGGCTATGGGGACTACACGCCCGTGACGACCAACGGTCGCATCATCGCCGTCGGCATCATGATCGTGGGCGTCGGCCTTCTCGGTCTCGTAGGTGCCTCCGTGGCCTCCGCGGTGGTCAGCCGGCTCAGCGGTAAACAGCAGCAAGGCCAAGACGAAGTGCGCTCCGAAATGAAGCAACTACTTGCCGAGGTCGCCTCACTACGCCAGGAACTCGCCGACGCCGGGGTCATCAAACCCCGAACCCCGGCTACCGATCTCACCCAGCAGAACTCGGGGTCCTAGGACACCTCAGCCGGTCGCTTCGCGCATCCCCCGCAGTTCGGTCTTCAACTCCGACACCTCATCGCGCAGCCGTGCTGCCAGTTCGAATTGCAGGTCGGTCGCGGCTTGGTGCATCTGCGCGGTTAACTGTTCGATGAGCGACACCAGTTCACCTTCCGCCATCGAGGAACTGCGCCTCGCCGGCATCGGGGTGTCGGGTGACGTCGAACCGATCAACTCCTGGGTGTCGGCTTCCTCTCGGACAAGCAGGTCTGTGATGTCGGCGATCCGCTTGCGAAGCGGCTGCGGATCGATTCCTCGCTCGGTGTTGTAGGCGACCTGCTTGGCTCTGCGCCGGTTGGTCTCGTCGATCGCTTGACGCATCGATGGGGTGATGGTGTCCGCGTACATATGAACCTGACCCGACACGTTTCGAGCCGCTCGGCCGATCGTTTGAATCAGCGATGTTTCCGAGCGCAGGAAGCCTTCCTTGTCGGCATCCAAGATCGCAACGAGCGAGACCTCTGGTAGGTCAAGACCCTCCCGCAGCAGGTTGATACCCACCAGCACGTCGAACACCCCGGCACGCAACTCGCGCAGTAATTCCACACGCCGCAGGGTGTCGACCTCGGAGTGCAGGTATTGGACCTTGATGCCGTGTTCGGTCAGGTAGTCCGTGAGGTCCTCGGCCATCCGCTTAGTGAGGGTCGTGACCAATGAGCGCTCACCGCGTTCAGCGCGGGTACGGACCTCGTACATGAGATCGTCGATTTGACCCTCGGTCGGCTTCACCACGATCTCCGGATCGACCAGACCCGTCGGACGGATGACCTGTTCGACCACATCGCCTTCCACCTTGCCAAGTTCGTACGGCCCCGGCGTGGCACTCAGGTACACGGTCTGTCCGATCCGCTCCACGAACTCCGACCAGGTAAGCGGGCGGTTATCCATGGCCGACGGCAACCGGAAACCGTGCTCCACCAACGTCCGCTTACGCGACATGTCACCTTCGTACATGGCCCCGATCTGCGGAACGGTTACATGTGACTCGTCGATGACCAGCAGAAAATCCTCCGGGAAGTAGTCCAGAAGACAGTTCGGGGCGGACCCAGGTGGTCGCCCATCGATGTGCCGGGAGTAGTTCTCGATACCCGAACAGCTACCCACCTGTCGCATCATCTCGATGTCGTAACTCGTACGCATACGCAAACGCTGAGCCTCGAGCTGCTTACCCTGCTGCTCGAGTTCGGTCAGGCGCTCGTGCAGTTCGGTCTCGATTTCGGCGATCGCCCGCTCCATGCGTTCAGGGCCTGCAACGTAGTGCGATGCTGGAAAAACGTAGATCTCGTTGTCCTCGGTGATGATCTCTCCGGTGAGCGGGTGCAGCGTCATCAAGCGTTCGATCTCATCCCCGAACATCTCGATACGGACCGGATGCTCCTCATAGACCGGGAACACCTCGACAGTGTCGCCACGCACCCGGAAAGTCCCGCGCTCGAAGGAAATGTCATTGCGCGTGTACTGGATATCAACCAACCGGCGCAGCAGCACATCGCGCTCGAATTCCTCGCCAACCCGTAAGCGCACCATGCGGTCCACGTATTCCTGGGGTGTACCCAACCCGTAGATGGCCGATACCGATGCAACAACCAGGACATCGCGTCGAGTCAACAGCGAGTTCGTCGCGGAGTGCCGAAGCCGTTCCACCTCCTCGTTGATCGAGGAGTCCTTCTCGATGTAGGTGTCGGTTTGCGGTACGTACGCCTCTGGTTGGTAATAGTCGTAGTAGGAGACGAAGTACTCAACAGCGTTATTCGGCAGCAGCTCCCGGAACTCCGTGGCCAGTTGCGCGGCCAATGTCTTGTTCGGCGCCATCACCAGCGTGGGGCGCTGGAGTCGCTCCACCAACCAGGCCGTCGTTGCCGATTTTCCGGTACCCGTGGCTCCCAACAACACCACGTTGCCCTCACCTGCGCCGATGCGCTTGGCGATCTCCTCGATCGCTTCCGGCTGATCGCCCGCCGGCTGGTAATCGGAGATCACCTCGAACGGCGCGACAGTTCGCTGAAGGTCGGTTACCGGTCGGGTCATGAGCTTTGCACCGTCTCCCAGGCCTTCTCCACTTGAGTTTGCGTGTTCGCCAGATCGCCATTGTTGTCGATGACGATGTCCGCAGCAGCAGCGCGATCTGCGCGGGATGCCTGCTGCTTCATCCGATCCCGGACATCCGATTCAGTCAGCCCCCTGGCCACCGCCCGTTCCACCTGCAGGCTCTCGGGCACATCGACCACCACCACCACATCCACCAGCGAGACCTGCCCCGTCTCGACCAACAGCGGCATTTCATACACAACGATCCCGGTGGGCGAGATCTCTTCGCCATCGCTGATCTCCACCTCAGCGAGTTCGCGAATGGCGGGATGGGTGATCTCGTTCAAGTGTCGGGTTGCTCGCTGGGATGCAAACGCACGACGAGCGAGCTCCCCCCGAAGCAAACTGCCGTCCGCCGCGAGGATGTCCGGGCCGAACTCCTCCGCAAGCCGAGACAGCACCGGCGAACCGGGTTCGACTATGCGCCGCGCAATCTCGTCAGCATCGACGACAACCGCACCTAAGTCCGCGAACATCGCCGCGACCGTGGACTTTCCCGAACCGATCCCGCCGGTCAGGCCCACGCGCACCGGGTTCGCTACTCGGTGGTGAGCTTGTCGCGCAGCGCCTGAAGCGCCTCATCGGAAGCCAACGATCCTTCGTCCTCGCCACTGTCCGAGGAGTAGGTGGTGGCTTCGCCGCTCTCGACCGCTGCAGCTTGATCGGCCTCTTGAGCCTCGCTCATCTGCTTGCGGTGTGCTTCCCAGCGGGCATGCGCCTCGGCGTACTCCTGCTCCCACGCCGCGCGCTGCTCCTCGAAGCCGGCCTTCCACTCGCCGGTCTCCGGGTCGAAACCGTCCGGGCCGATGTAGTTGCCAGCCTCGTCGAACGCGGGGGCCATGCCGTACAGGTAGGGATCGAACTCCTCGGAACCTTGGGTGTCGGCGGAATCGTTGGCCTGCTTCAAGGACAGCGAGATACGGCGACGCTCGAGGTCGATATCGATGACCTTCACGAAGAGCTCATCGCCAACCTGGACGATCTGCTCGGGCAGTTCGATGTGCCGCTCAGCCAACTCCGAGATATGCACCAGACCTTCGATGCCCTCCTCGACGCGAACGAACGCCCCGAACGGCACCAACTTCGTGACCTTGCCCGGGACCACCTGGTTGAGCTGGTGGGTGCGAGCGAAGTGCTGCCACGGGTCTTCTTGTGTGGCCTTCAGCGACAGCGAGACCCGCTCGCGGTCCATGTCCACATCGAGCACCTCGACCGTGACTTCCTGGCCGACCTCGACAACCTCGGACGGGTGGTCGATGTGCTTCCAGGACAGTTCGGAAACGTGCACGAGGCCGTCCACGCCACCGAGATCGACGAACGCGCCGAAGTTAACGATGCTGGAGACGACGCCCGAGCGGATCTGACCCTTTTGCAGCTGGGTCAAGAAGGTCTGGCGCACCTCGGACTGCGTTTGCTCCAACCAAGCGCGGCGGGAGAGCACAACGTTGTTGCGGTTCTTGTCGAGTTCGATGATCTTCGCCTCGAGGGTCTTTCCGACATATGGCTGCAGGTCGCGCACCCGGCGCATCTCCACCAGGGACGCCGGCAGGAAGCCACGCAGACCGATGTCCAGGATCAGCCCGCCCTTGACGACCTCGATCACCTGGCCTTCGACCACACCGTCTTCTTCCTTGACCTTCTCGATCGTGCCCCAGGCGCGCTCGTACTGGGCGCGCTTCTTGGACAGGATGAGCCGGCCTTCCTTGTCCTCCTTCTGGAGGACGAGTGCCTCGACCGCGTCGCCTACGCCGACAACCTCACTGGGGTCGACGTCGTGCTTGATGGACAACTCGCGGGAGGGGATGACGCCCTCGGTCTTGTAGCCGATGTCTAGCAAGACCTCGTCGCGGTCCACCTTCACGATGGTTCCCTCGACGATGTCGCCGTCGTTGAAGTACTTGATGGTCTCGTCGATCGCAGCGAGGAAGTCCTCGGCGGAGCCGATGTCGTTGACGGCTACTTGGGTGGGGCTGGTGTCAGTCGTAGGAACGGTCATGTAGTGGGGAATCCGATGCGTTGTGGTCCGATCCAGCGGTCGCTGGGCCCCCCAAGCGTACGGGAGGTGCCCGGCTTCGTCGCACGAGGGGCGGGCGCCTTCCCGCGACCGGCACTAGTGGCCGGCGCTAGTGACCAGCACTTTGCCAATCGGTACCCACGCCCACCGAGACCTCGAGCGGAACCCGCAGGTCAGCCGCCTGACCCATCTGCGCGCGCAGGATCTCCTCGACCTGGGCCTGCTCGCCGGCGGCCACCTCGACGACGAGTTCGTCGTGGACTTGCAACAGCAATCGGCTCGACAGCCCGGAATCGGCCAATTCCCGATCCACTCCCAGCATCGCGACCTTCACGATGTCGGCAGCGGTCCCCTGGATCGGGGCGTTCAGCGCCATCCGTTCGGCCATCTCCCGGCGCTGCCGGTTGTCGTGCGCGAGATCGGGCAAATACCGGCGCCGTCCGAGCATCGTCTCCGTGTAGCCGCGGGTCCGTGCCTGCTCGACCACACCCGCCAGGTAGTCGCGAACGCCGCCGAATCGGGTGAAGTAATCGTCCATCAGACCTTGGGCTTCGGCCGGCGTGATGTGCAACTGCTGGGACAGACCGTAAGCGGACAGGCCGTAGGCCAGGCCGTAACTCATCGCCTTGATGCGACGTCGCATCTCCGGGTCCACATCGGACTCGGCAACATCGAACACCTTCGCCGCCACCGTGGAATGCAGGTCTTCGCCTTCACTGAACGCTTCGATCAGGCCGTCATCGCCCGAAGCATGCGCCATGATCCGCATCTCGATCTGGCTGTAATCGGCCGTCATCAGGGTTTCGAATCCTGAGCCGACAACGAAGCAACTGCGGATGCGGCGCCCCGCCTCGGTACGAATCGGGATGTTCTGCAGGTTCGGATCGGCCGAGGACAACCGGCCCGTCGCTGCAGCCATTTGCTTGAAAGTCGTATGGATCCGGGCGTCGTCGTCGGCCAGGGGAAGCAGGCCTTCGACTGTTTGTCGCAACTTCGACACATCCCGCCAGGCAAGGAGTTGCTCAAGCAATGGGTCTTCGGTGGTCGCGAACAGGTTCTGCAGGGCTTCGGCGTCGGTCGTGTACCCGGTCTTGATCTTCTTGGTCTTCGGCAACCCGCGTTCGACGAACAAGATCTCTTGGAGCTGCTTCGGTGATCCGAGGTTGAATCCGCGTCCGACGATCTCGTGCGCCCGCTCCTCTGCAGCGCGCATCTGACCGGCAAATTCATCGGACAGTGCACGCAAGCCGTCCATGTCTACCGCGATGCCGGCGTACTCCATGCGCGCCAGCAATCCCGCCAGCGGCACTTCCATTTGCGCCAACAGCGGAGTCAACTCCTCAGCCGCAAGTTTGTCTTGCAGCACAGCTGCAAGGCGATGCACCGCATGTGCTTCGCGACCAAGTGATGTCAATGCCTCAGAAGGATCTGCGTCGAGCTGCAGTTGCTCGCCATCGTTGGCCGACGCTTCCCATGACTCCCCCAGGTATCGCTGCATCACATCGGCTAGCGCGTAGGTGCGCGCTCCGGGCGCATCGAGGTATGCCGCCAGTGCGGTATCGATGCGCACACCTGTCACGACGGACGGTGGACCTTCCGCAGTCAGCACCGCAAGGTCTGGGCCCTTCACGTCATGGATGTCGACTTGCACTGAGGCATCGCTCAGCCAAGCCATCGCCGCGGCGTGGTCGTCGTCGTTGTCCAGCGCACTCGCAAGCAAGTGCTCGTCGTCACACACTGCCAGGGCTTCGAGTCGCCCCCGCCCAGCTCCCCACGAACCGGCACACGCGATGGCCGCGGATCGGATACCCGCGAGCGCCTCGCCCAGACCGCCGGCTGGCACGATCGTGGGGTCGCGCTCCGCCACCGGCTCGCCAACCGCGACCGAAGCCGGTTCACCTCCCACTGCGCCGGGCAGGGCCGAGACCCGCGAACGCAGCGCAGCGAACTGCAAAGCCTCGAAGATTTCCTCGACATCCGCCTGCGACCATTCGGACCATGCGGTGTCTCCGACGCGCACATCAAGCGGAACATCGCGCACCAACTCGGTCAACTCGCGATTCATGAGAACCTGCGGAACCGCCTCGCGCAGCGCCTGACCGACCTTCCCGCTGACTTCGTCCACATGCTCGACAAGTGCCGCGAGGTCGCCGTAAGCAGACAACCACTTGACGGCGGTCTTCTCCCCCACCCCCGGGATCCCCGGCAGGTTGTCACTCGGATCGCCGCGCAGCGCGGCGAAGTCCGGATACTGCGCTGGAGTCAGGCCGTACTTCTCCTCGATCGCCGTCGGGGTCATCGTGGCCAGGTCGGACACACCTTTACGGGGATAAAGAACAGTGACGTGATCATCGACCAATTGGAAGGTGTCCCGGTCACCACTGACTATCTCCACATCAAGACCTTCATCGGCGCCCTGGGTACTCAATGTGGCGATGAGGTCGTCGGCTTCGAAGCCTTCGAGTTCCACGGTGGTGATCCCCAGCGCGTGCACCACTTGCTTGATGAGTTCAACCTGGCCCTTGAACTCCGGCGGCGAAGCAGAGCGAGTTGCCTTGTAGTCGGCGAAACGCTCGGTGCGGAAACTTCGCCGCGAAACGTCGAAGGCAACGGCGACATGCGTCGGGCGCTCATCGCGTAACAGATTGACCAGCATCGAGGTGAACCCGTACACCGCATTGGTCGGCTGCCCGGTGGAAGTCGAGAAGTTCTCCACGGGAAGGGCGTAGAAGGCCCGGTAGGCCAGCGAGTGCCCGTCGAGCAGGAGCAACTTCCCACGATCGGCCATTACCCGATCCTAGGCACCTAAGCGATGTCCAGCCTCTACGCTCACAGCATGGCTTCTGACGCAATCCCCGAGGAAGTATCGGCCTTCGGCATGGGGGCACTCGCCGACAAGATGGGTATCGAATTGCTCGAGGCAAGCGCCGAACGAGTCGTGGGCACGATGCCCGTCGAAGGCAACACCCAGCCCTACGGACTCCTGCACGGGGGTGCCAGTGCCGTGCTTGCTGAGTCGCTGGGCTCGGTGCACGCCGCGATGAACGCCGGCCTGGAGAACGTCGTCGTTGGTCTGGATCTCAATTGCACCCACCACCGCGGACTCACCGATGGTGTCGTGACCGGTGAGGCAACAACCCTGACAGCTGGACGGACGATCGTGTGCAGTCAGATTCGAATCACCGATGAGCGGGGGCGTCCGGTCTGCACGGCGCGACTCACCTGCCTGGTGCGCCCTGCTACGAACGGGTAACAATCCGATGAATGTGGCAAACCCTGGCGCAATCGCTGCGACACAGGGCTAAGGTTCTGGGCACTCGAGATCGCCAGAACATTTCCGCCGGTTCGTTCGTCCAAGGGAGGCTCGCCTCGTGCCATCACGCGTGCGCTCTGCCCTGTTGGCGCTGCTGATCGCCGCCGCTAGCTTCCTCGGGGTTACCGTGCTGGGCGCCTCCGCGGCTCACGCCGCCGATACCACCCTCGTCGGCAACCTCACCGCACCCGACGGCACCCCGGTTGAGGGCGTCGTCGTCGCCGTGAGTTCCGAGGACGGATTCGCCGAGACCGGCACCACTGACGCAGCCGGTGATTTCGCGATCCCGCTACCCGGTGGCGGCACGTACCAGATCGAGATCGACACCGCGACCCTCCCCGACGGCATCGCACTGGAAAAGGCAGAGGATGCCAGCCGGTCCTTGCTAGTCCTCGGTGGTGAGAAGCGCATCCTGACCAAACTCGTCGAGGGCGAGGGCGGCGGCGGTGGCGGCGGTGGATTCATCGACGTCACCGGTGATCAATTCATCCAATTGCTCTTCGACGGCGTCTTGTTCGGCGTCATGATCGCCCTCGGTGCGCTCGGCTTGAACATGGTCTTCGGGACCACGGGACTCACCAATTTCTCGCACGGCGATCTGCTCACCCTCGGCGCGTTCACCGCCCTGCTCCTCAACGAGGCGGGACTACACATCATCATCGCCGGGCCGATCGCCATCGTGATCGCTGCCATCTTGTTCGGTTGGGGACAGAACAAGGTGCTGTGGCGGCCACTTCGCCGACGCAAGACCGGCTTGATCGCCATGATGATCATCTCGATCGGTCTGGCGATCGTCATCCGCTACGGGGTCGCCCTGTTCTTCGGTAACGGCCCGCAGAACTACAACCAGTACGCCGGTCAGCCCGGCATCAGCATCGGACCGGTCGGTACCACCCCGAAGGCGCTCATCCTCGCCGGGCTCGCGGTCGTCGCCCTTGTCGTAACCGTCATTTGGGTCCAGCGGTCCCGCATCGGCAAGGCAACCCGGGCGGTATCGGACAACCCGGCCCTTGCCTCGGCAACCGGAATCGATGTCGAGCGAGTCATCGCGGTGGTCTGGATCGTGGCCGCAGGACTGGCCGCCTTCGCCGGCGTGTACCTAGGCCTTACCCAGGACAACATCTGGAACATGGGCCAGCGCGTGCTGCTGATCATCTTCGCGTCGGTCATCCTCGGTGGGCTGGGAACCGTCTATGGCGCGATCGTCGGCGCCCTCGTCGTCGGTGTCTTCATCCAGTTGACCTCGCTGATCATCCCCACCGAGATGAAGACCGTCGGCGCCCTCTTCGTGATGATCGTGATCTTGATGATCCGGCCTCAAGGCATCCTCGGCAGACGAGAGCGGGTGGGTTGACATGGATTGGAGTTTCGTCCTCACGCAGACCCTGACCCAGGCGATCGGAATCCAGGCGATCATCTACTGCCTCGCGGCCATCGGCTTGAACGTGCAATTCGGCTACACCGGCCTGCTGAACTTCGGCCAGGTCGCCTTCGTCGCAGCCGGCTCCTACGCGGTGGGCGTCATCGTCCTCACCTTCGACTTGAGCCTGTGGTTGGCGATCCTGGTGGGCATCGTGGTCGCCACGATCATCGCGCTGTTGCTGGGTATCCCCACGCTTCGACT
>Ga0102941_1001655_pt1 | contig 10389 bp, 6 predicted proteins | sample SalPonR2_C_D2_MG_FD_79281 | JGI IMG/M metagenome (GOLD analysis project Ga0102941, IMG submission 79281) | Salt pond soil microbial communities from South San Francisco under conditions of wetland restoration - Salt Pond MetaG R2_C_D2_MG | ecosystem: Environmental > Aquatic > Marine > Intertidal... | reverse complement strand
TTAGGAGATCTTAGATGGTCCATGAAGCCAGAAATTGGACTTCTGAATTCCTCTTTCATAATGTACCCCAGCTTGACATAACTTTTGGCGGCGGCCTTCCAATCTTTAATTTTCAGCCCTCTTCCCAATTTCCAGTTTTTCGATTGATAATAAGTATAGAACTTCTTTCCTTCGATATCCGGCCAGTTGTTTTTCCTAAAAAAATTTAAAACTTCAATTTCGTTATTGGGGCGTGCCAGTTTATAAAAGTTTTTTTTTGTTTTCTGTTTTAAAAAAGGTACCAAGCCATGGCCTGGTTCCGGAACGCGGCCGTCCATTTTTTGGACCGTAGTTGCACCAGTAGTGTTACCGGTACTGGTACCGAAATTGGTCATCCTGATCCTGGAACCTACCGATGGATGGTAGGAAGGAAAGTATTCCAGATAGCCCCATTCGTTCAGTTCTTTTAGATAATTGTGATAGGTCGTTTTTGAACGAATCTTGGCGTTCTCCATGATCAACTGCCTATTCACCATTATGGTCCTTTTAAAGAACTTTCGGTTCCATTTCTGGAAGAAGGCAAGATACAGGGTAATATGCCCCTGCCTGATCCTGTAATCGTTGTTAAAGCGTTCGAACGCTCCGTTAAGATGTGCGATGTAGTTTACTTTTTCCATTTTCTAGTATTTTGGTTTATTGAAAGTCAATCAATAATCAATCAAGAATTTAATTCGTTGGATTTTGTCCATTGCTTCAGTTCCTCTTCCAAGGTTCTATTGTGCTGTTTCTTCTCTACGAACATGGGCTTTTCCTCTTTTTTATCGTCCATGGTAAAAAGTGCCTCCAACATTCCCACGGTCGGTTTGGTCTGTGTCTTCTCCATATCCTTCATAATCGCTATTACGGCATTGATTCTTTTTAATAGCCGTTTTTCTACTTGAAGCAAATGGTTCGGTATTTCGTCTTTGGGCAGTACCTTGTGCCTTTCGAAGAAGTCGAGCATATCCGACATTCCAAGTGACTGGGAAGTACCAGTTATACGACAAAACCTTCGAAAGCGTTTGACTACGCTCCGTTTCATCTTCAGGGTCAGAAAGGGCTCGTTCTTGAATTCGTTATCCATTTTTTACTAATTTTCAAACTGGTTTTCAGGCCGTTAAGCCCCTTTTTACTAAAAAACGAAGATTTAAAGCGATTTGATAAACCATAATCGTCTAAAAATGAATGGATTGAATAACGTAACCGTGCGCCAGCAGGTTACCCTCTTGCTACTCCGTTCCTTCATTTCATTTTGGAACCGTCGTACTTTCCAGCATAAATGCAAAAGCTTTTTTTAAGTGTTTCCAAACCAATAATTCCAATAAGGTTATCGGTCTAAATAATTTTCAAAATTATTGCGGACGAAAAGAAAAAGAAAGGGTTCTCGGCTCCGACGTTTTATTGTAGTACAATATCGAAGCCATATTCAATGGCCTTATTTGATGTCAAATGGTTGCCAGAATGTCATTTGTTCAACTACTTATTATATCCTGAGCGTTTTCCTTTTCATTTTTTTAAGGAAAGGAGGATATCTTGTGATGGTATGTTTTTTGAAATATGACGGATATGAAATTGTCTTTTAAACTTTTCCAATTACTTCCCATAGTGCCTATCGCTGTTACCTTTTCGGTTACCACATCTAAAATTTTGGATGAGTAAGGACTTATAAAAGTGAGCGGGCGAACGGTTATGCAGTCCGTCTCGCACCAAATTTTGGACATTTGTGTCGGAAAGAGGGTAGCCGGTGACGGTATCAGCGAACTTGATTCCTGATTTTTACTTGGGAATGGAATGTTTCCCTCCGGCAAAGCGGAAGGAATACATGGAATGGAAAGTCAAAATTTGGGATTGGGTTCAAGACTTTTGGTAGTGAAGCTCTTTTCCTGTAATGGAGCTTTCTCAGCGAAATGATAGGGAATGTGCTGGTTGAAAAGCATAGATAGGTTAAAGTAGTGTAACTAGGATTAAAATTAGAAAGTGCTGACTTCGAATGCCAACCCTTATTTTTTAATAATGCTAGTATTTCTACCTAATCTCTTCAATAATGCTTCCACAAGTCAACATTGCATCGCCATAATAGGGATTGCTAATGTCCTTATCTGTGCTTAGCCACACCGCACCTTTGTTATTATTTGCCATAGGACATTTTTGCACGTATAGTATTGGGTCAGCACCTTCAACATTCATTGCTACTGGAACTATATTTTCATTAAGGATTACAAAATGCGCTCTTTGGTTTTCAAGATTATCATTTTTGGAAATTAAATCGAGCATTTCAATACTTTTATTTACGTGGGTTTTTTCCATTTCCCCTAATTTTTCAGTCTCTAAACTTTTAAATTCTCCTGATACCTTTTTGGCCAGAATAGCGACTTGCGCTGCGCCACTAGATACAAATGCATCTTTCAATTTTAAATAGGAATCTATAGCTTTTGAAAAATTATTTTGAAATTTTTCGGGAAATTTCATTCTTGTTTTAGCTGATGCTGAAGAAGTTTCCATTTCGTCTTCTGTAGGTTCCATTCCCAAATGTCCTTCGTGACCCGTTGTTGTTTTACCCCCAGATTTATTCATCATTGATTTTTTCCCCTGTAATTGTGCAGCGGCATCGACTGAGAATGTTCCATTTGTCACGATTTCATCCCCATTTTCAAGCCCTTCTTTTACGGTAAAATTTTCTCCATTTCTATTTGCAATCACAATTTCACGCATTGCGAAAACGGGTTCGTTAGGATTTGTTTTTATATAGATTAAAGAGCGTTCTCCCGTCCACATAACAGCAGTTGCGGGAATAGAAATTAGCTCGCTATTTTTATTGGCTAATCCTTTAAGCTTTCCGTTTACGAACATTCCTGGCTTGAATATGCCTTCCGTGTTTTTTAGTGTTGCCCTTACAGTAACAGTTCTTGTTGCATTGTTCAATACCGGGTCGATAAATGAAACTGTGGCATCAAACTCTTTGTTAGGATAGGCATTGGGTACAATCTTGATATTTTGGCCTTCCTTTAGATTTGAAATCTGATTTTCGTAGGCATCAAATTCGGCCCAAACCGAATTCAAATTACTTACCCTAAGTATGGGCTGACCTTGTTTTACATAGTCGCCTTCTTTTGCAATCACTTCGGCTACAGTTCCGGAAACGGTAGCATAGATTGGAAAGTTATCTCGCACAGTTCCCGATGCTTCAATAGCATCGATTTGCTTGTCCGATAGTTTCCAGTTTTTCAATTTATTACGTACCGCTTTATACAATGCGGGTTGCGACTTTTTTAAAGAGGCCGCTGTAATTAATTCCTGTTGAGCCGCTACAAGGTTAGGTGCATAAATAGTAGCCAACAATTGGCCCTTATTCACTTTTTGTCCTTCGTAATTGACGTTCAATTTTTCAATACGACCATCAAAATAACTAGCTTGAACAGCGTTATTTTCTTCATTTTCGGCAATCTTCCCAGATAGGGATATCATTCCATCGTAATCGGATGCCTGAGCACTACCCACTATGGTCGTTTGAATATTTGCAAGTGCCATAGCGTTTTCTGTCATTTTGATTTCGTTCATCGCTAGACCTTCGGCACTTGTTTCCGCAGGAATCAAATCCATTCCGCATATGGGACAATCGCCTGGTTCCGGTTGCATTATTTGTGGGTGCATCGAACACGTCCACATTTGCTTTGCATTGTCGCCAGAGTGGTCGTGGGAATCAGACATATCCGAGACGTCCTTGACGGCAGCTGCATCAGTACCTGAATTTCCAAAAATTAACCAGCCAGCCAATAGTCCAACTATGACTGCGATTGTTATAGATAAAATGTTCTTTTTCATAATTACTAATGTTTAATGTGTAGCACCATCTGAGCTAGGTATTGCAGCGGCATCCTTTTTTGGGTTTTTCTGCATAAAAAGATATAGCGGAAAGCCCGCCCGAGCGCCCAAATAAAACTCTTATTTAGACTCTAAACGTTCAATCATTTCTTTCATTTCGGTAATTTCCTTGCGTTGTGCCTCGATGATATCCTCAGCGAGTTGTTTCACTTCTGGGTCTTGAATATCGGCACGTTCGCTTGTTAATATGGCAATAGAGTGGTGCGGTATCATAGCCTTCATCCAAAGTACGTCGCCTACGGTTGACTTCTGGTCACGTACCAATCCCAATGCACCTACAAATAATACAATACTCCCAAGGACTATCGCTAGGTTTTTCTTTTTATTTTGATACATATTTCGCATCGCCACAAACATTATGATGGCCATTGCCGCTATACCCAAACAGCTCATATAAAACCGTGTTAAACTAAAATAGACGTGGTCTATGGCATACGTATTTAAGTACATTGTCATATACATTGCAATGAAGGATGCCGCCAGCATACCAACAAATTTTGTATAGTTGTTCTTTCCTTTCATTTGGTCTTCGTTGTTTTCTGAATCCATTTTTTCTCGTTTTAAAAATTATTAATTTATTGACTTTGTTCTGAGCCTTAGCGCATTTGCGATTACCGAAACCGAGCTGAAACTCATTGCTAAAGCGGCAATCATTGGCGATAATAATATTCCAAAAAATGGGAATAAAACTCCTGCTGCAATGGGTACACCAAGGGTATTGTATATCAATGCAAAAAATAGATTTTGCTTGATATTCTTCATTACGGCGTGGCTTAAATTCTTTGCTTTTACAATGCCGTGTAAATCTCCTTTTACAAGGGTAATCATAGCACTTTCAATAGCCACATCGGTTCCTGTTCCCATTGCGATGCCTACATCACTTTTGGCAAGAGCCGGTGCATCGTTGATACCATCTCCAGCCATTGCGACTACTTTACCTTGTTCCTGTAATTTTGTTACTTCTTTGAGTTTGTCTTCTGGCAGCATTCCTGCTTTGAAATCGGCAAGATTAAGTTCGCTCGCTACAGCTTTTGCCGTATCGTAGTTATCGCCTGTTAACATTATTACAGCGATGCCTTTATCTTGTAATTCCTTGATTGCTTTGGCACTTGTTTGTTTAATCTTATCTCCAATAACTACATAGCCCGATACTTCGCCATCTACGGCCAGATAGGAAACGGTTTTGCCTTGTTTTTGAAAGGATTGCGCTTTGGTTTCCATCTTTGATGAAATGGTGGCCTTGGCATATTCCATCATTTTGGCATTTCCTAAGTCTAATTTTTTGCCATCAACTGTTCCTTCTACTCCTTTACCGGTTACCGCGCTGAAGTTTTCTGTTTTTGATATTTCAACATTCTGTTTCTTACCGTATTTCACGGTAGCTTCGGCAAGTGGATGTTCGCTGGAACTGTTTAGGGATGCAATTAAATGTAGCATCTCACTTTCGCTAAATCCGTCTCCAAAAACTCCTATTTTCTCAACGGTTGGTTTCCCTTCGGTTATCGTACCCGTCTTATCCACAATCAAGATATCTACCTTGTCCATTTTCTCCAAGGCTTCGGCATTTTTAATCAATACACCGTTTTGCGCTCCCTTACCAACACCCACCATTACGGACATCGGCGTAGCCAATCCTAGAGCACAAGGACAAGCAATTATCAATACTGCAATAGCATTTACTAGCGCATATACATACGCCGGTTCTGGACCCCAAACAGCCCAAACCGCAAAAGTGATTACCGAAATGATGACCACTACTGGTACAAAATATCCTGAAACGGTATCTGCCAACTTTTGAATGGGTGCACGACTGCGGCTAGCATCGTTTACCATATGTATGATTTGGGAAAGTAAGGTGTCGCTACCCACTTTTTCTGCTTTCATTAAAAAGGACTGATTCCCGTTTATAGTGCCGCTACTTACTTTGTCATTTTCAATCTTATCTACTGGAATTGGCTCTCCCGAAATCATCGATTCATCTACGGTTGTTCTACCTTCCGTGATGCTACCATCCACGGGGATTTTATCGCCTGGCTTTACACGTAGAATATCTCCTTTTTCAATGGTATCGATAGAAACTTCTTCTTCTCTACCATCAACCACACGTACCGCTTTGTTAGGCGCAAGCTTTAATAATTCTTTTACTGCGGAATTGGTTTTACTGTGTGCCCTAGCTTCTAAAACCTGACCCATTAGTACAAGCGTAAGTATGACCGTTGCAGCTTCAAAGTACACGTGGACTGCACCATATTCGCTCTTAAACTGTTCAGGAAAAAAATCAGGAAACAACATTCCGAACACACTAAATAACCAAGCCACACCAGCACCGATGCCAATAAGAGTAAACATATTGAGATTCCACGTTTTGATACTGCGATACGCACGCTCAAAGAACATCCAAGTCGCATAAAATACCACGGGAATGGATAATGCAAACTGAATCCAGTTCCACGATTTTTGTTCCATTACATCGTATAACGGATTATCGGGAATCATCTCGCTCATTGCTATTAAGAAAATGGGCAAGGTAAAGGCTACAGCAATCCGGAACTTTTTTAGTAACTTTTTATAGGTCTTTTCTTCGGCGGATAAATCAGGTTTCATTGGCACTAAATCCATCCCGCAAATAGGGCAACTGCCAGATTCATCTTTGATGACTTCTGGATGCATAGGGCACGTCCATTGTCCTGAAGTGGTTGCGGAAAGATTGACTTCTTCCACCAAATCCATACCGCAGACAGGACAATCTCCAGGCTCGTCATAGGTTTTATCTCCTTCGCAATGCATTGGGCAGTAGAAAGTGCCAGTTCCTTTGCCTTTTGGTCTTTCCTTTTTGGTTTCTTCAATTTTATGATGCTTTCCAAGTTTGTGAATACTGTAAGAGCCACCATCATCTTGCATCGCTTTCTGAAACGTTTCAATAGGAATATGTGATTCCATTTCAATGGTTGCTTCTGCTTTCTCTAAATCAACTGATGCCGTTGTCACACCTTCCACTTTAGAAAGTGTTTGCTCTACGTGATTGCGACAACCGTTGCAGGTCATTCCGTGGATGTGATAGGTGTGTTTCATTTTTTTAATTTTTTAGGATTGAACCGAGCAATATATCTATCCTTTAACTGCCGACTTACTTGTTCTACTTAATGGTTTCCGTCACGCTACCACATTTTAACATTCTATCGCCAAAATATGGATTACGTATTTCCTTTTCAGTTGATAACCAATAGCTTCCACTATTGTTAAAAGCCATAGGACAATATTGCTGGTACACCTCGCCATTAGAAATTGACTTATTTACGACTACCGTCATTTTCTCTGTCACTTCAGCAAATAACATTCGCGCTGTTTCAATATCCTGAGCAGTTGAAATAGAAGTTGACACATCTTTTAAACTATCATTTTCAGCAACATTTGTTAACATAATCGCACCAGATTTTGCTTCATCTAAATCAGAATTTACCAAGGCTGTTTTGATATGAATATAATGTTGAAACTGTTCGCCTATCGTATTTTCAGAAAATGACAGACCAGCTTCCGTTTTAATTTCATCGGTACTTATGCTTTTATTTGAATCCTTTTTGCTATCATTTTTACACGCAATTAGGGAAGTGATTGCAAATAGTAGTACCGTAGTTTTAATTACATTTTTCATAGAGTGTATATTTAATGGTTATTGATTAATTAAATAGTTAATGACGGCCGATTGCGCATAGTACATTTGCACCGACTCGATTTGATTGATTTGAAACTTCAACTGCAATTCTTGTATGTCAAGCACATCATTAAAATCAACAGTTCCGGTTTCATAATTTTTGATAAGAATTTCTTCGGCGTTATTCGCCTGCCTCAAGTTTTTCTCTTGCGTATTGTATTTAATCCTAGATTGATTGCGTTGTGATATCGCTTTTGCGAAAGCGGACTCCAACACATTCAATCGATTCTCTCTTTGAGCGTTGATTTCTAACTGTTTCAGTTCGTTTTGCTTGCTTCTAGAATCGTACTGCTTATTGAAAATGGGGATAGAGACCGAAACCATCGGCATTAAAATATCCTTCCCATTATCACTAAAATTCATATCGGGACGGTCAGAAACTGGTAAATAATCCAATCCAAAACCAATCATAGGATTACTTTCAGCTTGATTCAGTAATTCAGATTGTGCTATGGATTCATAGAGTTTGTCATATTTAAGCAACTCTGGATTAAGCGATAAGTTACTGTCATCGTAAAAGATGTCTTCGCTGGGCAACATCAATGCTTCGAGAATGGTTACACTTGTATTTCCATCTCGATTCAGCAACTTGTTGAAAGCGGTTTGCGCTCCCAGATAGGTTTCCTCTAGTACCTCCATTTGTTGCTGCAATTCGTTTTGTCTAATTTGTAATCGTAACACATCTACTGCGGAAGCTTTGCCAACTTCTACGGAAGTAAGTGCCAATTTTTCATAGGTCTTAAGTAGCTCTATATTCTCGTCAAGCACTTTTTGTTTTGCCTTAATTGTATATAAGCTGTAGTATGATTGAGAGACGGAAAGTGCTAGTTTACGCTTGGCGATTACGATTTCTACATATTCTGCATCCGCTATTGAACTTGCATAGTTCTCTCTAGCTGAGATAGTACCAAACCAAGGCAGCATTTGTTTTGCTGAAAAACGTGCTCGTTGCGCTCCCGTTCTAGTTTCTGGTTCGCTTACAAAATAGCCAGCGCTAAATTCCGTATTCGGAATCCAATCCGCTTCGTTCACTTTTTCTTCAGCTATGTTATGACGAAGGTTGTACGCTTGTATCTCTGGGCTATTACTTTCAGCTTCCTGTATAAAGGATTGCAATTGTTGCGCTTTTGCCAAAGCGGACACAAACAAAAGACAGATTATTAATTTTATATTTTTCATTTGCTTGCTTTTTTAAGTTTAAATTCTTCTCTCCAACTATAGAGTACGGGAACAATAAAATAGGAAGTAACGTCAATGACCATTCCGCCAAAAATTGGGATGGCCATAGGTATCATAATATCGCTGCCTTTTCCTGTGGATGTCAGTACCGGTAGTAATGCTAGAATTGTAGTTACCGTAGTCATTAAACAGGGACGTATTCTTTTACCTGCTGCACTTAGAGCTGTGAGCCGAACATCTTTTTTATTAGTTGGTTTTTCACGGTCAAAAGATTGTGTGAGGTAGGTGGCCATTACAACGCCATCATCCGTAGCAATACCAAAAAGCGCAATGAAACCAACCCAAACAGCGACACTCAAATTGATGGTTTTCATATTGAAAAGGTCTCGCATATTCTCCCCGAAAAAGCTAAAGTTGAAGAACCAATCTTGGCCGTATAACCATATCATAATAAAACCACCTGCAAAGGCAACCGTGATGCCTGTAAACACCATAAGCGAGGTTGAAACCGATTTGAACTGGAAGTAAAGAATCAGGAAAATAATGGCTAAAGCCAACGGCACGACAACAGAAAGTGTTTTCTCTGCTCGTAGCTGATTTTCGTATGTTCCTGTAAATTGATAACTGATGCCTTTTGGAACACTTAGTTCTCCTGCCTCTATTTTTTGTTTAATTAGAGCCTGTGCATTTTCAACCACATCTACTTCTGCAAACCCATCGAGTTTATCAAATAGTACATAGCCTATTAGGAAGGTGTCTTCACTTTTAATCACTTGTGGACCTTGTTCGTAACGTATCTCTACCAACTCGCCTAGCGGAACTGGACTGCCTTTTTCAACGGGAACATAAATCTTTTTAAGGTCATCTGGATTGGCTCGCAATTCTCTTGGATAGCGTACACGCACTCCGTAACGCTCACGACCTTCCACGGTTTGGGTAAGTTGCATACCACCCACGGCTACTTGAAGTATTTCCTGAACATCCATTATAGAAATACCATATCGGGCTAATTGCTCACGCTTGATATCAATTAACAGATAAGGTTTGCCTACTATTCGGTCGGCAAATACGGCTTGCTCTTTAACACCTTCCGCTTGTTTTAAAATGGTTTCAAGGGCTAATCCAAAGGCTTCTATTTGTTTTAAATCTTGCCCTTTTACCTTGATTCCCATAGGTGCGCGCATACCCGTTTGCAGCATCACTAATCGGGTTTCGATAGGTTGCAGTTTTGGTGCGGACGTAACACCAGGTAACTTCGTTACTTTTACGATTTCATTCCAGATATCATCTGGACTCTTGATATCGGGTCGCCAGTTACGGTAGTATTCACCGTCTTCATCTTCTATTAAATCTTCACGTGTGGTAGTAGTTTTGAGTGATGCTTCGTCATAATTGGCATCTTCACTTATCTTATTGTTTGGGTTGACAATAAATTTATTGTTCCTCAAAACAAATAATCCATCGTCATTAACCTTGTATCGCTGTCGCTCGCTAGAACTATTCCGCATATATTCAGATTTGTACTGAATCATATTTTCATACATTGATAAAGGGGCTGGGTCGAGCGCAGATTCTGTTCTACCGGATTTTCCAACCAC
>Ga0102941_1001647_pt1 | contig 10429 bp, 10 predicted proteins | sample SalPonR2_C_D2_MG_FD_79281 | JGI IMG/M metagenome (GOLD analysis project Ga0102941, IMG submission 79281) | Salt pond soil microbial communities from South San Francisco under conditions of wetland restoration - Salt Pond MetaG R2_C_D2_MG | ecosystem: Environmental > Aquatic > Marine > Intertidal... | reverse complement strand
TTCATCTGTTTATAATTTGATTAAATAGGTCAGATGGAGCTCGCTAACAGGCTGACTGCATGCTTTACATGCCGCGAATTATAATCATCCGCGTGTGTGTCAAAAACTTTGTCATGGCTCGGTTCATCTGTTTATAATTTGATTAAATAGGTCAGATGGAGCTCGCTAACAGGCTGACTGCATGCTTTACATGCCGCGAATTATAATCATCCGCGTGTGTGTCAATAGTATTGTCATGGCTCAGTTCATAGAATATAGAATTATGTTTAGTTGTTTCCCTTTTGCATAAAATAATTTTGGATTCAATTCATTTTTTGTAATTTGGTAAAGTGATACTAAAGAAGATATTGTATCAATAACATTATATGGTATTGAGAAGAATTCATTTATATATTCAACAGGTAATAGTTTAAATATAACGGAGTGTTTACTTATAAAAACAATTATGAAAAGTCGTCCGAGGTTAAGTTTCTGGCAGATATGGAATATGAGTTTTGGTTTTTTGGGTATCCAGTTTGGATTTGCCTTACAAAATGCCAACGTAAGTCGTATTTTTGAGAGTCTTGGTGCAGATGTAGGTGATATACCCATTCTTTGGATAGCTGCTCCCGTAACCGGTTTGATCATACAACCCATTATTGGTTACTTAAGTGATAACACCTGGAATCGTTTTGGTCGTCGAAGGCCGTTTTTCCTGATTGGTGCTATTTTGGCATCCCTGGCCTTGGTTATTATGCCGAATAGCGGGTTTTTATGGATTGCTGCCGGTATGCTTTGGATCCTGGATGCGTCTATCAATATCTCTATGGAGCCCTTCAGGGCATTTGTTGGTGATATGCTCCGCCCCGAGCAGCGTACAAAAGGTTTCGCCATGCAAAGTTTCTTTATTGGTGTGGGAGCGGTTGTTGCCAGCGGATTGCCCTATGTTCTTACCAATTGGATAGGAATTTCGAATGTGGCAGATGTGGCAGCCGGCGAAAGCATACCCAAGTCTGTAAAGTATTCATTTTACATTGGGGCAGCAGTGTTTTTTCTGTCTGTACTCTGGACAGTCATCCGAACCAAAGAATATTCTCCTGAAGAATTGGAAGAATTCAATAAATCTGAAAAAGGGAATCAACAAAAAAAGGAGGAATCCCGGGAAGGTTTTTTGCCTTATCAGAAGTTTATGAAGTCTTTTCCTATCTGGATACTGACTGGTTTATTGCTTACCCTGGCGGTATATTTTTTTCATCTCGAAGCAGAACTGTACATTCTTACCATAGGCATCACTTTATTCGGACTGGTTCAACTAGTTACCGGATTACTAATAAAATCAGAAAAAACCACCGGTGGTTTTGTGATCGTTATCAATGATCTTTTCCGTATGCCCAAAACCATGGGGCAGCTGGCAGTTGTTCAGTTTTTCTCATGGTTTGCTCTTTTTTCCATGTGGATATATACCACCGCCGGAGTTACCAGTCACATATATGACATGAAATTATCTGCATCAGAAATTAATGAATTAAAAGAGGTTGCTGTTCAATTAGACAGGCATAACCAGGCAGAATGGTTTAACGAACTTGACAGAATCAATACCGAACTGGAGGCTTACCAGCAGCAGATACTATCGGGTAGTCCTGAAGTGGTTGTGAGCATGCGGGTTGTCAATTTTTTCAGAGAAGACAAAGGAGTTGTGGTTTCTGAAGGACTGAAAGATGCTTTACTTGAAATTGAAAAAGAGTACAACAAAGGAGCCGATTGGGTAGGAGTTTCTTTTTCTGCCTATAATGGTTTTGCTGCCCTTTTGGCTTTCTTACTTCCTGTTCTTGCCAGATTTACCAACCGGCGCATAACACACATGGTATCTTTGCTTGCAGGTGCCATAGGATTTATATCTATATACTTTATAACCAATCCTGTTTATCTAATTGTTTCCATGCTTGGTGTAGGTATGGCCTGGGCTAGTATTCTATCCATGCCCTATGCAATATTAACGGGATCTTTGCCATCCCATAAAATGGGTACTTATATGGGAATCTTCAACTTTTTTATTGTGATACCCCAGATCATGGCAGCCAGCATACTCGGTTTTTTTGTAACAACTATAGCTGGAGGTGAAGCCATTTATGCGCTTATCCTGGGTGGCGTATCATTTATTATTGCTGCTATTACAATGTTGTTTGTCGATGATGAAGATGAACAGGTCATTGCTGATAAACAGACAGGATAACAATGATGCACTATAATCTTATAAAAAAGAGCAAGGCTCTTTACATATGCATATGCCAACGGTAAAAAGTTGTTAACCAAGACCAATAAAAGACATTTTAAGTGATTAATTTTTTTCATTTTATGAATTAGTTTATTAAAAAAAAATTATTGTCCACTAATTTCATAAATGATTACGAACTTAATATTATGATATTTCGATTTATGTAAAAGTGAAAATGAAAATGAGCGTCTAAAAAAAAAGTTTTCAGACCAGACTCATAAATAATAAACACGAAAACACAATAGTAAAAATATAATGCCTATGAAAAATCAGGAAAGATCTAGTGGAATTTTAGCACACATAACTTCTCTGCCCGGAAAGTATGGAATTGGAACAATGGGTGCTGAAGCCTATAAATTTGTTGATTTTCTTGTATTGTCCGGACAAAAAATATGGCAGTTGCTTCCTCTGGGGCATACAGGCTATGGAGATTCACCTTATCAGTGTTATTCTGCATTTGCAGGTAATCCGCTGCTTATTGATCTTGAGCACCTTGTTGAAGAATCTCTGTTGGAAATTAATGATCTGCCCGATAACGTTTATTTCGATGATGAAAGAGTTGATTACGGCAAAGTGCATGAGTTGAAATACCCCATTTTGCGCAAAGCGTATCGCAATTATATTACAAAGGGAGATCATCTTATGCAGGTTAGGTTTGAGAAATTTTGCCTGAAAAATATCAAATGGTTGGAAGATTATGCCTTTTTCATGGCGCTGAAAGGTCATTTTAAAGGGAAACCCTGGACCGAATGGGAAGAAGATATCAAAAAGAAAAATCATGATGCTTTTCATTATTATAAAGACCAATTAAAATCAGAAATTGAATATTTTAAGTTTATTCAATTCCTCTTTTATAAACAATGGCTGGAACTAAAATCATACGCCAATCTTAATGATGTAAAAATCATTGGTGATATCCCATTGTATGTTGCTTTTGATAGTTCAGATGCATGGTCGAAACCCGAATTATTTGAATTTGATGACGATTTGAATCCCATACACATTGCCGGTGTTCCGCCGGATTATTTCAGCGAAACTGGTCAACTATGGGGAAACCCATTGTATAATTGGGAAAGGATTGAAAAAGATAATTTCCTTTGGTGGATTGACCGGATCGAGGCCAATTTTACACTTTATGACATGCTTAGGATCGATCATTTCAGGGGTTTGGCTGCCTACTGGTCTGTTCCTTTTGGCGAAAAAACGGCCATTAATGGTAAGTGGGTTGATGCTCCCGGTGGCAAAATGTTGCAGGCTGTTTTTGATACATTGGGAGATTTACCAATTATCGCAGAAGATTTGGGTGTTATCACTGAAGATGTTGTTGAATTGCGCATGAGATTTGATCTGCCGGGGATGAAAATCCTTCAGTTCGCTTTTGATTCCGGCGAAGAAAATGATTTTATGCCTCACACCTTTGAGAAGAATTACCTTGTATACACCGGAACCCATGACAATGACACCACACTTGGACATTATACCCAATCCTCAGAGGCAGACAGGCAACTGATGTTGGAGTATTTCAACATTGATACAACAGACCCGGCCTGGTCGTTTATCAAACTCGCCTGGTCTACTGTTGCAGATATTGCTATTGCGCCTATGCAGGATATTTTACGATTAGATTCTCAGGCAAGAATGAATTTTCCTGGTAAACCATCCGGTTTCTGGCAGTGGAGACTCGTCAAAGAAAATTTGACCAAAGAACATGCAATGGACTTACTGAAAATAACTAAACTCTATGGACGGTTTTAATGATCAGTTACAGATAATCATTTCATGAACCGAGCCATGACAATACTATTGACACACACGAGGATGATTATTAGCAAAATAATGGAACGCAGATAACACAGATTGAGCTGATTTACACAGATTTTTTCTATCAGTGATTATCTGTAAAATCAGTGTTCTAAAAGAAAAACCAGGAGAATTGTAAAAAACAAAAAATCAGATAGTTGTAGGGTTATAAACAGATTAAATAGAATGATCAAAAAAACTTTTCATGGGTAAAATTCAGTTGCACTGATGGTAGAGCCTTAAAGAAGTGAGTTTTGCCGAACATGCCCCTAATGGAAAAAATTTTGTCCTGATAGTTTTTGAAGAAAATCTTTAAGCAAGATAAATCTTGCCCGGTATAAAAAACAAGGAGTATAAACTCCAATCAGCAAAGCATTATGAATGAAGAAAATAATTCAGGTAATCAATAAGAAAACAAATTGCTGTTTTTTTATGAAAATCAGTATTTTTGCATTGGTTTGATTATCAGAAAAATACATTTCCACATTGAGCATACGCGTTCTGTGCGGCATATTGCATTGATATACAAGGACATAATTCATGCGATGAGAAAAAGCACAAGAGTAAATGCATTTAAAATAGTTTTGAAACAACAATTTATTTTTTAACCAGGAAAACCCAATAAGTATGGAACAAGTAAAGATTGTGCAAAGTGCACTGGATAAATTAAGTGATTATAAAGATTCGAAGCACTTACTGGTCGGATTTGATGGTTTCGTTGATGAGATCATTCATGTGGTAGATAAAAGGAAAAATCATGAAGAATATGAAAGAATTTCTGATATTGGGTCGTATGCAGACAGAATAGCAAAAACAGCCGGATTGAGTGCCAATATTGAACTAGTTCCAACTCAAATAAAAATCGGAGGTAACGGGCCCATTATGGCCAATGCTGTTATTTCTCAGGGCAATAAAGTAACGTATATTGGTGCTTTGGGCGAATCACAGGTAAATCCTATTTTTCAGGAATTTGCCGAAGCATGTGAAAATGTTTATTCCTTAACCGATCCGGGGCATACCGATGCTCTTGAATTTTACGATGGAAAGATCATGATGGGAAAAATGAATAACCTGGTGGATGTTAATCTTGATAATCTGCTGAAAATCCTTCCCAAACCCGAACTTGAAAAACTACTTGGTAATACCGATCTGTTGGCATTTACCAACTGGACCATGCTTTCAAACTTAAACAGTATTCTGGAAGAGTTTAGTAAGATCATTAAAGTTCAGATGAAAAAACCGATGGTATTTATTGATTTGGCAGATCCCAAAAAAAGAACACGGGAAGATATTCAGGGAATACTAAATATCATTTCCGGATATAAAACCGATATGGTTTTAAGTATGAACATGAGCGAATCGAGTATCATATCAGAGGTTTTAAACCTCCAGGAGGAAAAGCTTGTGGAGCGCGCCAAAAAGATCAGAGAAAAAATGAATATTTTTGGTATTGTTATTCATCCTACCAATGGAGCTGCCATTTCTACCTCGGCACAGAGTGGGTGGGTTGATGGTCCTTACACATCACAACCCAAATTAACCACCGGTGCAGGTGATAATTTTAATGCCGGTTTTTGCAATGCATGGTTGGCGGGTTTGGAACCTGTTGAATCTGTTGCTGTGGGGGTTTGTTCTTCAGGATTTTATGTAAGGAATGAAAGATCTGCTACACGTGCAGATCTTCAGACATTTATGAAGCAATGGGTTGATGTTGATTGCGGAGACATTTAATCGGCATAACCACTGGAAATAAAAAAACCTGCCATTAATTTCATAATTTCTGGCAGGTTTTTTATTTACGAAGATAATGCTCTGCTACCGGTAGATCAGCTTCCATCAAATCAAAAGATCTCAATGCTTCTTTTTTGACCCATTTTGCATCAATGTGATATTTTAATTTTATCTTACCATTTACATACCTGCAAATAAAAGGGACCAGTTCAATTGTTTTGCCGGGGTAAGGGTGTATGAAAACCGGTAATTTCTCCATGATCTCAATTTCAATGCTTAACTCTTCCCTGATCTCCCTATGTATACAAAACTCATCTGTTTCTCCGGGTTCAGTTTTGCCACCTGGAAATTCCCACCTTGCAGCTGCCTGATCCTTTCGACATGCAATAAGAATATGATCTGTTCTTTGGATGATGGCGCATGCAACACGCACCGGAGAAGCACCATGGGTGTTATTAATCATTTGTTTTTTGATCTGTAGAATTACTGGATTTCTTTTGTTTGGGTTTTTTATTGAAATAGTTCATGGTACGTTCAATGCCAATGGTCGCAAAACTCACGATCAATTCAGCGCACTGTTCTATTTTCGGTACAATGAAATCTGTCTCTTCCGGTTCCCATTTTCCAAGTACAAAATCAACCTGTCTGCCTTTACTGTATTCATTTCCAATGCCAAATCTCAGTCGGGGAAAGTTGTTGCTGCCCATTACACTTATGATATTTGCCAATCCATTGTGGCCACCATCGCTACCTTTGGCTTTTAATCTCAGTGTACCCAACGGTAGCGCTATGTCATCAACGATCACCAGTAGTTTTTCCTGGTTTATCTTTTCTTTGTTCATCCAGTAGTTTATGGCTTTTCCGCTAAGGTTCATGTATGTACTGGGTTTTATCAATATAAAAACACGTCCTTTGTATCTGAATTGGGCTTTATCGCCATAACGCGCAGGTTCAAACTTACAATTATGTTTCTTTGCAATATGATCCAGCACCATAAACCCAATGTTATGGCGGGTATTTTCATAGGTGGGTCCAATATTTCCGAGTCCTACTATTAAATATTTCACAGAATGATCTTCTTTTTGGGTATGACGATTTTCATTGATGAAAATTCTTTTCAGTAATTTCAGCATATTTGAAAAAACACTTAAAAACGAGCAAGGCATAAAGATAAAACCCTTATGCCTTGCCATGATAAAAAATGAAAGAACCGGAAAACCGGTGTACTATTATTCGGTTTTTTCTTCTGCTGCTCCTTCGCTTTCACCTTCGCCTTCTTCTTCTTCCTCATCGAGGTCGGCACCTGCACCACGTATCATTTTCACCATTACGACAACAGAATTCAGGTAATCAAGAAACTCAAGACCTTCTACCTCAAGTTCTCCAACTTTTACAGAATCACCAATATCTAATTTCGAAATATCGATATCAATTTTGGCGGGAAGGGCATCCATAAGACCTTTTACGCGAAGTTTACGGATCTTGGTAATGAGTTTACCCCCTTTGATCACACCAGGAGAATTTCCAATGACGTTGATCGGGATATCAATTTTGATATCTTTATCCGGGAACACCTGCAAAAAATCACAATGGATGATTTTGTCTGTTACAGGATGAAATTGTGCATCCTGCAAAATCACATTGTAAGATTTTCCCTCGATATCGAGTTTTACGATACAAGATTCGGGTGTATAAATAATATCTTTAAAAGATAATTTGGGGAGCGTAAAACAAACTTGTTCCTCGCCACCGTAAAGTACACATGGTACCAGATCTTGCCTGCGCAAGGCTTTAGCATCTTTTTTCCCTACGTTCTCTCTCGGAGAACCGCTCACAGATACTGTTTTCATCAGATTTAATTTTTATGTGAATAATTGTTGAATCATTTTTGCTTTTGCAAAAGTGGGTGCAAAGGTAATACTTTATTTGTGAATAATTTGATATTCTTTTGATAACAGGAAAGCAGAAAAGCAAATACCTGTTTCAGGAAACTGCAAAAAGTATTTAAAAGTAAGATAAAAAAAGATGAGAAGAAGGTAAGAGAAGGGGACTACAAAATAGCATTAAACCCGAAAAAAGAACTGATTGATTCGTGATTTGTGACCCTTCCAATCACATCGGCAAAAAGTTTAGCAGTAGAGAGCACCTTTATTTTTTCGCACTCTTGCCTCAGCGGAATAGTGTCGGTTACAATAATTTCGTCGAATTTGCTTTCGTTGATTCTTTCGTAAGCTTTACCCGAAAGCAGGGGATGAGTGCATATAGCCCTTACTGAACGGGCTCCGTTTTCATACATCATTTTTGCAGCTCCCGTAATAGTGCCTGCTGTATCAATGATATCATCAACAAGCACCACGTCTTTCCCCTCTACATCACCGATGAGCACCATTCTACCCACTTCGTTCGCTTTTTTTCGTTGTTTGTAACAGATCACCATTTCACAATCCAGAAATTTTGCATATACTCCGGCTCTCCTGGTTCCACCAGTATCGGGAGATGCCATTACCAGTTTGGGAAGATTGAGGTTTTTGACGTAAGGGACAAAAATAGATGAGGCATACATGTGATCTACAGGAACATCAAAAAATCCCTGTATTTGATCTGCATGCAGATCCATGGTAATTACCCTGTTTACACCTGCTGCTGTTAGCAGGTTGGCGATGAGTTTGGCACCTATGGGTACACGTGGTTTATCTTTACGATCCTGGCGGGCGAAACCAAAATAAGGGATAACTGCCACCACCTGGTTGGCAGAAGCCCGGCGCGCTGTATCAATCATCAGGAGTAATTCCATCAGATTATCAGCAGGCGCAAAAGTACTTTGAATAATAAAAACTTCATTCCCTCTTATGGTTTCCTCAAAGGAAGGTTGATATTCACCATCTGAGAATTTTGCAAACACTTCATTGCCAAGTTGCTGTCCATATTCGTCGGCGATTTTCTGTGCCAGATAACGAGAAGATGTTCCAGAAAAGATATTAATTGAAGTACTCATGAGGTGTCAATTTTTTTGAGGGCTTTGAGAATAAGACTTGTGACTGCAAAAGTAGAAAATTAATCAGACTTTTGTCGGAATAAATTGTTTGGTAATATTTTTTTTAGAAAGGAAATATTGTCTATATTTGCACCCACCAAAACGATCCTGAAGGAAAGGCCTCGTTGCCCAGGTGGCGGAATTGGTAGACGCGTTGGTCTCAAACACCAATGATAGCAATATCGTGCCGGTTCGATCCCGGCCCTGGGTACATTCTTAATATCAATTAAAACCCTCTCAGCCAATTGTCCGGGAGGGTATTTTTGTATCACGCCTTTTCCCGATTTATTTCCCTTTTTTTATTAGTTTTGCGCTTTAATTTATTCTATGGCACAACAGGAAGAAGTATTATTGGGAAGGCGACTAAAAACTTCCTACATCTCGACGGTGGTAAGCATTACGCTTGTTCTTTATGTGTTGGGCTTGCTGGGCCTGGTTGTCATGCATGCTCATAAATTATCCGTGCATCTGAAAGAAAATATCGGTTTTTCGATAATTATTATGGATAATACAGCTTTACCAGAAATTGAAAAACTTCAACATTCGCTGGATGGAATGGTGGCTGTAAAATCAACCGAATTTATTTCCAAAGAAAAGGCAGCCGAAGAGCTTACCAGAGACCTCGGCGAAGATTTCGTCTCATTTTTGGGTTATAATCCCCTTTTTCCTTCCATTGAAGTGAGATTAAATGCCAGCTGGGCAAATCCCGACAGTTTGGCTATTTTCGAGCAAACTGTTTTACAACGCAATGAAGTAAAGGAAGTTGATTATCAAAAAAATTTGTTGCACATTGTCAATGATAATGTGCAAAAAATTGGTGTTGTATTGCTTCTGTTCGGAGTTCTCTTGTTGATCATTGCCTTTACACTTATCAATAATACCATAAGGTTGAGTGTTTTTTCCAAACGCTTTTTGATTAAAAGCATGCAGCTGGTTGGCGCCACACAATCGTTTATCCGCAAACCTTTTATCGTAAAAGGAATATTGCAGGGTATTGTAGGTTCTGTCATCGCCATTTCCTTGCTGATAGGGTCTTTATATGGTGCTCAGCAATCAGTTCCTGAGTTAGTTGACTTTCAGGATGTAACTATGCTTTCGGTAACATTTGGCATGGTCACAATAATGGGAATTATCATTAGTTGGATATCTACTTATTTTGCCGTAAAAAAGTATTTAAAAATAAAAACAGATAATTTATATTTCTATTAAAATTGAAGAACATGGAAAAAAAATCTGATCAAAAAAAGGATCCCAAAACGAATCAAATATCGTTTTTATTTGATCGAACTAAATATAAGATATTGATCGGAGGACTATTGGTGACAGCATTGGGCTTTATATTAATGATCGGTGGCGGATCTGAAGACCCCAGAGTTTTTAGTGATGATATTTTTAATTTCAGACGATTAACCCTGGCTCCCTTCCTGGTATTGTTAGGATATGGAATTCAGATCTATGGGATTATAAGAAAAAAAGATACCCGGTGAAATTTGTATGTATTACGCATAATATTTAAGAATAAACAGGTGAACGCATTGAGGATAATTTTTGGACAAATACCCCATTGGTTATTTTTGTTTTGAATAAATTATCTCTGGAAACAGGAAGGG
>Ga0102941_1001646_pt1 | contig 10431 bp, 9 predicted proteins | sample SalPonR2_C_D2_MG_FD_79281 | JGI IMG/M metagenome (GOLD analysis project Ga0102941, IMG submission 79281) | Salt pond soil microbial communities from South San Francisco under conditions of wetland restoration - Salt Pond MetaG R2_C_D2_MG | ecosystem: Environmental > Aquatic > Marine > Intertidal... | reverse complement strand
CGCGAACTGCCTACGGGACGGTCTACTCCCACGAGATGCAGGTCTGGGCCGCCGCCGGATACGCGGTGATCTTTGCGAATCCGCGCGGAAGCGACGGGCGAGGCGACGGCTTCGCCGACATCCGCGGGCGCTACGGTTCGCTCGACTATGATGATCTCATGACCGTCGTCGACCGGGCGCTCGACGCGTATCCGGTCATAGATCCCGAGCGGCTCTGCGTGACCGGCGGATCCTACGGCGGGTTCATGACGAACTGGATGATCGGGCACACCGATCGGTTCGTCGCGGCGGCGAGCCAGCGGTCAATCTCGAACTGGATGGTCTTCTGGGGTACGAGCGACATCGGCTACTACTTCGGCGACGACCAGACGGGATCAAATCCCTGGGCCGATCCGCAGGAGTTGTGGCGTCAATCTCCCATCGCCTATGCCGATCGGGTGTCGACTCCGACCCTCTTTGTTCACTCCGACGCCGACTATCGCTGCTGGATTGCGGATGCCCTACAGATGCATACGGCTCTGCTCTCCCACGGTGTCGTCTCGCGACTGCTCTGGATCGAGGGCGAGAATCACGAGCTCTCGCGGGGCGGAAAGCCGTCGCCGAGATTGCGCCGACTTCGTGAATTGACGCGCTGGTTCGATCGGTGGACGAAGGTCTGACGGCGTTTGCCATTCGTCTCGTTTGCGGCTAATTTCTACCCACTTAGATAAGTCAGGCAGAAGAAGCTCAAGGAGGCGAAGATGTCGATCGGCATTTTTTACGGATCTTCAACCGGGAACACGAAGGATGTTTCCACGAAGTTGCAGGAGGCTCTCGGTGGTGATTTGCACAATATCACCGATGTGGACGCGGACGCGATTGCGGGTTACGACAATATCGTAATGGCTACCTCGACGTGGGGTGCGGGTGATCTTCAGGACGACTGGGAGGACTTCCTTCCCAACCTTGACGATGTGGACTTTGGCGGCAAGAAGGTCGCGATCATGGGGCTCGGCGATCAGGAGAACTACGGAGACACGTTCGTCGACGGCATGGCGATTCTCGCCGACAAGGTCGAAGAGAAGGGCGGGACGATCGTGGGGCACACCTCCACCGATGGCTACGCCTACGATAACTCCGAGGCCGAGAAGGACGGCAACTTCATTGGTCTCGTGATCGACGAAGACAATCAGAGCGACGCGACCGATGCGCGCGTGAAGAAGTGGGCGGCTGATCTCAAGACGGCCTTCTCGTAGATACCCTTCCGCCACCGTGCCCCGGGATCGTCGATCCGGGGCTCGAAGGCTTGACACCCCCTATGCTCGTTGGTACCTTTCCGCTACTGCGCCCCTGTAGCTCAGTTGGTAGAGCACATCCATGGTAAGGATGGGGTCATCGGTTCAAATCCGATCGGGGGCTCTCGGTACAGATTCTGCTCATCGCTCTCGCCGGGGAGAAGCAAGAACTGTACCTAATACCGCATCGCTTGACATTTATTTCTGTGGGTCATAGGCTGAAAGCGGATTTGGATAAGAGGAAACGGGTATGGCGAAAGCAAAAAAAGGTGCCGTGGAGCTCATTTCACTCCAGTGCACCGAGTGCGACAGGCGAAATTACACCACCAAGAAGAACCGGCGGAACATGCAAGGCAAGCTGGAACTCAAGAAGTACTGCCCGCACGACCGCAAGCATACCCTGCACCGCGAGGCCAAAGTCAAGTAGTACTCATAGGCCAGTAGCTCCAATTGGTAGAGCGTCGGTCTCCAAAACCGAATGTTCCAGGTTCGAATCCTGGCTGGCCTGACATTCTGCGTATCTTAGGCAAGAGGGGCGGCGCGTGAAGAAGATTATTCAGTTTTTCAAGGACAGCTATGCTGAACTCAGGAGAGTCCAATGGCCGAGTCGGGAAGAGGTTGGCTCGAACACCAAGGTGGTGCTCGTATCTGTCCTCATATTCGCCGCCGTCTTCGGGATCGTGGACTTTCTGCTGCTCCAGGGCATCGAGTTGATCTTTTGATCAACGCAAGCAAGTAAGCGAGGCGAAATGGCCAAAGGCTGGTATGTACTTCACACCTATACGGGGTATGAGAACAAGATAGAAAAGACCATCCGTATCATGATGGCAGACGGTGAGCTCGGAGACGCGATCGCCGACATCAAGGTGCCTGCCGAACAGGTCGTCGAAGTAAAAGACGGCAAGAAGAAGGTGACCACCAAGAAGTTCCTCCCGGGGTACATCCTGCTCGAGATGGATCTGCCCGATCTCGGTTGGAAGACGCCCTGCTCGAAGATTCGCCGGATCAACGGTGTTACCGGATTTGTAGGCTCGAGTCCCGGCATGAAGCCCCAGCCGATCAGTCAGGAAGAAGCGCGATCGATCCTTCAGAAGACCGGCGACGTGAAGGGCGAGAAGACGATGAAGCCCAAGCAGTCGTTCACTGAGGGCGAGAATGTCAGAATCGTAGATGGCCCGTTCGATTCCTTCACCGGTCAGGTCGAGGAAGTGAATATGGAGAAGGGCAAGCTTCGGGTGATGGTCGGCATCTTTGGACGCGCCACACCGGTCGAAGTCGACTTCCTTCAGGTAGAGAAGGTCTGAGCTTCCTGCGAACTGCCGACGTCATCCCTCGGGCGTCTTGTGGTCGCTGGAAAGAAATAGTGAGAGGGATTGTGGGAGCCTGAACCAAGAACTGGTTGTAGTGCGCGGGGTCAAAGGCCTTGCGCCGGGCGTTTGAACCACAAAGGAGTTTCTATGGCAAAGAAGAAGGTGGCTGCGATCATCAAATTGCAGGTCCCTGCTGCGAAGGCGACACCGGCTCCGCCGGTCGGTCCCGCGCTCGGTCCTCACGGAGTCAGTGCTCCGCAGTTTGTGCAGCAATTCAACGATGTCACCAAGGATATCGAAGCAGGGCTTCTCATCCCAGTCGTGATCACGGTCTACGCCGACCGCACGTTTTCGTTCATTACGAAGACGCCGCCGGCTGCTGTCCTGATCAAGAAGGCGATCGGGCTCGACCGCGGCTCTCCCGAGAGTCACAAGACGAAGGTCGGAAAGATCTCGAAGGCGAAGATTCGCGAAATCGCCGAGCAGAAGATGCCGGACCTCAATGCGAACGATGTCGAGGCTGCGATGCAGATCATCGCCGGTACCGCCCGGAGCATGGGCGTCGAGGTGGAGGCGTAGATGAAGCGCGGAAAGAAGTATCGGGAAGCGGTCGCCCGGATCGACCGACAGCGGCGCTACGAGCCTGGCGAAGCTATTCAGCTCGTGAAGGACCTGGCGTTTGCCAAGTTCGACGAAACAATCGAACTGTCGATGAACCTCAACATGAAGAAGAGCGCGACGGTGCGCGACACGCTCGTGCTCCCGCATCAGTTCAGCGCCGAGAAGAAGATTCTCGTATTTGCGAAAGGCGAGAAGGCCGACGAGGCTCGCGAAGCCGGCGCGGCGTACGTCGGTGACGACGATCTCATCGAGCAGATCAGGGGCGGCTGGCTCGACTTCGATGTTGCTGTCGCGACTCCGGACATGATGAAAGACGTTGGACGTCTCGGTCCGATCCTCGGTCGGCGCGGACTCATGCCGAACCCGAAGACGCAGACGGTCACGTTCGACCTGACGGCGGCGATCAACGAATTGAAGAAGGGGCGGGTAGAGTTCCGGTCGGACAAGACCGGGGTGGTCCACCTCCCTGTCGGCAAGGTCTCGATGGACGCGGGTCAGATCGCCGAAAACATTCATGCCGTGATCAGCGAAGTCGAGAAGCGTCGGCCCGCAGACACGAAGGGCGAGTTCGTCCAGACGGTGGCTGTTTCGTCGACCATGAGCCCTGGCGTGAAGATCGCCACCGACAACGAGTAGGGGTGAACCATGAGTGATCACGTAACAAAGGTACAGAGTCATAAGGTGGACGCCCTTGAGGTTATCAAGGCCACGTTCAGCGAAAGCAAGGATTTCATCTTTACCGACTACCGCGGCCTGACCGTAGAGCAGATCACGAATCTTCGTGCCAAGCTCCGCCAGCAGGAGGCCGAGTACAAGGTCGTGAAGAACCGGTATGCGAAGCTCGCTTTCCAGCAGCTCGAGATGCCGGATGTCGCCGATCTGCTGGTAGGGCCGACGGCGCTCGCGCTCCTGAAGGACGATGCGAGTGCGGCTGCCAAGATCCTGTTCGAGTTCTCGAAAGAGGCTCCGGTGCAGGTGAAGGGCGCGATCGTCGACGGGCAGGTGTACGACGGTGCGCAGACCGAAGCGCTCAGCAAGCTCCCGAGTCGCGAACAGTTGCTCGCACAGCTCATGAGTACGATGAACGCGCCGCTGCAGAATCTCGTGTACGCGATGAATGGCGTGTCTCAGAAACTGGTTCGGGTGCTTCAGGCTGTAGCAGACCAGAAGGCCGGCGAGTAGAAAGTATTCTCACCGGGGACTTCAGTTCCCGGTATGAAGAGGCGGCGTTAGTCTTCGAAAGAAGTGTTGCATGCTATCGTCGTCAATAAATCCACCAAGGAGGAAGGTAATATGGCAACGCTGAGTAAGGACGATATTCTAGAGGCCGTCGCGAACATGAGTGTGCTCGAGGTGAGCGAGCTCGTGAAGGCGATGGAAGAGAAGTTTGGCGTGAGCGCTGCTGCACCGGTTGCGGTTGCTGCTGCAGGCGGGGCACCCGCGGGCGGCGAGGCTGCTGAAGAAGAGCAGAGCGAGTTCAACGTCATTCTCGCAAGCTTCGATGACGGGAAGAAGATTCCGGTCATCAAAGAGGTCCGCGCTATCACCGGTCTTGGACTGAAGGAAGCGAAGGAACTCGTCGAGGCCGGAGGCAAGGCTGTTAAGGAAGGCGTATCCAAGGACGAGGCCGCCTCGATCAAGGAAAAGCTCGAGGCTGCCGGCGGCAAGGTCGAGATCAAGTAAGCATCGAATACGAGCTTACGAATCACAGGCTTTTAAACTCACCATTGGGGTTGGGACAGGAATGTTCCTCTCCAATGGTGTCTGTATCTTCGGGAGGAATACATGCTTGATCGCAATACAAAGATAGATCGTATCACAGTCGGACAGAAGTCCACACAGGTAATGGACCTCCCTGACCTGGTCGGGATCCAGATTGCGTCATTCGAGAAGTTCCTCCAGCGTGAGAAAATGATGAGCCGCGAGCCCATCGACGAACAGGGGCTCGAGGAAGTATTTCAGTCGATTTTCCCCATCGAGAGCCAGAACGGGGACATGCGACTCGAATACGACCACTACGTTCTCGACGAAGAGAACATCAAGATGACTCAGGCCGAGTGCAAGCAGAAGGGGCTCACCTACGCGATCCCGATCAAGGCTCGCATCAACCTCGTCTTCCTGGAAACCGGTGAGATCCGGCAGAAAGACATCTATATGGGCGACATTCCGCTCATGACCGATCGCGGCACCTTTATTATCAACGGCGCCGAACGGGTCGTTGTCAGTCAGATTCATCGATCCCCAGGCGTTATCTTCTCGCACGAGAAGGGTGTCTACAGCTCTCGAATCATCCCGTACCGTGGCAGCTGGCTCGAGTTCGAAATCGATCAGAAGAAAGAACTCGTCTACGCCAAGGTCGACCGCAAGAAGCGCATTCTCGGGACACTCTTTCTGAGGGCGCTCGGGTTCGAGACGCGGGAGATGATCATCGATCTCTTCTACAAGAGAATGACCATGGCGGTTTCCAATGACCGGGACGTCATGGAAGAGCTGAACGGCCAGGTTCTCGCACGCGCTGTCTATATCAAGGAGACCAGCGCTGAGGGTGAAGAGACGACACGAAAGCTGTACAAGGCGGGTGAGAAGATTCATCCGCACGACATAGATGACCTGATTCACTCCGGTGTCACCGAGATCGAAGTTCTCGACATGGCGAATCCGGAGAGCCTGCACTCCGAGATCATTCTCAACTGCTTCGAGCGCGAGGAGAGCAAGTTCACGCGCGACGACTCGGATCTCGACGAGCCGACCCGCGAGGATGCGCTTTCGGCCGTTTACGCGGTTCTTCTGCCCGGTGAGCCGATCACGATGGAGAGCGCGGAGAAGGACTTCAACAGCATGTTCTTCACGTCCCGGCGCTACGACCTCGGTCGAGTCGGGCGCTACAAGCTGAACAAGAAGTTCGATTATCCGGAGCCGACCGACAGCCATATCCTTGCGAAGGAAGACATTGTCAATACGATGGGCTACCTGATCAAGGTCTACATCGGCGAGGCAAACGTCGACGATATCGATCATCTCGGCAACCGCCGAATTCGCAGCGTCGGCGAGTTGCTCGCGAACAGCCTGAAGACCGCGTTCACGCGCATGGAGCGCATCGCGAAAGAGCGCATGAGTCTGAAGGAAACGGATACGATCAAACCACAGGATCTGATCTCGATCAAGCCCGTTGTGGCTGCGATCAAGGAGTTCTACGGCTCGTCGCAGCTGTCTCAGTTCATGGACCAGGTCAATCCTCTCTCGGAGCTGACCCACAAGCGGCGGCTCAATGCGCTCGGGCCGGGCGGCCTGTCGCGGGATCGCGCGAGCTTCGAGGTCCGCGATGTTCACTACACGCATTACGGTCGCATGTGTCCGATCGAGACTCCGGAAGGTCCGAATATCGGACTCATCGTGAGTCTTGCGAACTACACGCAGGTGAACGACTACGGCTTTCTCGAGACGCCGTACCGGAAGGTGAAGGACGGGAAGGCGTCCAAGGAAATCGAATATCTCTCGGCGATGGACGAAGAGAAGTACTTCATCGCGCAGGCGAACGCGCAGCTCGACGACAAGACGGGAAAGTTTCTCACGCCACAGGTGAGTGTGCGCAAGAGCGGCGACTATACGACGCGCCCGCCGGAGCAGATCCAGTACATGGACGTCTCGCCAAAGCAGATCATCAGCGTTTCTGCTTCGCTCATTCCATTCCTCGAGCACGATGACGCAAACCGCGCGCTCATGGGGAGCAATATGCAGCGCCAGGCGGTGCCGCTGGTCTTCCCCGAGCCCCCGCGCGTCGGGACCGGAATGGAAGGTAAGTGCGCGTACGACTCCGGTGTGCTCGTGAAGGCGAAGCGCGGCGGCGAGGTAGTCTTTGTGACGTCTCAGTCGATCCAGATCAAGCCCGACGAAGCGAAGAACAAGGACGACATCGACACCTATGTTCTGATCAAGTACCAGCGGACGAATCAGGACACGTGCTTCATTCAGAAGCCGGTAGTAGAGCTCGGTCAGAAGGTGAAGGACGGCCAGGTCATCGCGGACGGTCCCGCGACGCACCAGGGAGAGCTCGCGCTCGGACGAAACATTCTTGTCGGATTCGTTCCCTGGAACGGCTACAATTACGAAGACGCGATTCTGATCTCCGAGAAGGTCGTGAAGGAAGACATCTTCACGAGTATTCACATTAAGGAGTTCACGATAGACGTTCGCGAGACGAAGCTCGGTCCCGAGAAGATCACCCGGGACATCCCGAATACCAGCGAGAAGGCGCTCGATCAGCTCGACGAAGAAGGGATCGTGCGCATAGGCGCGAAGGTGGGTAGCGGATTCATCCTCGTCGGAAAGGTCACGCCGAAGAGCGAGACCGAGACGACGCCGGAGTTCAAGCTTCTCAACTCGATCTTCGGTGAGAAGGCGAAGGAAGTTCGCGACACCTCCCTTCGTATCCCGCATGGCGTGGAAGGGACCGTTATCGACGTTGCGCGCCTGAAGCGGAGCGAGGGAGACGATCTGTCTCCCGGGGTCGACGAGGTCGTGAAGGTGCTCGTCGCTACCAAGCGCAAGTTGCAGGAAGGCGACAAGATGGCAGGGCGACACGGAAACAAGGGCGTCATAGCCCGCGTGCTCGCCGAAGAGGATATGCCGTACATGTCGGACGGAACTCCCCTGGAGGTCTGCTTGAATCCGCTCGGCGTTCCGAGCCGCATGAACCTCGGTCAGATCCTCGAGACCGAGCTGGGCTGGGCGGCGGCATGGCTCGACCAGTGGTACTCGACTCCGGTCTTTGAGTCGGCGACGAACCAGCAGATAGCCGACAAGCTGCAGGAAGCCGGGCTTCCCGATAACTCGAAGATCGATCTGCGGGACGGAAGAACCGGTGAGCGATTCGAGAACGCGGTCATGGTCGGTTACATGTACATGCTCAAGTTGCACCATCTCGTCGACGACAAGATGCACGCCCGTTCAACCGGACCTTACTCGCTCGTTACCCAGCAGCCACTCGGTGGTAAGGCGCAGTTCGGTGGTCAGCGACTTGGAGAGATGGAGGTCTGGGCGCTCGAGGCGTACGGCGCTGCGAACACGCTCCAGGAGCTTCTGACGATCAAGAGCGACGATATGAACGGGCGCGCGAAGATCTATGAGAGCATCGTGAAGGGCGAGCCCTCCACGAGCGCGGGCGTTCCCGAGAGCTTCAACGTGCTCGTACAGGAGCTCCGAGGACTCGCGCTGGACATTAGTATTTGGGACGGGAAGGGCAAGCAGATTCCGCTTACGGAGCGGGATGAAGAGCTCATTAACCGCCAGGGCAGCAACTTCTAACCGGAGGGACGATGAGAGATATCCAGGACTTCGACAATATAATGATCAAGCTAGCCTCGCCGGATCAGATCCGTGCGTGGAGCTATGGCGAGGTGAAGAAGCCTGAGACGATCAACTACAGAACTCTTCGTCCCGAGAAGGACGGCCTGTTCTGCGAGCGGATCTTCGGCACGACGAAAGAGTGGGAATGCTACTGCGGAAAGTTCAAGAGCATCCGCTACAAGGGTGTTATCTGCGATCGTTGCGGTGTTGAGGTTACGCACTTCAAGGTCCGTCGCGAACGAATGGGCCACATCGAGCTCGCGAGCCCGGTTTCGCATATCTGGTACTATCGCTCGGTCCCGAGTCGCATGGGGCTATTGCTCGATCTCACGATCGCCGCACTCAGATCGATTCTCTACTACGAGAAGTACATCGTCATCGATACGGGCGATACAGACCTCAAGCCGATGGAGTTGCTCAGCGAAGAGGAGTTCATGGAGGCGAAGGAGCGCTACGGCATGAGCTTCTCCGCCGGGATCGGCGCGGAAGCAATCCGTACGCTTCTCGAGAACCTCGACCTCGAGGAGCTCTCCGTGAACCTGCGCCAGCTGATGATCGACAAGGGCGCGAAGGCGGACAAGCGCCTGCTGAAGCGGATCGAGATCGTCGAGAACTTCCGCGATTCGGGCAACCGTCCCGACTGGATGATCCTTGACGTTATTCCGGTCATACCGCCCGAGCTTCGTCCGATGGTTCAGCTCGATGGCGGTCGATTCGCCACGAGCGACCTCAACGACCTGTATCGGCGAGTGATCAACCGCAATAACCGACTGAAGCGACTGATGGCGCTCAACGCGCCGGATATCATTATCCGGAACGAGAAGCGGATGCTCCAGGAAGCGGTCGACGCGCTGTTCGACAACAGCAAGAAGAAGCGCGTTGTGAAGGGTGCGAGCAATCGACCGCTGAAGAGCCTCTCGGATATGCTGAAGGGCAAGCAGGGCCGATTCCGGCAGAACCTTCTTGGTAAGCGAGTCGACTACTCGGGCCGATCGGTTATCGTTGTCGGGCCGGAGCTGAAGCTGCATCAATGTGGACTTCCGACCAAGATGGCGCTCGAACTCTACAAGCCCTTCATTATGAAGAAGCTCGTCGAGAAAGACGTCGTCTACAACATCAAGAAGGCGAAGACACTCGTCGAGCAGGAGACCCCCGAAGTCTGGGCGGTACTCGACGAAGTAGTGAAGGAACATCCGGTTCTGCTCAACAGGGCTCCGACGCTCCACCGACTGGGAATTCAGGCCTTCGAGCCGGTTCTCGTTGGTGGGAAGGCGATCCGGCTCCATCCGCTCGTCTGTCACGCGTTCAACGCGGACTTCGACGGCGACCAGATGGCCGTTCACGTTCCGCTGACCCAGGCGGCGCAGATCGAGTGCTGGACGCTCATGCTCAGCTCGCGGAATCTGCTCAATCCGGCGAACGGCAAGCCGATCGTCTTTCCGAGTCAGGACATGGTGCTCGGGATCAACTACCTCACGCGTCATCGTCCCGGAGGGAAGGGCGAGGGGAAGATCTTCAGTAGTCCTGAAGAGGTTCTGCTCGCGCTCGATGCGAAGAGCATCGAGTACGCTGCGCTTGTGAAGGTTCCGTACAACGGCGAAATGATCGAGACTACCGCCGGACGGCTGATCCTGAATATGGACATGCCGGACGAGATCGAGTACGTGAACTACGCGATGGGCGACAAGGAGCTTCGGAGCCTGATCTCCGAGGTCTACGCCGAGAAGGGTCCACACGCGACTGTTCGCATGCTCGACGCGGTGAAACAGCTCGGATTCCGTTACGCCACGCTCTTCGGCGCGACGATTGGTATTGACGACATTAAGGTTCCAACTGCAAAGACCGAGATGATTGCTGCGGCGAATACCGAGGTCACGGCG
>Ga0102941_1001644_pt1 | contig 10432 bp, 10 predicted proteins | sample SalPonR2_C_D2_MG_FD_79281 | JGI IMG/M metagenome (GOLD analysis project Ga0102941, IMG submission 79281) | Salt pond soil microbial communities from South San Francisco under conditions of wetland restoration - Salt Pond MetaG R2_C_D2_MG | ecosystem: Environmental > Aquatic > Marine > Intertidal... | reverse complement strand
TTAATTTACTCATTTCGTATTTATTTAAGTTCGTACAAAGCCACAGCATATAACAATGTGTATAAGTAATGGCACGTTAAAGTTTGTGGCATAATTCAAATGGTCGGTGTATGTGCCACTACTCATACACTCGTCCGTAGTCGCACGTCAACTACAAGCTGATGAAGTATCTCGTATTAGAATCGTTTGCTTTTGCTTCAAGAAACCTTGCAATCCACAAGGCAACCTCCGCTGGGTTCTTTCTGGGATAGTCTCCTTGGTTGCACATTCTCTTTATAATATCAAAATCATCTTCACTGAGGTGCTTTTCTATAAGTTTGTCTGTATTACTCATATAAGCAAAGATACAAATTCAAAATGTAAATAGCAAGTAATTTTGTTACTATTTAATTTGTATTTGTAAAATATTCGTCTTATCTTTGCTGAGCATTGATTCCAAAAATGTAGTGGACTAGGAGGATGCACTATACAATCTACAAGCTATTTGCATATTTAAGCTCTACTCCAAACATGCACTACCAGTTGAGACAGCCTGGGGGAGTCCATTCGTTCCTGATCTTTTAACGCTTCTCGCAGGTTGAGCTCGGTGAGAAACCGACATGTAATACGTTTTGGGCTCACGAAAAACATAAGGTAAGAGGCGAAGGGTCTTCACGAACTTGTTCCCCACGCCCACCTGTAGAAAACCTCATTCGGCTCCGGCGGAAGACGTTCAGCAGGGCACTTCAAATTCTATAGTTCTCGACTTCTATAGAACTTGTTGTGACCTTTCGCTTCCTATTCTCACCGACAAAAGACATTCCTCCTTAAACATAAAATAACTATATTTGCAGTAACCAATAACAATACGACGAAATGGCAAGAAAGTATCAAGCTAAACCACACAATGAATTCGCTTACAACTGGAAATACATAATGTTTGCAGATGTAGTAACAAAAGAAGTACGACGATCGTTCGGCTTAACACCTTGGCAGTTTCAAGCTATGGTAGTGATCGCTGAATGGCAGAAGCAGCTGGGATTTTGTTCTTATAAACTCCTGAGGAACTCTTTTTATCGAGTGCCAACAGCTTATTTTAAATCTATTCAGCAACTGTATGATGCTGAGTTAATATCTAAGTACAGGTATTTAATTGGAACTTCAGAGAAAGGTCATAGACGTAAGAGGGATGAGCTTTTTCGTCTCACGCCGAAGGGCTATCGAGTATTTGCAACGTGGACTCGGAGACTAAACAACAAAGTCCACCGCGTAGAAACTGCAATGGACTTTTATCGTAATGGAAAGGCGAAGGATTTAAACCTCACGCCGGACTAACCTACATAATTGGGCATTCGTTTGTCAAGGTTGGATTTGTCTAGGGATTGAGCGAAGTCGTTTCGCATGTCTTCATGGCGAAGTTGTTTCGACTTATTCTCACCTAGGCTTCCACCTATCCAAGAATCGTGTAATAGATATGATAGCAATTTCATGATATTACTAGGTTTTCCATAGTCAGCTTTTCGCATAATGGATCTAGCTATATCTTGTCTTTTGAAGTATTCTTGTCGTCTTGATACTTCTATAGCAAGACTTGTTGATTCTTGTTGGATTGTGGCTCCCAAGTCAAATGCCTCAAAGAAGAATCTTTTTAAGTGCTTTTCAATCGCCTCTTGGTCTTCCATATCTTTTAGCTGATATGTGTACCTCGTTAAAATCTCGTTCGCTCTATTCATAGTCATTGTTTTGTTTTTAAATTTAAGCAAAACCATCCACAATTCCAAATATTTTAGTAGGAATTTAGTGGTACGTCTATAACTTTTGGTATTCCATTCCCGTTGTTGTAAAATAGTGTTCCCCCGCCGATTGATGACCATCCGTTTGACGTTGAGTAAAAGTTACCTGTAAACACAGACGGAATTGTGTATACTCGCATGTATGCTGAATCCATTGATATTGCTCGCTCGTGTTTGTGACCTTTGGCTACTACGTTAAACATATCATTATGGCCGTATTGAATAACCAGGTCTTTCGGGTTGTTAGCATTGCGCTTATCTCCATGTATGTCTATATATGAAATACCATCTATAACGTCGGCGCGGACGATAACATCAAATTTAACATCTACATATCCATAAAGAGTATCCCTTAAAAAATAAAAAACAGCTTCTGCGATTTCTCCTTTACTGTCTTCGGACTTGTCGGCAGACATCCTATCGTGATTTCCGGGAAGCATTGATATGGATGACACGTTATTCACCTGAGAAATAAACTCTAGTATCATTTTGTAGCACTCATAAATAACCCTGCCTCCGATATAGTTTGTATCCATTGACTTCCAAGAGTCCTTATGATTAAGTCCAGTGAACGATTCAATCAAGTCACCAATGAATCTAAGATGTACACGTTTTGCATTAAGCTTATTTATCTCGTTAGCATACTGGTTTAGCATGTGGGCTAGTATCTCTGGAGAGAAGTCGGCTGTCTTTTGTAAGTCTTTTATTTTAGCTCCGAGGTGTGTGTCTGCAATGTAAGCTACTAGATCACTGATGGCCTCTTTTGGCTGTTCAACTATTGGTAATGTGACATTAGCTATGTTTGGAAGGAGAGTTGATAATTCGCTTAATGTGTGTTCCGTTATAAACTTGTTTCGTTGATCCTTTGCTATTGCTTTTTCGTATTGTTTGAGAACTTGCTTGTGGTATTGCTTTTCTATTATTAGGCCACGGTTTTCTATTGCCTTAGAAAACTTAGAGGCTACCATGTCTTCAAACTCATCGGCGGGGGTATTCTCCTCAGTCCATGGAGAAAATATATTACTTAGCTTGGTTAAGCCAAGTGCATTTTTTATAGCATTCCACTCGTAAGGCTTGAGATTGTATTTACGAATCATCTGCGTTTGCGAGAGATTGATTCCTTTGGAGCTATAATCCTCAAACATATCATCCGCTTGCTCTATGGATATAGTCACTCTGCCATGTTTTGAATGAATGTTGTAGTTCTCACCATCGACCTTATAAGGTACGTTTTGAGGCGTTTCAATGTCTTTTACATCGTCCTTACTGTATATGTCACTGTATAGCTTTGAGTCGATTTTTGACCAGTAGAATCCCCTGTATTCATGATATGGAATGTCTACATGCTTTCTGAATGAATCCGGATATAGACCATATAAATGATCTAGCTCTCTGGAGTTTTTGTGCTCGCTGACTTTTTTGAGTGATTCAATTTCGTAACAGAATACTTTCTTCATAGAACTATTATGTTGGTTATCAGATTCAAATGTACTAAAAATTGATTTAGCAAACAAATTATAGTGATAAAAATTTGGAATTAAGATAATATTGTTATACATTTGCTTTGAATCAAAAAAGAAATAAAATATGAAGCTAATTAAAAAGTTAGGAGTTATAATGGTTTGGGGCGTGAGAGTAGCCATGATTGCCTTTGGGTTTAAGCTTATGTTTACAGAGCCAGCGTTTGGCAAGCTATTTATAGCTATGCTAACTTTTGGGTTGGTGGAGTATTTGAATGTAGAACTAAAAAAGTTAAAGTAATGGGAGTTAATAAAGTAATCCTCGTGGGACATGTGGGTAAAGACCCAGAGATTAAAACAGTTGGCAATGATACCAAGATGGCGTCGTTCTCTTTAGCCACAAGCGAGACCTACAAGAATAAGGACGGTGAGCGTGTTACTAACACTGAATGGCATAATATTACTATTTGGAGAGGATTAGCTAATGTCGTTGAGCGTTTTGTGAAAAAAGGATCTCAGTTGTACCTCGAGGGAAAGATTGAGAATAGAAGTTACGATGATAAGGATGGAAATAAAAAGTACATCACTCAGATTAAGTGTCACGAAATGCAAATGTTAGATAACAAAGGAGGTAGCAATGGTGAATCCGCCGATAATAGTAAACCCCAAACATCGACTGGAAATACCAATCAAAGTGAAAAACCAGATTCAGACGATCTTCCCTTCTAGTGAAGTTATGGAGATGACGCCTGTTGAGAGGTTCAAGGAATTAAGAAGTAAAAACGATAAGCTCCAGCAGTTAGTAAAGGAGTTTGACCTAAACCTAGAGATATGACATATAAGCCGCTTAATCAATACGTAGTAGTAAAGGTAGATGAGTCCCCCGATGAAGTCGCGGGGGGTATTATCTTACCTAAAGACAAAAAGAAAATAACTGAAGGCACTATAGTATCCGTCTCTGATGAGATTAGTGATAAGATCTCTGTTGGCGATGTGGTTATCTTCAGTCAATACGGTCAGCGAGTTGACTTGGAAGACCAAGAAATAGCTTTGCCGTATGAATCTTTAATTTGTAGAAAGTATTAAATATGGCTAAAACGGAAGCAGAATACCTGAGTTCAAATTTCTTAAGTGTTGATGTTGATAACGTAGATGTTATGCTCAATGACAAGTGTCTTGTTGAGGTTGAAGTTGGATATGATGACATTGTTGTTGGGGATGTGAAGTTGAAAATGAGCAGAAATGCTCATGGCATGCATTACGATAGGATAGCACATGCTGCCAGACATGGTAAGGTGGTTCGGCTTCCGTTAGCTAAAGAGATTATAGTGCCCAATGAATGGGTTACAGATGTTGAAGTTGAGGTCGGTGATGATGTATGGTTTGAGGCGTTTGAGGGATTAGAAGCGGACAAGTGGGCATGGAAGGGTAAACTTTATTACGTGCTTCCATACCGCTCGCTTGTTGTAGCTAAGAGAGGAGAGGATGTCATACCGCTAAATGGTTATGTTTTAGGAGATTCGCAGGATATTCAAGGGGAGCTGACGGTGATCGAAAAGGCTAAGAGGATGGTAAGCATGAAAATCTTGCACTTAGGCACTAAGGTTTCCTATCCTGGATCTCGATATGAAAGCGAACATAAAGAAGGCGATATAGTTAGGCTGAATGTAGACTATTTGCCTGAGCTAGAAGATAAAGATCACATGACTTTCGACGGGGGAATGCACGTATATTTCCATAGGAAAAACATTGTTGCGAAAAAGTATTAAATTTGCCGCGTACTTGAAAGTAACCAAAAACTATTACTATGATTTTTAGCGCAACAATTATTCAGAAGAACAGAGGCCGAGTAGAGAGTTATACTCGCGGCATGAACTCCGAGCGTATCCGTGCACGATATGAGGAGGATGGGAATGTAGTTGTCCATTACTTAGAATCGTTTTACAATGGCAAGATGGCTGAATTGAGGCTAAGCGACACATTAGCAGAGCTAGATGCTAAGCTATCTGCCGTGACTACCACCGAGAATGAGATTGATTTGACTGTATTGTCCACTCACTTAGATGAGAGTACGTATACTCTTGTTCAAAAGGTAGAGGATATTGTCTATGTGAAGGACTTGGATACAACCTCAGAGGTTGAAATTGATACGCCATCCTATATAAAGACATATGAGATGGATGAGCAGATTAGTGAAATACAAGCATTGGTTAATGATGTGATTTAAGAGATTGCTTCATAATTGATTTTTCGTCCCCTGTCAGCAGAAAACTGTCAGGGGATTTTTTTGTACTTTTGCTTAAAACACACGATGATATGAAGTTTGAAGATCTTAATTTCAAATTGTATAAGTATGACCCTAGTGATCCGAAGGTCATTGATGAGCTTATTGAGTCTAATGAAGAGTTTAAGGAAGACTTAGGAGAACACTTGAATAAGCAACGAGATAAAGTTGTCAAGTATATGATTCTTATGTATGATATGAACAGTGAGCTCAGAGAAGAGTATCACGACTTATATCACAGGAAGGCTATGTCGGCTCAGATGTCTGGGTTTAAGATACTGTCTTCGACTAAAAAGTTTAACTCCGAGGTCACTGACATGCTTATAGGGAAGAATGATGCCGTTAATGGTATGATTACTAAGTTCCTTTTTTTGTGCAACAATCCTGATCATGTTCAGTTGAGTGCTATTGAAGATATGTACTTCAGGCAGATTAAGGCGAGTCTGTCGGCGGGGGGTATAGCAGACCCTAATAAGTTCAAACAAATAGAGCAGAACATTCAGATACTTAATGAGAGGTATAAGCAGAAGACTAGCGATGTATTTGGAGGGAAGGAGTCAGTAGATTTGGAGAAGAAGCTATATGAGTATATGTCAAAAGAGAAGTTGAGGTTAGTTCCAGAGGCAGCTATCGAGGCCTTGTCGGATGGAGTGGATTTTCTTGGAATTAACATTTATGGCGATGAATAAGATAGAGGCAGTACAGAAAGCTAAATATAAGCACAAGAAGATTGTTGCATCGTACCAAGATGCCGATGATGCTGTTTGGGTAAACCAAGAAGACAAAGATCTTATTCCGATAAAAATACCTATGCCGGAGGTTCCTGATTGGAGGCTTATTGATGGGTATGGGTTGAAGCCGGAGGAGCAGTACTTTAAAATGGAAGAGAAGCCGCGGAGGTTGAAGACTATTGAAGACAGGCTTTGGAGGGATTTAGAGGAGCAGTATAATAAGAAGCCTAGAGATTTTAAGAAAAACATTTTCGGTGATGAAATGATTAAGATCTTAGAGTCTGATCCTCAGGAATACGCCAAGGAAATTAAGTGGCTTAAACGCCAGTGGTATCATAGAATTTATGGGTATTGGTTCTTTAATAATGGTAAGCCCACGTATCTATGTGGGTGGAACTGGTCTTTTCTGAACTATTGTAAGATGAAATCAGAGAAGAGCAATAATGGATATCCTCAGTTTCGTATTCGTGACATGAAGTGGTTTCATGCTCAATGGTTTCTTTTCAATGATACTACTGTTCCAGAGAAAGACGAAAGTGGTGAAGTTAAGTTCAATGATGACGGTAGTGTTAAGGTTATTGATGTAGGCTATCCTACTTGCTTAGGAACTAACAACTTGAAAGGTAGACGTGTTGGTGATACGACTAAGGCTGAGTGGATTCACCTAGAGATAGTTACCATGGATAAAGAGCAACATGGTGGAATACAGGGGGATACTGAGACGACGGCGGGGAATATATACCTTAAACACTTCAAGTATCCATTAGAGCATATACCGTGGTATTTTAGACCTAAGTACAAGTTCAGGGTAGACAAAGTTATCTTTGAAGATACCGACGGTGGTGGTCTTGGAAGCTGGACTGACTTTGCTACCACTGCCCATAGAAACTTCTATGACTCTACTGCATTGCAGTTTTATCATGGTGACGAGCTTGGTAAGACTAAAAATGAAGACGTCGTAGAGAGGCATAATACTGTTCGGTTATGTGTATTGCCTCCGGGTGGACACCGAGTTGGATTTATCATATACACCACAACTGTTGAGCATATCGGCGAGAGTGCCAATAAATTCTATGAGTTAACCAAAAGCTCTATGTATGAGGAGCGTCATGGTATTGGTTATACTACATCTGGCCTTATTAATGTATTCTTTCCTGCTACCGAGAGTGCCTCCGACTATATTGACAGATTTGGTTATGCTGTTATTGATGATGATGAGGCTAGACTCAGTGAGTTAAGGCATCCTAGAAAGATAAATGGAGAGAAGGTTGGTGCGTTAAAGTATTTTCTGTCTGAGCGTGAGACTCATATAAAGAACGGAAATTGGGAAGCGTTGGCATCTGAGAAGCGCAAGAACCCTCTTAGTTTTCGAGAGTGCTTTACTCCTCCGGCTGAGAACCAATTTTGGAATGTAGGTATAGTAGAACAGAGGAAGCAATACCTTGAATTCGATCATCCAGAGGAGATGCCAGTGATGGGTAACTTTGAGTGGCGTAATGGATTTGGGAGTCCAGTGGAGTTTATACCAGACGAGAAGGGTAGATTTGAAGTTATGATTGAACTCAAGCCTTTGGAGGCTAATCAATTTGTTAGAAAGAACGGTACTGTATATCCTAAAAATACTCATAAGTTCGTGTCCTCTGCCGACCCGTTTAGAGTAGATCAAACTAATGGTAATAGGTTTTCTGATGGAGGTGGAGCTACTAGATGGATGTATGATGAAGAGGTCGATAAGGATAACGAAATAGGTTCATGGCGCAGTTCGACGTGGGCATGCACATATCAATTTAGGCCACCAAGCAGAAATGAGTATGCAGAAGATATGTTGAAGATGTGTATCTATTATGGATCTGGTATGTACCCTGAGAACAATGTAGATGTTGTTATTGATAAGTTTAGAGAGTGGGGATATGAAGGGTTTCTTATTTATGACATAGACAGTAGGACGCTTAGGAAGAAGCCAAAGCCAGGATTTTCTACTCAGGGAACCAATAAGTCTAAGCTATTTGAGTTATTCGCTTCTGATATTAAGAAGCATGGACATCGCTATAGGAGTATTGGGCTGATTAACGATTGCATTCAGATAAAGGGGATGAAAGATATGACCGATTACGATAGGTGGACTGCTGCTGCTGGGTGTTTAATGGCTGAAGAGTCTAAGTACAACAAACTAATAAGTATGAAGGCAAGCCAAACCGTAGAGTTGTCTTTGTTTGGAATTGATGGTCGCCGAAAATAAAAATACTTGAATTTCATATCTTTGCTAAAAATAATATAAATGGGATTTCCTAAACTAGATCAATACAAGAAAGCAAAGGATTATCAATTTCCAGACAAGGAAGGTACTAATCCTTTGAATAAGGGCAAAGATTACATGATTGAAACCGTAAAGGCCATGTATTCTCAACATGCCCTTGGAAGGACTGGTATATCCACTGCTATACATGGTAAGTTTGAAGAGAATAGAAGTTATGGCAGGGAGGAGCAAGATGATCGTATTTATAGGAAAGCATGGACTTCTGGAAGTAAGGATGCTAGCAATGAAGGTTATGGCGATCTTAGTGACAATCGGACTGGAGTTAATAACTTAGATTATCGAATCGTATCTGTCGCTGGGAGAATCAAGGATAGTGTTTATGGATTGTTTGAGCAGAATGAGTGGAATGTTTCTGCAACTGCCGTAGACAGTGTTTCTGGCGCTGAGATGGAGAGCATGAAGTGGCGGTTGTGGGTAGAAAGCAAGCACGCTGAAACTTTAAGAGCATGGAGAGAACAAGCTCAGATTCCCGAACCGTCATTTAAGTTTATACCTAATACAATAGAAGAGTTAGATCTCTATGAGTCTAATGGAGGGTTCAAGTTGAACTTCATGAAATCTATGGAGAAACTACTCAAGCACACCTTAAGGGTTTCTGATTGGGACGAAAGTAAATATAAGTACCTTGATGATGCATTAGAAATTGGTTGGGTTGGTTCTCGTGATTATGTTGACTCTGATGGCATCGTTAAGACTAGGTGGTTAGATTTGGCTAATACATTGTCTCAATATAGCCGCCATAGTGATTTTAGAGATTCAGAGTTCGCGGCTGAGGTCGTTCTGAGGCCTATGACTGAATTGATTGAAAAAGGATTTGACCGTAAGCAATTAGAGGCTGCCGCAAGGCTTTACCACGATGAGTATGGCAATAGAGGCACTCATCAGTTTGGGCGTACGGACATGCCGGGAGATTACTTAGATGAGAGTAATTATAAGCATTTCATGGTTCCCGTGCTTGAGGCAGAATGGTTTGATTATGATTGTAAATATTATAGAACGTATGAGAACTCTTTTGGTAAGAAGCGAATAGAGGTTACTGAGTTTGGAGCCGACGGCGAGGGAATAAAAGTATTGAGAGAGCGAGTTAAGTATGAGTGTAAGTGGGTTATCGATACTGACATGGTATATGAGTATGGCCGTAGCTTAGTTCAGAACGACAATCTATCGTTTCATATTGTTAGAGTATCCACTAAGCCGATTATTGAAAAGATTATTCCGTTCTTGGATGAATTGATGTTTGCGTGGTTAGACTATCAAAGAGGCGTTACGCTATCAAATGACCCTATTTTAGCCGTTAATGCAAGGCTGTTGACTAATATAACCTTAGATGATAAAGAGGCCACTCCAGAGCAGATTTTTGGATATATGGAGAAGACTAATAGGTTGCTGTATAATGATACAATGGATGGAGAATATCGTGGTGGGGATGTTAGGCCTATGCACCTTATTGAGTCTCCTATTATGATGAAGTTGTCAGCATCTACTCAAAGGTTTATTACTGCTTTGAACAATATACAGCAAGTGACTGGAATAGCATTTCCGCAGTTGGACAATGCGCAGCCTCCAGATGGTATAAAGGGGCAAACAGAAATGTCGCTTGTTGTGTCTCAGAATGCATTGAAGCCAATATTTAGTGGAGTGATGAAGCTTAAGGGACAGATGTCTCAGAGCATTATGGATCAGATTGGTTATTTGCTTCAAAACAGTGAGCAGGCCAGACAGGCATACTCTAAGATTATAGATAATGATGAAGTAGAGTTGATTCGTCAGGCGGGGGTTAATGGAGCAAAGTATGGAATTGACTTTATTCCGAGACCTGATAATGAGGCTAGGCAGCGTATTTTGGCACACATTAACAATGCTATGCA
>Ga0102941_1001643_pt1 | contig 10435 bp, 7 predicted proteins | sample SalPonR2_C_D2_MG_FD_79281 | JGI IMG/M metagenome (GOLD analysis project Ga0102941, IMG submission 79281) | Salt pond soil microbial communities from South San Francisco under conditions of wetland restoration - Salt Pond MetaG R2_C_D2_MG | ecosystem: Environmental > Aquatic > Marine > Intertidal... | reverse complement strand
TGATTTTCAAAACATTAATCCCGACTTTTTCCAACATCGTTTGGGATTCATCCCGTTTTCCAGAAAATACTATCCACTTTCTTTCTCCGGCAGGGTAGATCGTAGGATTTTGTTGATTTCTCAATTCTCGCTTACTCAGGAGGCGTTTCTTTTTTACAAACAAATAAGAGAGCAAATGTTGGCAGATAATGCTTTGTTTGATCCCATTGCAACACAGATACAGGGTAATATTCTATGTATTTCTGACCCTGACAGAATTGCGCTGGGGCTTTTTGAGGTTGCCGGAATATCTTCTCAGTCTTTCGTGATGGATTATGAACCTTTGTCCGCTGAGGATAATAATCTCAGGGAGATTCCTGATCTTTCTTTTTTACCTGATCATGAATGCAATCTGGAACTCATTCCCACACATTGGGTTTATGATTAGAAGTCGTTTTTTTAGATGATTAATGTATATGTAATACAATGCTAAGGTTAATGAAGAACTTTGTGGGCAAATTATTGTTCGGTTGCTTGATGTTGATTGTATCAGGATCATTCATAAAAGCGGATGATTCAGATACTTTTTCCAAACTATATTTAGAAACCGACAGGGATATTTATGTGGCGGGTGAAACACTTTTTTTTGCAGTAAGAGATCTTCTCACAGAGAAAAACAACGATCAAACCCTTATTAATGTGGTTCTGCAAAACGAAAAGGGTGAAAATGCCACAGTACTGACCGGTAGATTCGAAAATTATTTGTTTTATTCCGGCCTCCTCTTGTCTGATACCTTACAAACAGGATTTTATTATCTGTCTGCCTTTCCATTTCTTTCTTCCGGTAAAGATACACTGACATCTCCTGGCAAAAAGATTTTGATTGTCAACAGGTTTGATGATAAAATAAATATAATTCCAGGTGCGCCATCAAAGCAGGATCATGTCGGATATGATTCTGTCTTTTCTGAAAAGATGATAACTGATCATAGGAATACTGCCAACAGTAATATTTTCATTTCTTTCGACAGTATTATGGATACGCGAACCAGATATGAGATTAGTGTTCATGTTCCTGAATCCCTTTCCGCCTCATCTGTCATGGTATCAATTGTTCCTGAAAATTTGTTGTTTGCCTCCATGGAAAACACAAAGCCAAACTTATTTACCGGAACCCTGTCTGATCAAAAAATACAGAAGCATCATGGAATTGTAGAAAAACGGCACCCTTTATTATCGGGCAAAGTGAGAAGTAGGGATGGTGTGGTTTATGACCATAAATGGGTAACCTTGTCAGCACGCGATTCGCTGCCGAATTTTATTTATACCAGAACTGACAGTTTGGGTGGGTTTATTTTTCTACTGAATGATTACTATTTTGGCAAGGATTTATATTTGGAAACATATTCTCCGGATATGGCAAATATTGATTACCTTTTTTCTTTTGATGAAAGGTATAAGCGCAAATCGCCTGTCAATAATGAGAAACCAACCTTCTACCCTGATGCAAGGCAGTACTTGTTTGATCTGCAGGATATTGTTGGAATCAGCAAGCACTATATGCCGGTTGTGGCAAAAAAAAATCCTTCACCGGTTTTCTTGTATGATGATCACATGCTTTATTACAAACCTGATTTTACCATTCATCTCAGAGATTATCAACCATTGACAGACCTGAAAGAAATATCAACAGAGTTAATTCCCACGCTAAGGATCAGAAATGTTGACAGTAGAAATGTTTTTTTGCTGCAGGATATGAGGTCAGATTTCAGTTTCTTTTCAGAAAAGGGTGCCCTTTTTGTCGATGGAATCTACATGAAAAAACAGGAAGAGATATTTTCGCTGGGTTCAGAACAGACAAAATCAGTAGAATTAATGAACAGAAGGTGGGCTGTTGGTGATATTTCATTCAATGGGATTGTGTCACTGGTTTTGCATGAGGAGTATAAAGAGAGCATTTTTTCTGCTATGACAAATCATTTTAGAATGAATGATATCGCTTCCTTTGCATTGCCCGTTGATCCTTTGGTGGATGAAGAATACAACAGTAATCTGCCTGATTTCAGGCAGCTGTTGTATTGGAACCCGGAAATAATGATGGATGGGAATACGAAGGATATCTCTGTTTTTACAGGTGATATACAGGAACGGTTTCTGATCAGGGTCACCATCATTCCGGAGGATGGTGATATTCAAACAGTCAGTAGTGCATTCCGCATCGAAAAGATGACCCGGGAAAATATAAGCCAGTGAAATGTCTGGTAGTTTCAATGACACGAATGTTTCAACATAATAAGTTTACGCCATGCTTGTAAAAACTTTCCATGTTTTGATAATTGTTTTCCTTTCCTGGTGTCTGACAAGTTTTGCACAGGAAATTTATCCCCGAGACCACGAAGTGATGCTTACCGGCGAGATATATATTCCGCCGGCAAGTCTTACTTCCAGTCCATTTCTTACCCCGGATTGGGTAAAAGGGGTAATTTCCACAAGATCGGGTCAGAATTTTGCCCAACAGCTTATGAAATACAACAGGTTGCTCGACGAATTATTCTGGTTGTCGCCTGAAAAATATCAGCATATAATGCTTGATAAACAAAAGATCCGCTGTTTTTCGTTTTTTTCAGGGGGCGACACTTTATGGTTTGAGATCATTTATATACCTGATGTCATTACAGGAAAACAAAAACCTGTTTATGCACAGAGGATTTATGAGGGTTCTGTTCTTATTTATGCGATCAGATCCGCCCGGTTTTCGTCACGAACAGAAACGGTTAATGTGGGTGGAAGACCTGTTCGGCAGCAGATTTTGCAAAAAAGAGATCATTATTTCTTATTTCATCCCGGTAAAGATCATTATTCTCCTTTACGACCTGACAAGAGGTCAGTTATTAGATTTTTCCCTGAAAAGGAAAAAGAAATAAAGGTTTTTATCAGAAAGAACAAAATGAAGATAAAAAACGAAAACCAACTGGTCGAAACTTTTCGTATACTTGACGATCAGGGTTTTTTGGATGGGAAATGATATTTTTATAAGATGGATGTATTTTATCCTTAAATTTGTGTTATATATCAGCCCATATCTTCTCTAAATCTATCAGCTGGTTTTTATGTTTATTTTTTGTATGCATTTCTTTTACCGTCTTCCTCCGAAATTTATTCGATTGTAGGTTGATTAAGTTTTGGCAGGTTGCCGGCATTTTTCAATAATCTGTAAACTCAATTTTTTCATGAAACAAAGAACTTTTACTTTACTTTTTGTCATCCCGATGATTTTTTTGGGTACCAATCTTTTTGCCCAGATGTTTGATGTTGATACCCAAAAGCTTGCGGCTGAACCCCGCGAAGTTATTGATGAGGATCATCCCTTTTCCGATCCCGAATTTATGGAAGCATTTCTGGCGCGTTTTCAGAGATCAACCGATAAAATTGTAGGTGGTGAAGAGGTTGATATTCTTGATTACCCCTGGCAGGTTTCCCTGCAAACGGCTCCTCAGTTTGGGGCACAACACTTTTGCGGGGGTACTGTTGTTGACAGTGAGTGGATCCTTACTGCAAGTCATTGTTTGGAGGATGAGGTTATAACTCCCTCCGTGATACGTATCCGTGCAGGCTTTACTTCTTTAAGCTCCAGTGAAGGTACATTCCACAATATTTCCGAGATCATTATGCATCCGCAATACGGCGACGGTGGCAGTTTCAATAACGATATTGCCCTTCTCAAACTATCTGATCCCATCAACCTGGAGGATCCGGCCACTGCTAAAGTAGATCTGGTAAGAAGTTTTGATGTTGAGACGGGTTTGACCGATGCAGGTGTTATGTCAAAAGTTTCAGGATGGGGTAACCTTTCCAGTGGCGGACAATCACCCGATGTTCTTAATGCAGTTGAAGTGCCCATTGTTGCTGGTTCTGCCGGTTACAACCCTGCCTCTATTACCGATGGGATGATCCTTGCGGGGGTGTCAGGAAAAGATGCCTGCCAGGGCGATAGTGGAGGACCTCTGGTGGTTTCTGACGGAAACGGTTTTTATAAAATTGCCGGTGTGGTAAGTTGGGGTAACGGTTGCGGATTGGCGAATTTCCCCGGCGTATATGCCAGAGTAAGTTTTTATGAAGATTGGATTGATGAATATATCATTGGCGATGACCCCAATCAATATCAGGTCTTATGGTTTGAAGGTTTCGAACCGGCCAACGCTGATGGCGCCTTGCCCGAAGGATGGGAATTAAAGGTGAACACAGCGGATGACGGCGGAATCAATGGAAACAACCTGGTTGATACTGCTGGGGTTGATATTCCGGTTTTTTGGTTTCGTCTTTCCGACGATACTTTTCCTTATTCTGAAGGAACTTCAGATGATTTTATTCGTACTGGTGATGCAGCTATGCATATTACATGGAATACCGATGATTTTAACTGGGCAATCTCCCCGGAAATTGAATTACCCGACAATGAAGGTGTATTGGAGCTCTCTTTTTGGCCCTTGATTGCAAATGACGTTTCAGAAGGGTGGATTACCAAATTCTATCTTACGGCTTTGGTAAATGATGAATGGCAAACCCTCGTATCAATGGATGATGGAACTGATAATCTGTTCGACTCCGATGTAGTTGTTGACCTGGAGGAATTAAAAGGAGATACCGTTCGCTTCGGGTTTGTGTATGAGTGGAATGACGGCATACAAATGTCTGTTGATGATATTTCATTGCGCACAGAAAATGAACAGATCATGGCGCAATGGATGGTCTCCGATGGAACCGATCCTTTGTCCGATGCTTTTGTTAAAGTTCACGGTGTTGGTCAGTTTACAACAGATGAAACAGGTTTGATTGATGTACCCGTTTATTTGGGTGACAATGAATATGAATATTCCGTTTCCCGCTCCGGGTATTTTCCTCTGGAAGGAAGTGTACTCATTTCAGAAGACGGCCAAATGGTGGAGGTTGTGATGGAAAAAATTCCTGCACCGGAAATTTTGGTTTCCCCTGAATCTTTAACTTTTGATCTTGCTTTGGGAACTACCGGCAGCACCCAACTCAATATTTCCAATCCCGGCGATGCTGAACTGGAAGTATCTCTCTTTCCTTATCCTGTTGTATCAAACCTGAAAGATATTTTTACTGCAGATCAGGAAACCGGTATTTCTGATCAAACGATAAATATTGATCCAGAACAATTACGGGCAATTACGCAATCTTCCGAACCTCAGCAATTTGAGAACGAAAACCAAAAGGGCAACAAGGATGTGCCGGAAGAACAAGAGGAAATCTTTTATGACAATGGCAATATAACGGTTTCTATTGGTACAAACAGTGCCGGTAGTTTTGCTACTGCTGCCAGGTTTACCTCCGACGAACTGGAGTCTTTTTATGGGATCTTCGAGTTGTCGCAGGTCAAATATTTTGTTGCTACAGATGATTTCAGCAGTGTGGAAGTGAAGATATGGGAGGGAGGCTCTCTGGATGGACCTCTCACCGAAATTTATTCACAGGATGTTACGGATGATGTTTTGGTTGGAGAATGGAGTACCCATCAGTTGCCCGTTAACCTGCCATTAAACCCGGGTGAAGAGTATTGGTTGGGATATGCTCTGGAAGCTACCGGTGGATATCCCTTAGGTGCCGATACAGGTCCTATGGAACAGGACAAAGGCGGATGGTTGCTGATTAATTCTAATTGGGTGCAGCTAAACACTTTGGGCGACCCCGTACTGGACTATAACTGGGGGATCCGTGGTGTTTTGCAGATGAGTGTTAATATTGACTGGATGACCTTTGATCCTGCTTCCACCGTGATTGCTCCGGAAACAGATTCAGATATAGAAATACTTTTTGATGCCACAGATCTCGAATTGGGTACTTATGAAGCACAGATACTTCTGGTGAACAATGCAGGAGAGAATGTTTCGGTTCCGGTGTCACTAAATGTGGTGCCTCCCACATACGATGTTACATTTGTAATTACTGACCAGAGCGGCGAAGCGGTTACCGATGCCCAGGTAACACTCGATGGCGTTGAAAACGAAGCTGGCAATTATCTTTTCGAAGACCTTGAAGCAGGTACATACAACTACGAAGTTACAAAAGAGGGTTTCCTTACCTCCTCGGGAAGTATCATGGTGGTAGATGATGATGTTTCGCCGGCAGTAATCCTTATTTCTGAGGAAACAACACCGGTAAACCTTACCGTTACGATCAAAGATGAGTTTGATGAACCTGCACCCAACGTAGAATTTCTTTTGCAGGGATTCGGTGTAAAGACCACCGATGATCTGGGACAGGTTTCTTTTACCGTTTTCCCGGGTACTTTCTCCTTTTCTGCCAGCGGTGTTCCTTTTGTGACCCTGGCTGATGATTTGGTTGTCACTGATCAGGAAAATGCAGAACTGGAATTTTCGCTGGATTATTTGCGGTTTCAAGTTGATCTGCTTGTAAATTTAGATGGATCAGGAACGGTCAGTGGTGAGGGAGAATTCTACTACGGCGAATCTGCCACTATTGAAGCAACTGCAAATACAGGATATACCTTTTTGCACTGGTTGGAAGATGGAGAAATTTTTTCTGAAGAATCATCCGTTACTTTTGATGTTTTCGAAGCAACGAGTCTGATGGCAGTTTTTGAACTCAATACCTATGTTATCACCTCCTCATTTGAAGGTCCTGGCGCTATTGATCCGGAAGGAGAAGTGATGGTGGAACATGGAAATGATCAGGGTTTTTTCATCACTCCCCTACCTGGTGCCTACATTGCAGATGTATTGGTAAATGAGGAAAGTGTGGGTGTCACAGAGGAATATATCTTCGAAGATGTTACGGAAGACGGAAATGAGATTCATGCCATTTTTGAATGGCTCTCCTATGATGTAACCATTACCAGCGAAGGGAATGGTACAGTTGATCCATCCGGCACCGTGGCAGTAGAGCATGGCAATAGTCTTGAAATTGAATTTATTCCCGAAGTAGGACATTATTTAACAGACCTGCTTGTTAACGACATTGGGGAAGACCCTGTTGAGTCCTTCCTGCTGTTGGATGTAACGGAAAACACAACGGTACATGGTGTATTTGATATCATGACCTACACTGTAAATGCAAGCGCTCAGGGCAATGGAATCATTTCACCGGAAGGTGATACAGTTGTTGACCATGGAGCCGATCTCTCCTTTGTGCTCAGCCCCGGAGAAGATAGCTTTGTATCCGACATTCTTGTTGACGACATCAGTGTGGGAGTGGCCGAAGAATATACTCTTTTTGATGTCACCAAAGATACAGAGGTTATCGCTATATTTGATCTCATCAACAGCATCAATGATCTTTCTGATCAATCTTCTGTGTATATTTATCCGAACCCGGCTGTTTCTGATGTTACAATAAAAAGTGATGAAATTATTGAAACCATAAGTATCTATAACATGAAAGGACAGATGGTCGGTTCTTTTGAATCTTCTTCTAAAGAACAAAGAATCAGCGTAGAACAATTTGATGCAGGCATGTACTTTGCCAAAGTTCTTTCAGTTTCCGGAAAGGTTTCTGCTTTGATCTTTGAAGTAAAATAGTCTTTGCAGGCACGAAACGAAAGTTTTTAATGCATAAAAAAGGGTTGCCGAAAGGCAACCCTTTTTTGTTGATTATTTTTATCGGCTTTTTTTTACGATCATTGGTCTTGATTTTCTTATCCGGCGATCAATATAGTTTTCATCCTGTCAACAGGTAAATTTAATTTTGTTAGATGTAAAAATTGATTTAAATTTGCAATCGGGAAATACCGGAAGTAAAAAAAACTTCGCCAGATAAAACCTCAATTTGTTTGTTTTGGTTTCATTATTGTAAAAAAATATTTGCTTGTATTCTGCTGTTTCCATGAATACAGACAACCATAAGTTCACTGGATAATAATAATTTTAATTTTAAAAAACATGAAGAAGTTAGCTATTTCATTTGCGTTTTTGCTTTTTTGTTCTTCGTTTCTTGTTGCAACAGTAAATGCAGAAGAGAATGGACCTCAATTGAAATTTTCTAAAGACGCTGAGCAACTGGGTATAATCCTGGTTAAAGACCTTGAAACGTACAAATTACAGGTGGAATTTACCAATGAAGGTGATGCACCTCTTGTTCTTTCCCATGTAAGAGGATGCTGTGGCACAAGAATAAAAAGTTGGCCCAAAGAGCCGGTAATGCCTGGTGAGGAAGGTGTGATTGAAGTTGAATTCAGATTGGCACCCCGCCCGCACAAAGTAAGCAGAACCGTTACCGTTACTTCCAATGATCCTAAAAATGTGAAAATGTTTCGCATTTACGGTGAAGTAATCCATGAGGAGACTTCCGACTTTAACTCAGGACAGCAGAACAAAGCCATGGTGCCTGAAAACAAACAATAAAGTTGTTTGCCATTTTTGATCGCACCATCCTTTTTTTACAAAAAACTTAAATTTTGTCCGGGAATATACTTGAAAAAGATAATTCCCGGACATTCTTTTTGCACGATCACGATAAATTTTTTCGCTTTTCAAACTTCGGTTGCCACAGTTTTGTTACATTCGCATTCAGTTTTTAAAATATTAAAATGTCATGAGCAGGCAAAAAATCATAACTCTCTTTTTGTGGGTATCACGAATACTCTTTGGTGTTGTATTTATTTTTTCCGGGTTTGTAAAAGCAGTAGATCCCTTAGGGTCTACTTACAAATTCCAGGACTATTTCCTCGCTTTTAATGCCGAATGGCTCTTTCCTCTTGCCCTTCCCCTTTCTATACTGTTAAGTGCCCTTGAATTTGTTGTAGGGGCATCTGTTCTTACAGGGGTGAAAATGAAATATTCTTCCTGGGGCGGTTTGCTGTTCATGCTTTTCTTCACCCCACTTACTTTATACATTGCCATTGCCAATCCGGTTCCCGACTGCGGTTGCTTTGGCGATGCACTGATCATTAGCAACTGGGAAACTTTTTATAAAAACCTGATCATTCTTGCCGCTATCATTTTTATTTTTATTCACCGGGCAGGGTTCAAACCGGTTATGTCTTCTCGTAAAGATTGGCTTGTTCCGGCTATATTTACCGTTTTTATCCTCTTTATTTCTGTCTACTCCCTGCGCAATCTGCCCATTCTTGATTTTCGTCCCTGGAAAAAAGGAAACAATATTTATGAGCAACTTACACCTGTGCAGGAACAAATTGCTGAATATACCTTTATCTATGAAAATCCTCAGACAGGAGAGCAAAAAGAATTTGCTGTTGATGAGCTGCCCTCAGCACCATGGGTGTATGCAGACCGCAAGGAAAAAATCATACAGGAGTTTATTGATGCACCCATCACCAATTTTTATATTCAGGATGAATATGGCGATGATTATACCGATTCATACATTGCGAACCCCGGTTTTCAGTTTGTTGTGGTTGCTTACGATCTGGGACGGACACATAAAAAAACTTTTGAAAAGAAAATCAATGAATTTGCCAGCATGGCAGAGATCGATGGTGTATCATTTATTGTGCTTACAGGGAGTACTTTTGACACCATGGATGAGTTCAGACATGAAGTACAGGCATCCTATCCTTTTTATCAGTCGGATGGGACCGCATTGAAAACCATTGTTCGGTCCAATCCCGGAATGCTTTTGCTCCACAATGGAGTAGTAGTGGACAAATGGCACTATTCCAACATTCCGTCTTACCCGGAAGTGAAAGAAAAATACCTGCAAAAGGATGAAACTCTCTGAGAAATAAAAAGTGATTAGTGCTTTTCTGAAAACCGATGGATTTCAGGAAAAAATATATTCTAAACATATGATAGATAGTTAAATATAGCATCAGGTATGGAGCATCTGATGCTTATCTCTTATTTTTAAAAAAGTCCCTCAATATACTACTGCATTCCTCCTCCTTTAATCCCATTATAAGTTTTGTTCTGGGATGTAGAATTTGCTTGCTTGTATTGGTAAATCCTCTTTTCTGGTCTCTGGCACCTACTACTATTTTTCCGATCTGTGCCCAATAGCTTGCTCCGGCGCACATTACACAAGGCTCGAGCGTAACATAAAGTGTACAATCCTGCAAATATTTGCCTCCAATATGTTCAAAAGCTGCGGTAAATGCCTGCATTTCTGCATGAGCGGTTACATCATTCAACCTCTCGGTCAGGTTGTGGCTGCGCGCAATGATCTGGTTCTGGCACACAATCACTGCTCCCACAGGGATCTCACCAACATCAAAAGCTTTTCTGGCCTCCTTCAATGCCTCATTCATGTAATGTTCATCTGTATAGATACTTAAAGTCATATTTTGGATAGTTTTCGAAGGATTACATTTTAAATTTTCCTTTATGATTAATCATTTGTCTGTTTTTATTGTTAGTTTGTTGGAAATTCCATTTGTAGTCAGAAGAAAACAAAAAATATTTAAGGATCTGGATCTCGTATTCTGAGTGATTGTGAACCCATTACAGATTTAATTTCATCC
>Ga0102941_1001640_pt1 | contig 10459 bp, 10 predicted proteins | sample SalPonR2_C_D2_MG_FD_79281 | JGI IMG/M metagenome (GOLD analysis project Ga0102941, IMG submission 79281) | Salt pond soil microbial communities from South San Francisco under conditions of wetland restoration - Salt Pond MetaG R2_C_D2_MG | ecosystem: Environmental > Aquatic > Marine > Intertidal... | reverse complement strand
GCGCCAAGCGGGTAGCCGCCGCCGATGCCCTTGGCCACCAGCATGATGTCGGGGGTGATGCCGGCCCATTCATGGGCAAAAAGCTTGCCGGTCCGGCCTACGCCGCACTGGATTTCGTCCAGGATCAGCAAGAGCCCATTTTCGTCACACAGATCACGCAGACCCTTGAGGCATTGATCGGGCAGGGGGCGGATGCCGGCCTCGCCCTGCACGGGCTCGACCATGATGGCGCCCACGTCAGGGGCCTTGGCGGCCTCGAGCAGCGCTTCATGGTCGCCAAACGGCAATTGCCGGAATCCCGGCAGGAGCGGGCCGAAGCCCTTGGTCAGTTTTTCCGCACCGGCCGCCGAGATCGCGGCCATGGAGCGGCCGTGGAACGCGCCCTCGAATGTCAGGATCGTGGTCCGGTCGGGCTCGCCGTTGGCATCGCGATATTTCCGGGCCATCTTTATGGCCAGTTCCGCGGCCTCTGTGCCCGAGTTGCAGAAGAACACCGTATCGGCAAACGTATGTTCGACCAGAAGCTCGGCCAGCGCCTCTTGCTCGGGGACGGTGTAGAGGTTCGAGGTGTGCCACAGTTTCTGCGCCTGGTCCGTCAGGGCCTGGACCACCGCCGGATGCCCGTGCCCCAGCGACATGACCGCGATGCCCGAGGCGAAATCCAGGAAACGTCGCCCATCGGCCTCGACCAGCCAGGATCCTTCGCCTTTCACGAAGGAGAGCTTTGCGCGCGAGTAGCTTGGCAGAACAGGCGAGATCATGTCCGTCACCTCAGGGGATTGAAATAAAGGCAATTGCATGGGCCAAGGCCGCGCCCATGTCAATTCAGGACCGCTGATGGGGTCAATCGGGTTTCATGATCAGACATGTGGTTGAGCCGGTCGCATAAAGCCGGCCGGTGTCCGCATCGCGGATCGTGCCTTCGGCCACGGCGGTGGTGCGGCCGGCATGGCTGGTCCGGCCTTCGGCCAGCACGGCGCGGCCCATCGGGATGGCGCGGGTGATGTTCACCTTGTATTCGAGCGTGGTGTAGATCGTGCCCGCAGGCAGTTTCGTCATCACGGCGCACCCCATGCAGCTGTCCAGGATGGTGCCATACCAGCCGCCGTGCACAGCGCCCATCGGGTTGAGATGGTCGAACCCCGGCACGCCGCGAAACACGACGCGACCCTCCTCGACCGTGTCCAGGTGATACGCCAGGCCACGGGAGATCGGCGGGTGTGCGGTCTGTCCGTCGCGCATGCGCCGCATGAAATCCAGCCCGGACATCGACAAGAGCTCGTCCCTGCTGGCCAGGTCTTCGATCCCGTCTGCATAGATCACGTTGCGCATGTGCACCCCCCTGCTTTTGTGCAGAACGCCACAGGGTCGTGCGGGGTGCAAGCCGATGTGCCTGGTGTGGCTTCAGGCGACCTCTGCCAACGCGAGTTTGGGCGTCACGCCAAGGGCGGCGCAGACGTTCCGGGTCAGGTCGGGGCTGTTGAGGGTGTAGAAATGCAGATCCTCGACGCCGCCTTCGATCAGCTTGGTGCACAATTCGGCGCACAGGGCCGTCGACAACAGATCCTCGCGCCCGTCGCGCGCGGCCTTGGCATAGGTCTCGTCCAGCCAAGTGGGGATGACCGCGCCGCAGCTTGCGGCGAAGCGGCGGATATTGGTCCAGTTCGTGATCGGCAAGATCCCCGGGATGATCGGCGCCCCGATCCCCGCCGCCGCGCATGCATCGCGAAAGCGGAAAAAGGTATCGGCCTCGAAAAAGAACTGGGTGATGGCCGAGGTTGCGCCGGCATCGATCTTGCGCTTCAGGAAATCGACACAATCCTGCATCGATCCCGCCTCGGGGTGCGGGTCGGGATAGGCGCCGACACGCAGGTCGAATTTGCCGGTTCTTGCAAGGGCTTCGACCAGGTCGACCGAGCTTTGGAAGCCGTCGGGATGCGGCGTGAAACGGCCCGCGCCTTTCGGCGGATCGCCTCGCAAGGCCACGATCTGGGTCACGCCTGCCTCGGCGTAGCTATCGGCGATCGCCAGCGTTTCGCTGCGTGTGGCATCCACGCAGGTCAGATGCGCCGCGACCTTGACGCCATAGTTGCCGCGGATGGTCTTGACCGCATCATGGGTTAGCGCCCGCGTCGTGCCGCCCGCGCCATAGGTGACCGAGACAAATCCCGGGTCGAGCGGGGCCAGCACCCCGAGGGTCTCCCAAAGCCTGAAGGAGGCCTCCAGCGATTTCGGGGGAAAGAACTCGAAAGAGACGCGCGGGGTGATCATGGCGATTCTAATCCTTGAAAGGTCGCCTTACGATGTCGCATAGAGTGGTGGTTGCGACAAATTCATAATTCTCATCATCAATATGAGTTTCACATGCATCTTGAGTTTCGCCACCTGCGCACGATCAAGGCCATCCATGACGAAGGCGGGCTGGCCCGTGCCGCTGACCGGCTGCACATCACGCAAAGTGCCCTGAGCCATCAGATCAAGGGGCTGGAGGATCAGGCCGGGCTGGAATTGTTCGTGCGACGGTCAAAACCCATGCGGCTTTCGGCGGCCGGAATGAAGCTGTTGCGGTTGGCCGAAGATGTTCTGCCCCGCATCGCGGCACTCCAGGACGAGTTCGACGGGTTGCGGGCGGGCAAATCGGGGCGCTTGCACATCGCCATTGAATGCCATGCCTGTTTCGACTGGCTGTTGCCGGTGCTCGAGGCGTTTCGCCAGGCCTGGCCCGATGTGGATGTCGATATCCGCCCGGGTCTGCAATTCGAAGCCCTGCCGGCGCTGATGCGGGAAGATGTCGATCTGGTGATCTCGTCCGATCCCGAGAAGCTGGCCGGCATCGATTTCACGCCCTTGTTCGACTACGAGCCGGTCTTCGTGTGTGCGGCTGACCACCCGCTGGCGCAAAAGCCCTTTGTCGAGGCCGGCGATTTCGAGGATCAGGCACTGATCACCTACCCGGTGGAGCGGTCACGGCTGGATGTGTTCAGCCAGCTGTTGTTCCCTGCGGGGGTAGAGCCGAAATCGATCCGGCAGGTGGAACTGTCGGCGGTCATCTTGCTGTTGGTGGCCTCGGGGCGCGGGGTGGCGGTGCTGCCGGACTGGGTGGTGCGTGACACCGGCAATCATCCGTCCCTGGTGACCCGCCCGCTGACTGCGACCGGCATCACCCGCAGACTTTACGGGGCGACGCGGGTGGAGGAAACGGGAAAACCCTTCATGTCCCACGTTCTGAAATTGTGTCGGACCGAACCACCCAAGCTGCAGCGGCGCTAGGCCCGGGTTTTCGCCCAGGCAAGCGCATCTTCAAGACGGTCATCGCCCCAGAAGACCTCGGGCCCGATCACGAAACTGGGCGAGCCGAAGACACCGATATCCATGGCGATCTGCGTTTGAGCGGCCAGCAGGTCGACGACCTCATCGCTGTGCGCGGCCGCGATGGCGGCAGGCGCATCAACGCCAAGCGCCGACAGGCTGGCCGACAGGTTGGGTTCGGCCCCGGCCGGTTCGCCGTCGACGAACCAGCGTTTGTAGGTTTGCGTGATATAGTCCACGCCCCATCCTTCCCGCAGGCCGACAAGGGCAACCTGGTTGGCAAGGGGCAGATATGTCAGCGGGTAGGGCGCGGGCACGGAAATGGGCAGGCCGTGCGTCATGGCCCGGCGTTCCATGTCGCGCCACATGTAGGCGGTCTTGACCGGCTTGTCGCGGAACGGAATGTTGTTCTGCGACACCATGATGTCGCGCACATTGAAAGGCCGCCAGCGCAACGCGACGCCTGCGTCAGTTGCTGCCTGTTCGATCCGCATGACGGTCAGGTAGCTGTAGGTGCTGCCGATTGAAATCCAGAAATCCATGATTGTTCCCCCCGAAGCCGACGTTGCATGGTGTATCCAAGCGTCGCGCGCAGTACGGTGCCTTGGCAAGACCGGATCGCTCGCCTATACGGCGCGCCTGACCCATGCCCCGAGGAAACACCCATGCAAGGCTCTGCCAATCTCAACGTGATGCTCAAGGCTGCGCGCAAGGCGGGCCGCAGCCTGGCCAAGGATTTCCGCGAGGTCGAGAATCTGCAGGTTTCGGCCAAGGGCCCGGGCGATTTCGTGTCGCGCGCCGACAAGGCGGCCGAGGATATCTTGCGCGAGGAACTTTTGGGCGCGCGGCCCAATTACGGGTTCCTTGGCGAAGAGGGCGGTGAGATCGAGGGCAAGGATCCGACCCGCCGCTGGATCGTCGATCCGCTGGATGGCACCACCAACTTCCTGCACGGGATGCCCCATTGGGCGGTTTCAATCGCGTTGGAACACAAGGGCGAAATCGTTTCCGGCGTCATCTACGACCCCGCCAAGGACGAGATGTTCTATGCCGAAAAAGGCCAAGGCGCTTGGCTGAATGACAGCCAGCGCATCCGCGTGTCCGGTCGCACCAAGCTGGCGCAATCGGTGTTCGCCGCCGGTCTGCCGCCCGATGGTGGCAAATATCTGCCCGCCATGCTGCGCGATCTGGCACGGCTGATGCCGCAATGTTCGGGCATGCGCCGCTACGGGGCGGCTGCCCTGGATCTGGCCTGGGTTGCGGCGGGGCGGTACGAAGGGTTCTGGGAATACAATCTCAAGCCCTGGGATATCGCGGCCGGCATCTTGCTGGTGCGCGAGGCCGGCGGTTTCGTGCAGCCGATCCGCGAGGGGCAGGATCTTTTGACCCATGGGCATGTGATTGCCGGGGCCGAGCCGATCTTTGATGCCTTCGCCGGGGTCGTGCGCGAACGCCCGGACGGCTAAGCCTTTTCCGGCACCATTTGCTGAACGATGCCCGCGACCATCAGGTAGATCGAGGTCGCCGCGACGATGGCGGTCAGCAGCGGGTTCGATGCAAAATCCGTCCAGGCCGCAAAGCCGATCGAAGATACCCAGACCACCGAGACCGGCAGCGACAGCCACCGCCAGCGTTTCGTGCGCACGGGATGAATGAATTTCAGGTTCAGGAATTGTGCTGCCGACAAGGTGATGACCAAGCCCAGGATCACCTCCCACGGGGGGAGGATCACCAACAGCGCCAGCACCAGCATGTTCCAGCACCCCGGAAAGCCCCGAAAGCTCTTGTCGCTTGTCTTCATCCGCGTGTCGGCGAAATACAGGGCCGAACCGAACGGGATCAGCAACACGACCAGCCATCCCGACCAGCCCGGCAACAGACCGGAGGCATAAAGCGCATAGGCCGGGATCATCACGTAGGTCAGAAAGTCGATGATCAGATCCAGCAAGACGCCATCGATTTCAGGTGCATTTTCCGCGACGTTGAATTTGCGCGCCAGGGGGCCATCTATGCCGTCCACGACAAAGGCCACTGCCAGCCAGATCGACATCATCGCCCAGTTCTGTTGCGCAGCCTCCAGCAGGGCCACCATCGCAAGCGAGGCGCCGATGGCGGTGAAAAGATGCACGGAATAGGCTGATAGACGCGTTCGCATGGCGGACCTGATGCCTCCTTCCAGGGGCAAGTGCAACAGCCGTGTGACGGTTCGGCCGCGATCAGGCCTTGGGGTGCGCCGCGGCATAGACTTCCATCAGCCGCGCTGTATCGACCGCGGTATAGGCCTGCGTCGTGCTGAGAGAGGCATGGCCAAGCAATTCCTGGATGGCGCGCAAATCGCCCCCCGCATCCAGCAGATGGGTCGCGAAACTGTGGCGCATCGCGTGCGGCGTGGCGGTCGCGGGCAGGCCAAGCTGCAGGCGCGCCTGTTCCATCACCTTGGCCACTTGGCGCGCGTTGAGCGGCCCGCCACGGATCCCGCGAAACAGCGGCGTGCCGTGGGCCAGGTCATGGGGACACAGCCTTGCATAGCGGGCAACGGCATCGCGTGCGGCAGGCAGGACCGGCACTTCGCGATCCTTGCCGCCCTTGCCGCGAACGCGCAGCGTATCGGTCAGGGGCAGGGCGTTGGCGGTCAGCGACAGCGCCTCGGACCGGCGCAGGCCGCAGCCATACAGCAAGGTCACGATCGCCACGTCGCGAGACGAAACCCAGTCGCGCGCATCTTGCTGGCCCACGGTTTCGATCATGTCGCGGGCGCCGTCCACGCTGAGTGGACGCGGCAGGCGGCGGGTGTGTTTGGGCGCGCGCATCGACAGAACCGCCGTGGCGTCGAACCCGTCGCGGTCCGCCCACCAGCGATAGAACGCCTTGACCGCCGACAGCCTGCGCGCCAGCGACCGTGCGCCGACACCGCGTGACCGCTGCGCCGCCATCCAGGCGCGCATATCGCGTGCCTCGATGCTGCGCAGCGCCGAGGTGCCAAGGGTATCGCCTTGATATTCGGCCTGGAATCCAAGGAAATCGGCGAGGTCGCGGCCATAGGCGTCCACGGTCGCGTCCGCCGCGTCGCGCAGGCTGGCCAGATGGCCAAGCCATGTCTGCATGAGGTCGCGGGCAGCCGGGCTGAGCGCGAGGCTCATCGGCTCAATCCAGCCAGCGCTGCATCAGCCGCTCGAACACACCGCCGAAGAAGGTCAAAAGGTCAGTGCCCTGGCTAGGTCGGAACTGGTGCGGGTCTTCGGCCCCCATGACCAGGAGGCCCGGCAGACGGCCCTTGCCCAGATCGAGGTTCAACAGGGCCTCGGATTTGATCCAGGCCGCGTCGGCGCCGAAAATGCGCGCGCTGCCGTCGCCAACCTGGCGCAACGTCACCTGACGATGCGGGATGGCACGGCCGCCGGTGATGTAATTCTCGACAAAGCCGGGGGCGACGACGGTCAGCACATCCTCCAGCTTCTGCACATGTGGCGCGGCGGTTTCCGTGGCCTCGGCGCTTTCCAGAACCAGGCGCACACGGTCCACGCGCAACGTGCTGGACACGTCATTGGCCAGCGTCTTGAGAAAGGCGGTGAACTCGGTCTGGTCCAGCAGGGCCAGGATCGCCCGGTGGATCTGGTTGGTCCCCGCCAGGTTTTCATAGGCCGCCGCGATGACGGATCTGTGGGTGTCTTCCAGACGGTCCAGCCGGTTTTCCAGCCGCTCCATCGCGATACCGCGCATGTCGACAATGTTTCCGCCCATCTGCCGGTCATTGGCCGTGATGAGCGCCCGCATCAGGTCGCGGTCGTCCAGGATCAGATCCGGGTCGCTCAGGATGCGGTCACGCCAGTCGTCGGAATAGGTGGCCAATTCATCGGCCTCGATGCTGCTCACGGATATCGCCCTCGGGTTCGTTTCTTGGTTGCCCGCGAGCTTACGTCGGTCTCACAGGATTTTCTGCCCTGTCTTTTCCCAATCCTTGAGGAATGCGTCCAGACCTTTGTCGGTCAGAACGTGATTGGCCATGGATTTGATCACTGCGGGTGGCGCTGTGGCCACATCTGCGCCCAACAAGGCGGCCTCTTTCATGTGGTTTGCGGTGCGGATCGAGGCTGTGAGTATCTCTGTGGAGAAGTCGTAATTGTCATAGATCGCGCGGATTTCTGCGATCAATTCCATGCCATCGATGTTGAGATCATCCAAGCGCCCCACGAACGGCGAAATGAACGTCGCACCCGCTTTGGCCGCCAAAAGCGCCTGATTGGCCGAAAAACACAAGGTCACGTTCACCATGCGGCCCTCGCCGGTCAGAACCTTGCACGCCTTCAGGCCATCCCAGGTCAGCGGCACCTTGATCGTGATGTTGTCCGCGATCTTGGCCAGTTCGCGGCCCTCTGCGATCATGCCGTCCGCATCCAGTGCCACGGTTTCTGCCGAGACGGGGCCGGGGATCATGTCGCAGATCTCTTTCGTCACTTCCTTGATGTCGCGACCAGACTTCATGATCAGCGACGGGTTCGTCGTGACACCGTCGACCATGCCCAGTTCGTGCAGTTCCCGGATCGCATCGACATCTGCGGTATCCACAAAGAATTTCATGGTCTCACTTCCTTTCATGGCGGGGCCGTGGTTTTCTGCCCGCCTTCTACCTCAGGGGCGCGCGGGCATAAAGAGATGACCGACAGCTATTTCGAAGAAGGCAGCCTTGTGGGCGTGCTGACGGCCGAACCACTGGACCGGGTGCTGGATTACCGCGCACCCGAGGGCGGCTGCTGGCTGGGCAGTTTCGTCGAGGTTCCCTTGGGGCCGCGCAAGGTTCTGGGCGTCATCTGGGGACCGGGCAAGGGCGATTGGGATATCGCCAAGGTGCGCCATGTGATCCGCGTGCTTGACGCCGCGCCGATGCGCGAAGAACTGCGGATTTTTCTCGAAAAGGCGGGGGCTTACACCCTCACGCCCATGTCCGCGATGCTGCGGCTGGCGACCCGCGTTCCGGGCCTGAGCGATCCGCCGTCGATGCGCAAGATCTACCGTCTTGGCCGGGGGGAACCCGACCGGGTCACCGATGCCCGCCGCCGGGTGATCGAGACGCTGACCGAATATGGCGGGCTGGGTTTCACACTCAAGGAACTCAGCGATCTGGCCGGGGTGACGTCTTCCGTGGTCAAGGGGCTGGCGCAGATGGGCGTGGTCGAAGAGGCTGACACACCGCGCGACGCACCCTATCTGCCGCTCGATCCGGACTTGCCGGCGAAAACCCTGACAGAGGATCAGGCCGCCGCCGCCGATGCGCTGCGCGACGGGCTGCGCCAACGGCGCTACGGCACCACGCTGCTGAAGGGGGTGACGGGGTCGGGCAAAACCGAGGTCTATCTTGAAGCGGTCGCTGAATGTTTGCGTGCGGGGCGTCAAGCTCTTGTTTTACTGCCGGAAATTGCGCTGACATCGGAATTCCTGTCGCGCGTCAGGGCACGGTTCGGCGCCGAACCCGCCGAATGGCATTCCGGCGTGACCATGACCGAACGGCGGCGTGCATGGAAGATGGTGGGGCAGGGCGCGGCGCAACTGGTCGTCGGCGCGCGATCATCGCTGTTCTTGCCGTTTCAGGACCTTGGCCTGATCGTCGTCGACGAGGAACATGACAGTTCCTACAAGCAAGAAGAGGGCGCGCTGTACAACGCGCGCGACATGGCGGTCTTGCGGGCCTCGCTGAACGACGCACAGGTTGTTCTGGCCTCGGCCACACCGTCGCTTGAATCCTGGGCCAACGCCGCTGCCGGCAAATACACACGGCTCGACCTGAGCAGCCGGTTCGGAGATGCGGTGCTGCCACAGATGCGCGCCATCGACATGCGGGCGGAGGACCTGCCGGGCCAGGCATGGATTTCGCCGACCCTGCAATCCGAGGTCGCCCACCGCCTGCAACAGGGTGAACAATCGCTGCTGTTTCTCAACCGGCGTGGCTATGCGCCGGTGACACTGTGCCGGGCCTGCGGGGAACAGGTGGGGTGCGACAATTGCGATGCGCGCATGGTCGAACACCGGTTTCAAAAGCGCCTCGTGTGCCATCAATGCGGCGAGACGAAACCGATCCCCGATGCCTGTCCCCACTGCAAGGTCGAGGGCAAGATGGCCGCCGTGGGTCCGGGTGTCGAACGCATCGCCGAAGAGGCCGCGCGCGTGTTCCCGGATGCGAAACTCGCGGTCCTGAGTTCCGATCTGTTCGGGTCGGCGCGCGCGCTCAAGTCACAGATCGCCGCGATTGCCGAGGGCGACACCGATATCATCATCGGCACTCAGCTGGTGGCGAAAGGCCATAATTTTCCGCGCCTTACGCTGGTGGGGGTGATCGATTCCGATCTGGGTCTGCAAGGGTCCGACCTGCGCGCCGCGGAACGCACGTTTCAACTGATGCGCCAGGTTTCGGGCCGGGCGGGCCGGGTCGAGAAGCCGGGGCTTGCATTGATGCAGACATTCCAGCCCGAGCACCCGGTGATCCGCGCGATCCTGTCAGGGGACGAAGAAGGCTTCTGGCGCGCCGAGGCCGCCGAACGGGAAGCGGCCGCCATGCCGCCTTATGGACGGCTGGCGGGAATCATCATCTCGGCCAACGAGGCGGCGGCGGCCTTTGATCTGGGCACCCATCTGGCGCGCACAGACGGGCCGCTTCAACAGATCGGCGCGGTCGTTTACGGGCCTGCCCCGGCCCCCATCGCGCGGGTGCGCGGGCGCCACCGGGTGCGGCTTTTGGTCAAGGCTCCGAAGGGCGCGCCGATCCAATCGGCGATTGCCCGCTGGATTGCGCCCCTGAAACTGAACGCCAACCTGCGGCTGTCTGTCGATATCGACCCCCAAAGCTTTTATTGATATCGGTTTTCTACGGCGCAGAACCCCGCTAGACAGCCCGAACCAGTCCCGGAAAACAGCATTGCCCATGTCCGCCCCGATCCGACCACAACCCGGTATTCTTGACATCGCGCTTTACCAGGGCGGGAAATCCGCGCTGGAGGGCCATGCCGAACCGCTCAAGCTCAGCTCGAACGAGAACCCGTTCGGCCCGTCGCCCGCCGCGATCGCGGCGATGCAGGCGGATCTGGCCAGCATTCACCGCTATCCCTCGACCGATCATGCCGATCTGCGCGCGGCCATATCACGGGTGCATGGTCTCGAT
>Ga0102941_1001636_pt1 | contig 10481 bp, 7 predicted proteins | sample SalPonR2_C_D2_MG_FD_79281 | JGI IMG/M metagenome (GOLD analysis project Ga0102941, IMG submission 79281) | Salt pond soil microbial communities from South San Francisco under conditions of wetland restoration - Salt Pond MetaG R2_C_D2_MG | ecosystem: Environmental > Aquatic > Marine > Intertidal... | reverse complement strand
TGTCTATTTGATCTTTAATAAAGGATTCCGGATCTTTTTTATCTAAAGCATCCGTAATTGATTCAGTGTGAGCTACTATTTCAGCTACATTCATAATATTTGTTTCTACTTTTTCTTGAAGGTTGTTAACAGCCCATCTAATTATTAAGCCGGCTGTTGAAAAAAGAGATGCTAGAACAACTATTGTAATTAAAATTGTTATTTTCGTTTTAAGACTCAAGGTTTTTTTATTCAAATTTATCCACCTAATTTATATAATATTATATATTTCTTCTAATAATTATTATTCTACTATATCAATTGATTAAAAACAATTTTTCTTTGAATTTAAATTAAAAAACCGCTCAATTAAGAGCGGTAGTTTCTTATATGTCATATATCCTACTTAGGACTGTTAGCAAACTTGGTAAATCTTTCGACCCAAGCAAGTTCAACGGTACCAGTAGGTCCATTTCTGTGTTTTGCTATTTTGACTTCTGCTATACCCCTTTTTTCAGAATCTTCGTTATAGTATTCATCTCTATAAAGAAACATAACTACGTCGGCATCCTGCTCAATAGCTCCGGATTCTCTAAGGTCTGATAGTATAGGTCTATGATCCTGTCTCTGCTCTGGTGCACGAGATAGCTGGGAAAGTGATATTACCGGACAGCTCATTTCTCTGGCTAGTCCCTTTAATCCTCTTGATAGTGAGGATATTTCCTGCTGTCTACTTTCAGATTTACCTTCACCTTCCATCAGCTGAAGATAGTCTATAACAACTAGGTCTAATCCATTTTGAGCGCTTAGTCTTCTACATTTTGACTGTACTTCAAATAGGGTTATCCCTGGTGTGTCATCTATATAAATATTCGACTCTGATATACGACTACTGGCTCTGGTTATCTTATCCCAATCATCACCCTCAAGTTGTCCACTTCTAAGTTTAGTACTTTCAACTAATGATTCCATAGATACAATCCTCTGTACTAACTGCTCTTTAGCCATTTCAAGACTAAATATGGCTACATTCGCATTGTCTTTTACAGCTGCATTTAAGGCAAGATTAAGAGCAAAAGCCGTTTTACCCATAGAAGGCCTTGCTGCTATAAGTATAAAGTCGGATTTTTGTAATCCTGCAGTCATATGATCAATATCCTGAAATCCCGTAGTAAGACCTGTCATAGAACCATCGTGATTTGCTCTTTCTTCTAAAAGATTAAATACATCTAGTACTATATCTTTCATATGAGAAAAATCTCTCTTTTCTCTCTGTTGAGAGATATCGAAAATTCTTTTTTCAGCTAATTCAATAAGACTTTTTACTTCTTCTTGGTCTTGATATCCTTTTGATAGAATTTCATTAGCTGCTTTTATAACACTTCTAGTTATAGCTTTTTCTTCTATTATTTTACAGTAAGCTTTTGCATTTTTAGTGGAGTAGACATTTTCAGCTAATCCTGCTAAATAATCTACTCCTCCTACTTGTTCTAATTTGTTTCTTTTTTTAAGTTCTTCTGTTATGGTAAGTAAATCGACAGGCATATTTTCATAGCTTAATTTTTTAGCTGCTTCAAATATTTCTTTATTGCCGTCGTAGTAAAAGAATTCACCTTTTAGCTTATTTATTGATACTTCTAAAGCTTCCTTATCTATTAATATTGAACCCAAAAGAGTGTGTTCAGCTTCTATACTATGTGGTGGTACCTTACCTAAGATATTTTCAGACATCTAAACACCTTCTTTTTATTCTTCACCTTCTATAGTTACTTTTACTTGACCTTTTACTTCTGGATGAAGCTTTACGTCTACTACATGTTTTCCAGTTGTTTTTATTGGTTCTTCTAGCTCAATTTTTCTTTTATCAATTTTAATTTTATGATTTTCTTCTAAAGCTTCTGCAATATCTTTTGTATTTACTGAACCAAAAAGTTTTCCATTTTCTCCAGCTTTAATTTTGATTACTACATTAACATTTTCAAGATTCTTAGCATATTCTTGAGCATCTTCTAGTTTGTCTTCTGCTAATCTAGCCTCTTCTTTCTTTCTCCTCTTTAAAATTCTCACGTTTTCTGCTGTTGCTTCTGATGCTGCACCCTTTGGTATAAGGTAGTTTCTTGCATATCCATCTGCTACCTCTACTAAATCTCCTTCTTTTCCTAACTTTTTAACTTCTTTTCTTAATATAACTTTCATTATTTATCATCCTTTCTTTTTGTTTTCATTTTTATATTTTAAAATTGCCTTTTTAAGCATTTCTTTAGCTTCTTCAATGGTTTTCTCCTGGAGCTGAGCACCAGCTGATGTCAAGTGACCTCCACCACCTAGCTGTTCTAATATAATATGAACACTTATATCTCCAATAGATCTCCCACTTATATGAATTTCATCTTCTTTTTTAACTAGTACAAAACTTGCCTCTACACCTTTTACAGATAAAAGCTCTGTGGCACTTTGAGAAGCTATCAGTACGCCTTCGTCTACCATTTCATCCAGGTGAGATATAGCTATATTATCAAATACTATTTCTGCTCTGTTGATAATATCTGATTTAAGCTTCCATATCTTAATATCATCACTAAATAGTTTTTTAACGCTTACAGTATCTGCACCGGCTCTTCTTAGATATGATGCAGCTTCAAAGGTTCTAACCCCAGTTTTAAATGTAAAATTATATGTATCAACCATTATTCCAGCCATAAGAGCTTCAGATTCGAATTTTGAAAGCTTAACTAGATCATCCATATAGTGAATAATTTCAGTTATAAGCTCGCTGGTTGACGAGGCATAGGGCTCTAAATAATCAAGGAGTGGGTTTTCTATGTATTCTTCTCCTCTTCTATGGTGATCTATCATTACTACCTTTTCAGACTCTGCCACTATTTCTGCAGCTTCTGTAAAGCTTGGTTTATGAGTATCCACCATTACTACTACTGTATCTTCTTTCATAAATTTTTTAGCTGTTTCTGTATTTACTATAGAGTTTATATATTCATCGCTTTCTTCCGATTTTGCTCTTTCATATATGTTATCCAGAGCTGGGTTTATGTCATTTAGAACGATATGAGCCTTCCTGTTCATACCCTTTGCTATGGCAAAAATCCCCATAGATGCTCCAAAACTATCCATGTCTCCTACCTTATGTCCTGTGATAACGACATTTGAGCTTTGTGATATTATCTGTCTTAGTGCATAGGATATCATTCTTGCTTTTACTTTCGTACGTTTTTCTACAGCTCTGCTCTTTCCTCCGTAGTATTTTACCTTGCCTGAACTTTTTACTACTGCTTGGTCTCCACCTCTCCCTAGTGCTATATCCAGTGCTCCCCTTGCATAATCATACTGCTGAGATATAGTCTTTGCATTGATTCCGATTCCTATACTTAATGTGAAATAGTCTCCGTTTTCAGCTTTCAAGTCCTTCACATCCTCTAAAATGTCAAATCTTTTTGTCTCTAGATTTTCGAGATGCTTATTTTCAAAGAATAAAATGTATCTATCATCTAAATATTTTAAAGCTATTCCGTTCATTCTTTTAGCAAAGGTATCTAGTTTTTTCTCTATCTCTCCAGAAATAGATGCTCTTTCCATCTTGTCCATGTCTTTTCCTAGTTCGTCGTAGTTATCTATTTCTATAAGACATATCACAGTTTTCTCATCGTTGTATAAATCTCTAAGAGTTGTAAATTTGGTATTGTCCAGCCAATAGAGCATATAGAGATTTTCTTCGTCTTCTGCGCCTTCTACTTCGTTGAAAAGTACGTTGTATTCTTTGTTACCATAACTTACATCTAAAGAATGATTCTTTTCTTTAAGGTCTTTTAAAGAAAAATTCTTGAAATAATCTACAATATTTTCTTTATGGTCTACTTTTTCTCCTACTATATCTTTGAATTTACTATTATACCAGAATATATCACCTTTTTTATTTATAATCAATAAAGGTATGGGGAAGTTGAGTAAAGTTTTCCTAGACATATCATCTATATTATTTGTAAATTCTATTAGGTATTTGTTAAGCTCTTTTTTTCTTTTTTCGTATTTATCTACGGAATTACGCATAGCTAAAAGCAGTACTAAAAATGATGCTAAAGCTATTATATAATTCCCTAATACTGCTATTACTATTATAAAAGCAATACTTAAATAGAAGAATATACTATTTTCTTCTATTAAAAATCTCGGTCCCTTGAATGGTTTCATTCTATCACCTATTTGCTTTCTTTCAACTTTCTAAAATCAAATAATACGTCGGCTAATCCTGCTACTATAACTGAAAGAGAAAAAGCAGGGTTGATTATTATGAATATAATTATCAAAACTCTTAAGAATCTATTTATATTATATTTGTCCATAAGGAATCTTACAAGGGCTAAACCTTGTATAAAGAAAACTATTTGAAATAAAAAGAGAATATTAGCAGATAAAGTATCATAATCTACTATGTTAAACTGTCCTACAAGTATAGTCAATCCAGATATAACAAGCATTCCCACTACTATGTTATTAGGAAGTTTAAAATTTTTGAAATCTCCCAAAGGTCTAATTCTAGCCTTTAATCTTTTGCCGATTTTTTGTGCTACAAAATAGTTTATTACTACCATTGACAATGATGTTGCTATAAGTATTCCCGGCATTATCATTATAACTAGGTTCATCATATTTTCATACATTTCTTGACTTTGCTGAAGCTGATCCTGAAGTAAATCAAATCTTGAGAACAAGCCTTCTTGAATTTCAAAGCTTTGCTGAAAAGCTTCTGTTACATACTCTATAAGATTTAAGCCTAAAAATAACTGCATAATAAAAAGCAGTATAATAAAGGATACCAAATAGGCCAATCCACTAAAAGCTATTGTCATTGATGGTTTTTTATCTTTGTCAATAAAATAACTCATTGTAGCCGCCATAGGGGTGTAAAGCACAAGATAGTACAACCCCGCCTGAACTCCTAAAAGTATGGTAGCTATAATTCCTGCTGTAACTAAGGCCATAATTGATGCCTTAAAGTCGTGTCTTTTTGCTAAAATTATTGCTGGAAGTGCATATATGTAATCTATAAAAGGAAATATCAGTGTCCCTACTATGGCAAATATCAGTAGTATTCCTGCAATAAATGCTGATTCTGTAAGTCTTGATGTTTGGCTATTTCTACTCAATTTTTTCACCTTTCATTTATGATAAAAAGTTGTTTTTTGTTTTACTCAATATGAGTATAATAATTTTACATTTAAACATGGTTAATGTCAAATGAAACTAGTTCTCTAACACGAGGGGTCTGACCCCTTGTGTTATTATTACTTGTGTTATTATTTTTCAATACATCTTGTATAAATTCTATGTTAACCTTATAATAAGTTTAAGTTTTAATTTTAATTTCCGATGTAATCAAGTAGATACTAAATAACGATAAGGAGTTTTATCTTGAACAAACTAGATTTGTATAAAATTATGCAATTACATCCAAATTCAGATTCTGATATGATTGCTCACGCATATAAAAAACTATGCAAAAAATACCATCCTGATTTAAATGAAAACACCCATGATTTTATGCAGAAAGTTAATTATGCTTATGAAGTATTGGGTAATGAAAAATCAAGAGCTAAATATGACCGAACCTACAATCACTATAAGAGCAGCAGTCGCTTTTATGAAGAAGAACAGATAATAAAAGCTTCTGAAAATCTTAATAATTATTTCAAGTTTTTAATTACAGATAATTATAAGAAAGCTTATAAACTCATAAGCAAATCTGATAAAGATAATATTTCCTATGAGAACTTCAAAGATTGGCAAAAAACTGTATCTAAGTTTTATAAGATTAAAGATTATAATATAATTTTTTTAGATAATTATTATAATAAAAAAATTTATAATTCCAAATATTCCCAAGTAGCTGAATTTAAAGTGAATATATTGGAAAAAGACTTAGCCTCTAAAGAGGAAAACAATGAACAGCTTAATAAGTTTTTAGTAAAAGAAGATAATAGTTGGAATATATATTTGGGTTATAGAAAGTTAAAAGAATACACTGAAAAACTAAAAGTATTCAATAGTTTATCTACGAATCGTTTTAATAAAGTTGACAGCTATAAAAATGATAAGTTTTTGAAAGTTCTTGAAAAAGAAAATTATAGAAAGCAAAGATACGGTAGGGAATACTGTCTTTTAGTTTTTGAAATCACTAACTACGATGATTTAAAACTTGAAATTAACGATAATATACATAATTATATGGAGGCAGTCTTTGATGAACTTCAAGAAATATATAGACTCTTAGATGAATATGCCAGATATGAAAAGGATAAGTTTTTCCTACTTTTACCTGAAACAAAAGAAGAAGAAGCTCAGCCTGTAATAGATAAAACTCTATCTTTTTTTATTTCTCAAAGACCTTACAAGTTGAAATTAGATTATGTAAAGATTAACAATCTTAATTTTTCTGCATCAAAAATTATAAACTTAGCTATTACAGAGCTTCTAATTAAAAGAAGAAGTTAGAATTCATTAAAAATTAATTTGTTTTTATGGTTATATAATATATAATGAAAGTGTTAGCATATTTAAATGAAAGGTGGAACTAATGAAAATATTAAAATATAAAAGAATTTTTGTTTGGGTAATTATTTTAGGTATGATTATTTCTTCTTTAAGCATAGCTTTTGCTGCTGAAGTTGAAACAAATCAGCCTGTTGAAAAAACGGAAAAAGAACTTTATGAGCAAGATATAGAGTTTATGAAACTTTTAGTAGAGTTTGTAAAAGGTAATTATCTTAAAGATATTACATACGACGAGATAGTAAATGGTATGTACAAGGGTATTTTTGATAAATTAGATAAACACAGTGTATACTACACACCTAAAGAATACCAAGGTTTTACTTCTGAAATGTCAGGAGAATTTACTGGTGTTGGAATACAAATTGTAAAAGAAGGAAACTATATAGCGGTAGTAACTCCTCTTAAAGGATCTCCAGCTTCAGAAGCAGGAATTAGGGCTAAGGATAAAATAGTAAGTGTAGATGGTAATGATATAACTGGATATACTACAGAAGAAGCAGCTGAAATCATCCGAGGCGAGGTTGGAAGTTCCGTAAGATTAGGAATCTTGAGAAATAGTGAAGAATTATTTTTCAATATACAAAGAGATGTTGTTACTATAAGTTCTGTTTATTCAGAATTGATTAATGATGATATAGCTTATATTGAGATAACAAAGTTTAACGACAATACTTTAGAATTATTTGCAAAAGAAATTGGACAGTTTGATGTGGATGGAGTTCATAAGCTTATAATAGACTTAAGAAACAACCCTGGGGGAAGTCTTCCAGAAGTAATAGGTATGCTTTCATTTTTCATTCCAGAAGGACCTATAGCAACTGTAGAATATGGAAATGGTGAAGTTTCAGAATATACAAGTTCATTAACTGTGGATACCTTTGATCTAGCTGTTCTTGTTAACGAAGGTTCAGCAAGTGCATCAGAAATATTTGCCGGAGCTGTTCAGGATAGAGATGCAGGAACTGTTATTGGAAGCAAAACCTACGGAAAAGGAACTGTACAAAGCTTGTATCCACTAAGAAATGGAGCAGGTATAAAACTTACAACTGCTGAATACTTTACTGCTAATGGTAATAAAGTAGAAGGAATAGGAATAACACCAGATATAATAATAGAAGATACTTATGAACAAAAAGATATTGATATATCACGTATACCAGAATTAGATAAGTATAGAAAACCTAAATTAGGTATAGTAGGTTTAGATGTTTTAGCAGCAGAAATGATTTTAGACCTTTTAGATTACGATGTAACAGGACCAGATGGTCATTTCGACCATGCTTTAGAGAGAGAATTAAAAAAATACCAGGAAGATATGGGCCTTTATCCTTACGGAGTACTTGACTTCACAACACAGGAATCTTTAACTCAAAGCTTAGAGGAATTTATGAAAATAGATGATAAGGACGAACAGTTAGAAAAAGCAATAGAAATTCTCAAATAGTTTTTATCTCCCTATTATCCCTTTTAAAAAGCCTGCAGTCATTTCGACTGTAGGCTTTTATATTTATATATAACTTTCTTCTTTTAGAATATTTTTGGATTTTTCGATGTTTTTTTCTGAAACATTTATAATAGGACCGGTACAACCCATGCCAGTTTCAGCATAAATACCCTTAGCCCATAATCTTTTACAGGCAACTTCTAAATCTAAAACGTCAATACCTGCTATTGATTCTGTAACTATTTCTTTTTTAGGCATTTTTACTTCTTCTGTATCTTTCTTTTGAGATTCTTCAAAAGATTTAAGTATATCTTCAAGGCCGAATTTTTTAAGCTCTATATATTCTTCCTTAATTTTTCCTTTAAGATTGTTCTTTGCTAACTTTGCTCCGTACAGGATTGCATTTTTTACTACGGGAGTTCCTGATGCTCTTGATAAAATCAGGATGTTTTTATCATAGTCAAATCCTATTCCCGGACCGTATCCACTTCCTACTGCCTCGTAGCTACCTCCTGTATTAAAGGAAGATAATATTTTCATTAATATATTTCCTGTTAGAGTATCAGTAACCATAACATCAGCAGAAGCCATAAGCAGGTCATTTCCTCTCATAATAACTCCCCCATCGGACCTTTGAGATGAAGCGAAGTTAATATTGTATCCGTTTTCTTTAAGCTGTTTTAAAGCTCTTTCTACCGTTCTTGCACTGTCAAGATTTAAAATACCTACACTTGGACTTTCTATTCCCATAGCTTTGGCAGTTATAATCCCGTAGAGCGTATTTTTAAACATAGCTTCTGTTCTATTTACTGCAGATGTACCAGTTGTTGTTGCTATGAAGGTTTCTTTTCCAAATGCTGGTGTTTGAACCTTTCCTACTGTGGAAACTCCTACAGGAAAGTTGTAGTGTCTTGTTACACATCCCTGTATTTTCCCTTCATTTAATAGCTTTTCCATTATATTATGCATTTCATTTTCACAGTCGGTTTGGTAGCACTCAAAACCTTCACATTTATGCCCAATTAGTACAACTTCCAAACTATTATTTTCTTCCTGAGCTAGTTTAGCCCCTTTTAGTAGTACTTCACTGTCATGTTCACTTCCCAGTGTTGTTAGTCCAATTTTGATTTTAGGTCCAAAGTCTTTGTTTTCTATAGACTGGGCTATTTCTAAAAAGGAGTTTCCTATTATTTCATTTATATTCTTTGACATAAAGCAACCTCCTATTGGTTTATTAGTTCATCGCCGATTTTTTTCATTACCTGTGCAATTATTTTATTTATCTCTTCTTTGTTCATGGAGTTTTCTTCTTTAAGTCCTTGATTTCTTTCAATTATTACACTTACTCCGTCGAACAAATTGGTCATTCTTCCTAAGAATAGGGATCCTTTGCCAACTATCATTGCTCTATTCATATCCCCTTGGCTTAAATCTTTTTGAGCAAAGCCCAAGTAAGGAACTCCTGATGGTATGTGTCCCTGGGTTGGTGCCCATCCTACCATTCCGTGTTTTCCTACAAAGTCCATAAGTTCCTTTCTTTGAAGTTCTTTTCTCATTACGCCGATTGCACCTATCATCTTGTAGTTAGATTCTGGTACGTCTCCTGCTCCTGCTGGTTTTGTAATGTCTGGATTTTGCATTTCTACAGAATATTTATCTACATCATTTACTGTAAAATTCCCTTTATCTAGTGGATCAGCTATTAGTGCTTTTATTACTGCTTGTGGTGATGAGCCTGTTCCTACGTTGTGTTTTCCTACTAAGTCAGTTCTTACTACAGGATTAATTCCGTCGTTTTTACTTATTAAAAAGGCAAATCCACCGATTACATCTTCTATTATTGGCATGTCTTTTTTTACGTGGTCTTTCCCGTTCATTCCAAGCTTAGCAGTTGATCCTCCTGCTACTACTACTACGTTGTCGTAGGTTCCTGCCTGTACCAAACTGGCTGCATTTATTAATGCATGTACAGGAGCTGCGCAAAATCCTCTTAGGTCTGATCCCGTAGCATTTATGGCACCGCAACTTTCTGCTATAGATTTAGCAAAGTTTCCTCCACCTCTTTGATTCATATCTCCACAGGCTTCTTCAGAGCATTCTATTACATAATCTATGTCTTCTACATTAAGATTGTTTTTTTCTACTAGGTTTTTCAAAGAAAGTATTCCTGATGCTTTTGAGACTAGATTTTCAAACATTATGTGGCTTGTTAGATTGTCATCTACATCATGGGCTCTTTTTACACATCCAACTACTTTTCCTTGATAGTATAAAGCTTCTGAATGTTCTTCTATAAGTTTTTCTATTTTTTCTTTTTCAGTACCATCTTTAAGTAGGCCTATTTCTTTTTCAGAAATTAGAGGGTGTTCTTTTAGCTTGTTTTTAATTTCTTTTGTAAATTCTTCTTCTAATTGAACTAAATCAAATACATCAGAGATTTTCATTAGCGCAATAAACTCATCTTGGGGCATTATTTCCCCGAATTTACCGAATC
>Ga0102941_1001633_pt1 | contig 10488 bp, 9 predicted proteins | sample SalPonR2_C_D2_MG_FD_79281 | JGI IMG/M metagenome (GOLD analysis project Ga0102941, IMG submission 79281) | Salt pond soil microbial communities from South San Francisco under conditions of wetland restoration - Salt Pond MetaG R2_C_D2_MG | ecosystem: Environmental > Aquatic > Marine > Intertidal... | reverse complement strand
GTTCGCTTTCGTGAACGGTGCGGCCATGGGAGGCGGCTTGGAGTTGGCTTTGCATTGTCGCTACCGGACACTGGATTCCACGGCCGCAGGCCTGTCACTACCGGAAGTGTTCTTGGGCCTGGTTCCCGGCTGGGGCGGGGCCTGGTTGTTGCCACACCTGATCGGTCCCCAGCGCGCCCTCGATGTCATCATCAACAATTCGATGAACCAGAACAAGCAGTTGCGTCCGAAGCAAGCCTTCGAGTTGGGCGTCGTGGACGCGTTGTTCGAAGCGCAGGACTTCCTGGAGCAATCCCTTCGATGGGCCGATGACGTCATCGCCGGTCGCGTTGAGGTACCCCGGGCGGAGGTCGACCAAGACTCCTGGGATCAGGTGGTCGATGCTTACCGGGCCGGTGTCGAAGCTCGGATCCATGGCGCAACACCGGCCCCTTACCGGGCATTGGATCTCGTCCAAGCCGCGAAGACCCGGACTCGTGACGAAGGTTTCGCCGCCGAGGATGCGGCACTGACGGAACTGGTCATGGGCGATGACTTGCGCGCGTCGCTCTACTCCTTCGACCTCGTTCAAAAGCGCGCTAAGCGCCCAGTAGGGGTTCCCGACAAGGAACTCGCGCGTCCGGTGACCAAGGTGGGCATCGTCGGCGCAGGACTAATGGCCAGCCAACTCGCAATGCTCTTCGTTCGGCGCCTTCAGGTGCCGGTCGTGATGAGCGACCTGGACCAGGAGCGAGTGGATGCGGGCGTCGCCCGCGTGCACGCCGATATCGATGCACTCGCGGCCAAAGGCCGTATCAACTCCGACAAGGCAGGCCGGTTCAAAGCACTGATCCGTGGTTGTGTGGGGACGGCGGATTTCGCCGACGCGGACTTCGTACTCGAAGCGGTGTTCGAAGACCTCGATGTGAAGAAGAAGGTGTTCGCTCAACTCGAGGAGGTCATTCGCCCGGATTGTGTGCTGGCAACGAATACGTCGTCGTTGTCGGTGAGTGCCATGGCCGCAGATCTCAAGCACCCCGAGCGGGTCGTCGGTTTCCACTTCTTCAACCCCGTGGCCGTGATGCCGCTATTGGAGATCGCCCGCGCCGACAAGACCGACGATTCTTCCTTGGCAACCGCTTTCGCCGTTGCCAAGGAACTGAAGAAGTCGGCTGTGCTAGTGGCGGATGCGCCCGCCTTCGTCGTCAATCGACTGCTCATCCGCTACCTCGCGGAGATCACCAAGGCAGTCGACGAGGGCGCGGACTTCGAAGTCGCCGATCGGGCGATGGATCCGATGGGACTGCCGATGAGTCCCTTCGCGCTTTTGCAACTCGTGGGAATGGGAGTGGCTGCGCACGTATCGGAATCGATGCATCGCGCCTTCCCTGACCGCTACTACCTCTCCCCCAACCTGCAGCGCATGCTCGACGCCGGTATCGACGGGGTTTGGGTCTGGAACCAGGACGGATCGCGGAATCTGGACCCCCGGTTGGCCGGCGTGTACCAGCAAGGCGACGCCAGTGCCGACGAGAGCGAGATTCGTTCGCGGGCGCTGTCCGCGCTCGCGGATGAAGCCAGACGAATGCTCGATGAGGGAGTTGTCGCACAAGCCGAGGACATCGACCTGTGCATGATTCTCGGAGCCGGCTGGCCCTTCTGGCTCGGCGGCTTGACGCCTTACCTGGATCGAACCGGAGTGTCCGAGCAGGTTACGAATCGACGCTTCCTGGAACCGGGGGTTGCTTCACTTCCTGCGTAAGCGAGGAGGCATCACGGCCCGGACGCTGAGCCGCAACCCACTCCACGATGTCGCGGGAAATGTGCTGGGCGGTCAGTCCCGTTTCTTCCAGGACATCGGCGCGTTTGGCGTGATCCAGGAAGCGGCGCGGGATCCCGAAGGTGCGCACCGGAGTGTCGAGTGCTGCATCTTGCATGGCCAGGTTCACAGCAGCTCCGATGCCACCGGCGCGAACGCCGTCCTCCACGATCACTACATGCCCGGCGCGGCTCGCTGCTTCCACCACTGCCGGGGAAACCGGTAACACCCAGCGCGGATCCAGCACCGTCGTGGATATCCCCTGGTCTTCCAGGCGCTCTGCTACCTGCACCGCCATGTGGGCGAAGGCCCCCACGCCCACGATCACAACGTCAGGCTCATCACCACCGCTGCGCAAGACATCGACGCCCTCGCACGATGCGACAGCGGGAATGTCGGCGGTAAGTGCGCCCTTCGGGAAACGCACGACCGTCGGTGCATCCTCGACCAAAACGGCCTCGCGCAGGGCTTCGCGCAGCGTCGCTTCGTCACGCGGAGCGGCCAGTCGTAGACCGGGAACCACGCTCAGCATCGCCATGTCCCACATGCCGTTGTGGCTCGGGCCGTCATCCCCCGTAACCCCGGCGCGGTCCAGGACGAACGTGACACCAGCTCGGTGCAGCGCGCAGTCCATCAGCACCTGGTCGAAGGCACGGTTCAAGAAGGTGGCGTAGACGGCTACCACCGGATGCAGACCGCCGAAAGCCAACCCAGCCGCACTGGTCGCAGCGTGCTGCTCTGCAATTCCGACATCGAAGGTCCGATCGGGGTAGCTCGCAGCGAAGCGTTCCAAACCAGTCGGGCCGAGCATCGCCGCCGTGATGGCAACGACGTCCTTGCGCTCATGCCCGATACGCACCATCTCGTCCGCGAACACCGAGGTCCACGTGGGACCCGATTTCGTCAGCGGCTTGCCGGTATCCGGATCGATAACGCCAACACCATGGAAGCGATCGGCTTCATCGGCTTCGGCAGGTCCATATCCGCGCCCCTTACGCGTGATGGTGTGCACGATGACCGGATGGTCGAAGTCGCGTGCTAGCCGCAGCGCGAACTCCAGTTCCTGTTCGTTGTGCCCGTCGACTGGTCCGATGTATTTCAAACCGAGATCCTCGAACATGCCCTGCGGCGCTACGACATCCTTCAGCCCCTTCTTCACCCCGTGGAGGGCGTCGTAGATGGGAGGCCCGAGGACCGGAGTGCGCTTCAGCACGCTCTTGCCCCACGCCATGAAACGCTCGTATCCACGGGTTGTTCGCAAGGTGGCCAGATGGTGGGCAACGCCACCGATCGTGGGCGAATAGGACCGTTCGTTGTCATTGACCACGATGACCACGGGCCGGTCGCTGGCTGCGATGTTGTTCAGCGCCTCCCAGGCCATGCCTCCGGTGAGTGCGCCATCGCCGATCACGGCAACTACATGCTGACTGCCGAGCAAGCCCCGCTGCTGCCACGCCTTGGCAATGCCGTCCGCGTACGACAAAGCGGTTGATGCATGGGAGTTCTCCACGATGTCGTGTGGGCTCTCTGCTCGACTCGGATAGCCCGACAAGCCTCCGGCCTGGCGAAGTGAGTCGAAGTCATCAGTTCGGCCAGTGAGCATCTTGTGGACGTAGGCCTGATGCCCGGTGTCCCAGATGATGGCGTCGGTGGGTGAATCGAAGACGCGGTGCAGAGCGATAGTGAGTTCCACGACGCCGAGGTTCGGGCCCAGATGGCCACCGGTGGCGGCGACCTTCTCCACGAGGAAGGAGCGGACTTGCTGTGCCAACTCGGGCAGTTGATCCGCTGGCATCGACCGCAGGTCCCGTGGGCTGGTGATCTGGCCCAGCAGTGGGTAGTCGGAGGCGCTCATGGGTTGTCCAGTCTACGGCGGGTGTGCGTTCGCGGCGCGGCAACTACAACAGCGAGCGCAGCACGAAGGGCAAGATCCCGCCGTTCCGGTAGTAATCCGCCTCCCCCGGCGTGTCGATGCGTACCGTCGCGGTGAACTCGACCACTCGGCCGCCTGGGCCTACCGCTTCCACCGAGACCTGACGCGGAACCGAGCCGGAATTGAGTGGCTCGATACCCCGGATGGTGAACACCTCATCGCCCTCGAGGCCCAAACTCCCGGCACTGGCGCCCTCGGGGAACTGCAGGGGAAGTACGCCCATGCCGATCAGGTTGGAACGGTGGATTCGCTCGTAGGACTCGGCGATGACGGCACGCACGCCCAGCAGCGCGGTTCCCTTCGCCGCCCAGTCCCGACTAGAGCCAGAGCCGTACTCCTTGCCGGCCAAAACCACGAGCGGGGTCCCCTGCGCCGCATAGGACTCAGCGGCATCGAAGATCGGCACGATCCGCTCCTGACCTGTATCGGCGTCCTGGGTGAAGTCCACCGTGAAGCCACCCTCGACCCCTTCGAGCATCAAGTTGCGCAGCCGGATGTTGGCGAAGGTGCCACGGATCATCACTTCGTGGTTGCCGCGCCGCGAACCGTAGGAATTGAAGTCCTTTCGATCGACGCCGTGCTCAGTGAGGTACTTGCCTGCAGGGCTGTCGGCCTTGATGGATCCGGCCGGTGAGATGTGGTCGGTCGTGACGGAATCACCGAGCAGCGCCAGGACGCGGGCACCCGCGATGTCCGTCACCGGCTGCGGGGTTCGCTGCAGGCCATCGAAGTAGGGCGGCTTGCGCACGTAAGTGCTCTGCGGATCCCAGTCGAATACGTCACCTTCGGGAGTCGAGAGTGCCTGCCAGCGTTGATCGCCGGCGAAGACGTCTGCATATCGTGACGTGAACATCTCGGTATCGATCGAGGCATCGACAACCTCTTGGACCTCGCGGGCACTCGGCCAGATGTCCGCCAGGTACACCGCCTCACCGCTTGCATCGCTCCCCAACGGCTCATGGAGCAAATCAATATCCATGGTGCCCGCAATCGCGTAGGCGACCACTAGTGGCGGTGAAGCGAGGTAGTTCATCTTGACGTCTGGGTTGATGCGTCCCTCGAAGTTTCGATTGCCGGACAGGACAGCGGTCACAGCGAGATCGTGCTCGTTCACAGCCGCGCTGACTTCCGGGATAAGCGGACCGGAGTTGCCGATGCACGTCGTGCAGCCGTAGCCGACGATGTCGAACCCAAGCTTCTCCAAGTACGGAAGAAGACCGGATCGTTCGTAATAGTCGGTTACCACTCGAGATCCTGGGGCGAGGGTGGTCTTCACCCACGGCTTGCGGGTCAGCCCACGGTCAACCGCCTTCTTCGCCAACAAACCCGCCCCGATCATCACCGATGGGTTCGAGGTGTTGGTGCAGGACGTGATCGCCGCGATCGTCACGGCGCCGTGGCCGATACTCACCGGCTCACCAGCGATCTCGAAGTCGGCCTGCGCACTCGGGGTGGCGGTGTAGTCATTCAACGCGGCCTCGAAGGAAGTACGCGCTTGCGAGAGCAGGACGCGATCCTGGGGACGCTTGGGACCGGCCAAGCTCGGCTCGATGGTGGACAGGTCGAGTTCCAAGACCTCGGAGTATCGAGGCTCACGGGCTGGGTCGTGCCACAGTCCCTGCTCCTTGGCATACGTTTCGACGAGGGCGATCTGCTCCTCGCTGCGGCCGGTCAGGCGCAGGTAATCGCAGGTGGCTTCGTCGATGGGGAAAATCGCCACGGTGCTGCCGTATTCGGGGCTCATATTGCCGATGGTGGCTCGGTTGGCCAAGGGCACCGCCGAGACCCCATCGCCGTAGAACTCCACGAACTTGCCCACCACACCGTGCCGGCGCAGCATCTCGGTGATCGTCAAAACCAGGTCGGTCGCCGTTGCCCCCTGCGGTAGTTCGCCGGTGAGTTTGAAGCCGACCACCCGCGGGATCAGCATCGAGACCGGCTGGCCGAGCATGGCCGCCTCAGCCTCGATGCCACCGACTCCCCAACCCAGCACTCCGAGTCCATTGACCATGGTGGTGTGCGAGTCGGTTCCTACGACGGTGTCCGGGTCGGCCTGACCTCCCCGTGCCATGACGACCCGCGCGAGGGCCTCGATGTTCACCTGATGCACGATGCCGGTGCCCGGGGGCACGACCTTGAACTCCTCGAAGGCACCTTGACCCCAGCGCAGAAATTGATAGCGCTCGCGGTTGCGCTGGTATTCGAGTTCGACGTTTCGTTCCTCGGCATCGGCAAGCCCGAAGAAGTCCGCGATCACCGAATGGTCGATCACCAACTCCGCTGGGGCGAGTGGTTCGATCTTGGCCGGATCGCCTCCTAGGTCACGAACCGCCTCGCGCATGGTCGCCATATCGACCACGACCGGTACCCCGGTGAAGTCCTGCATGACGACTCGGGCGGGAGTGAACTGAATCTCCGTGGACGGATCCGCATCCGGATCCCAGGCACCGAGCGCCGCAATGGCTTCCGCCGTCACGTTCGCGCCGTCTTCGGTGCGAAGCAAGTTCTCCAAGAGCACCTTGTGCGTGAAGGGCAGGTCGCCCGCCCCCTCGACGGCCGCGATCCGATAGATCTCGTAGGTGCTTTGACCGGTGGCGCTGGACACTGTTAGTTCGCCGCGTGCTCCGAAGCTGTTGTGACTACCCACGCCGACCTCCCGCTCGATATCTTGACGTCAAGATATCCGATCCTCCTGCTCGAAGGCTGCCACGGTCTCGAAGTGGTGGCTCTGCGGGAACGCATCCCAGGCCCGCAACCGGGTGAGCCGGTACCCACGCTGCTCCAGGTAGGCGGTGTCTCGTCCCAGCGCAACGGGGTCACACGCGACGTACACGATGACTGGTGCTCCGGTAGCGGCGATGGCATCGACAACACCAACCCCCGCCCCGCTGCGCGGCGGATCCAGCACGATTCCCGATACCCGTCCGGCCTTGACGGCCGGCGCGCCTGTCGCACAGTGGCGACTGAGCCACTCGCGCACATCCGCCTGATGCAGGCGCACCCAGGGCATCGCGTGCAGCGCTCGCCGGGCGGCGCGAACCGCCGAGGCGATGCCCTCGATTGCCTGCACGCTCCCCTGCGCACCGACTCGAATACCTAAGGCGGCCGCTAGTGGACCTGCTCCGGCATACAGATCCCACCAATGCTGACCCGGCTCCACCTCCCCGAACTCCATGACCGCCTCGATCAGGGCCGGCAACAGTCGCCGGTCGGCCTGCCAAAACCCCTCGAGCGGGACCCGGAAATCAACGACGTGATCATCGAAGACGAGGCGGTGTTGAAGCCGCGGGGTGGTTGGGCCATCGAGTGGGTCATCACCGTCTGCCCTGACGCCCACGCGAACCGCGTCGTCGCCCTCGGCAACCACGATGACGTCTGCCTCCTTGGCCGATTCCGCACATTCGATTGCTTTCGTGAGTACGTCAGGAGCCGCGATCGTGCAGTGATCGGCTGCAATGAGCTTGGCGCTGTGGTGAGCGCGTAGCGCAGGTAGGGATCGACCATGTGCATCTCGCACGACACCAAAGCGCATCCGCGAACGCCACCGGAACTCCGGGCCAAGCGGTTGCACTCCTTGGCCCATCAACTCCTCGACCCGCTCCCGCCCGAGACGTCCATGTCGAACCAAGGCTTCATGGAGTACCTGGGATTTCATCTGCAACTGCAGCGCGCGTTCCGCGTGCTGGAAATCGCAGCCGCCGCATCCGAAAGCGTGAAACGCCGGACACGGCGCCGGGCGACGATCGGGATGCGCCCGGACTACTTCGATGGCCTCGGCAAACGCATGGTTCTTTCGCACCTCCGTCACCTCGACCACAACGCGCTCGCCGGGGAGCGCGTGCCGAACGAACGTGACGAAACCCGACGGCCGGGCCACCATGTGACCCCCGTGAGCCACCGACTCGACGTCCACCTCGATCCGGTCCCCGACGGTAGGCCTGAGGTGCTCGGCTGAATGGGAAGATTCGCTTCCGCCTGGCGCCACCCCCGAACCCTAGGCGCCCACGCGTGTAGCGTTGATACGTGCACGTGGTGATCCTCGGCTGTGGACGCGTCGGTTCTTCCTTGGCAGATGACCTCGATGCACTCGGGCATTCGGTAGCAGTCGTCGATCAGGACGCCAAGGCCTTTCGCAAGCTTCGACCGGACTTCAGCGGCATAACGGTCAAAGGCGTGGGCTTCGATCGACAGACCCTGGAAAATGCCGGCATCGAGCGAGCCCACGCATTCACAGCGGTCAGCAGTGGCGATAACACCAACATCCTGGCCGCTCGAGTGGCTCGGGAAACCTACGGCGTCGAGAACGTGATCGCCCGCATCTACGACCCACGCCGGGCTGAGGTCTATCAGCGCTTGGGGATCCCCACCGTCGCGACCGTTTCGTGGACCACCACTCAGATCATGCGGGCGCTACTGCCCCTGGGAGCCGATACCGAATACATCGATCCAACCGGAACGATGGCACTGGCCGAGGTTCACATCGCAGACGCCTGGTTCGGCAAACGTAGCCGTGACTTAGCCGAGGCGACCGGTGCACGCGTTGCATTCATCACCCGATACGGGGCGACGATCCTTCCCGATGAGCGCACTGTGGTCCAAGACGGAGATCTCATCCACCTGCTGTTTCCGCCGGATCGGCGCGATGACATCGAGTTGATCTGCGAGAAGGGACCGGTGCGCGCATGATGCGGGTCGCCATCGCTGGAGCAGGCAAGGTGGGTCGGGCCATCGCACGCGAACTCGTGGAGAACGGACACGATGTCCTGCTGATCGACAAGGACGCCGAGTTGGCCAGACCGGGTGTCGTGGGCGGTGCCCAAGTGCTCCTGGCCGACGCCTGCGAGGTCACCAGCCTCGATGAGGCCCGACTAGCCGAATGCCAGGTGGTGGTCGCCGCCACCGGGGATGACAAGGTGAACCTCGTTGTCTCGCTGCTCGCGAAGACCGAATTCGGCGTCCCCCGCGTGGTGGCGCGGGTGAACCATCCAAAGAACGAGTGGATGTTCGACGAGTCCTGGGGAGTCGATGTTGCGGTCTCCACCCCGCGCATGCTTTCCGCGCTCGTCGAGGAAGCGGTGAGCGTCGGTGATCTGGTTCGGCTGTTCACCTTCAGGCAGGGTGCAGCGGAATTGGTGGAAATGACACTGGCCGGCGATTCCCCGGTGATCGGACGCACGATCACCGAAATCCCCTGGCCCGAGAACACTGCACCGGTTGCCATCGTGCGCGGGGCGAGTGTTTCGTTGCCGACGGATGCGGGAAACCTCGAGGCTGGCGACGAGTTGCTCTTCGTAGTCTCACCAGCACAAGAGCCCGCGCTGCAGGCCCTGATGTGCAGCGAGCCAGCAGGTAACTAGTCGGTTCGCGGTTCTGCTTCCTCGTGCGCCGCGCGCCTTTCCCGATAGACCGGTGCCAACACGCGGTAGGTGAAATACGCGCCCGCCAAGAAAAGCGGCCATCCCATGATCACCCGCGCAACCCCGAGGGGTTCGACAGCACCAGCGAGGTATAGCGGCGCCTGAACGCTCAGCCGTACGAAGAACACAGCCACCCAAATCCATGATGCGGCGGCATACGTCCGGCGCAAACGTTGGTCTTTACGCCAAGCCGTGCCATCACCGGTGAGATAACCCATCGCAACACCGAGCGCCGGCCAGCCGATCAGGATCGACACCACGAAGACAGTGCCGTAGGCCACGTTCGTCAACAGACCGGGGAGGAAAAAGTCCTCGGCGTTGCCGGTCCACGCCGAGAAGGCCGCCGCGATGGCCAATCCGAGGAAACCCGTGAGAATCTGCTGCAGGGACTGGCGGCGAATGAGACGCCAAATGGCCAAAACAACGCCGGTTGCGACGGCCGCAATCAGGGCGGGTGTCAGAACGCGGCCACCAAGTGCGAAAACAGTGATGAAGACAACGGTCGGCAAGCCGGTGTCGATCATGCCCTTCCAACCGCCGATGGCGCGTTCGAGAATCAATCCCTCGGCGCGAATGTCCGCGACCGATTCCGCAGTTGGCTCCGGCGCTTCCTCCGGTGTTTGCTCTTCGCCAGAGCTGGTGTTGGGCATCAGGTCATTCCGGGAGGAGTTCGTAGCGCGGGTTATAGATCGTCGGATGGTCGGTCACACAATTCAACCGGCCATGCACGACGAGCTGGCGGCCTTCGTACACACCGGGGATCCGGCGACGGCCGAGCCACACGACGAATAGGCGCCCGGATCCGTCGTTGATGCTCACTTCCAGCGCCGGTGCACTGCCTTCCGGGCGAACCTCCACCTTCGAGATGGTTCCGGTAACCGTTACTTGCTGCCCTGGGCAACATTTGTCTATCGGGGTCAACTCTTCGCCAGGGTGTCGACGCTCGTGGTCGATACGGGATTCACGTAGCGCCCGCTCGGAACCAGATTCCGTCAGCCGGCGCAGCGTGCGCGTGAGTACCGAAGCGTCCATGCCTGCCCCTATCGGGTCTCGGTGATTTCCGGCCCACGTGCCGGCAGCGTGATGCTCGGCCGCGCTGCTCGGGCCGAGGCCTGGTCCGCAGCCTCTTGCGCGGCTGCCACTGTCGCTTCGGATTCCGGATTCTGCGGGACACGCAACGGGATCGAATTGCCCATCGGCATCGCTTCATCGCCGCGCACCACCACCATCCCCCGCACGATTGTGTCGAGAAGCTGCGCTGCTTGTTCATCCCGCGCAGCCTTACCCAAGAACACCAACCGCACGAACCAGCGAGGTCCGTCGATGCCACAAAACCGAGC
>Ga0102941_1001632_pt1 | contig 10489 bp, 10 predicted proteins | sample SalPonR2_C_D2_MG_FD_79281 | JGI IMG/M metagenome (GOLD analysis project Ga0102941, IMG submission 79281) | Salt pond soil microbial communities from South San Francisco under conditions of wetland restoration - Salt Pond MetaG R2_C_D2_MG | ecosystem: Environmental > Aquatic > Marine > Intertidal... | reverse complement strand
GGGCCGGTGACCCGATGCGCGAGGTACAGGCCCACTACTGCGGCGATCAGGATGATGCCCAGAACGACCAGCGCCAGAAGTGCCGTGATTTCGGAAATCACCGGTCGCACGACCAGGTAGTCCTCCACCTGCAGAACGATCCAGACCGGCGCGGCGCCGTCTGACTCGACGCGACGAAAGTGATAGTGCCGCCCGTCGTCGCCGAACAGCTCCCGACGACCGGGCTCGGCTTCAAGCGAGTCGCGCAGGAACTCGGGAAGCCCGGCATCGCGGAAGTAACTGGCGAAGGGGAGCTCCGGTGCCGGCAGCGCCGGGGCCTCGATACCCGCCTGGCGCAGGTGGACCGCCTCGAGGTCCAGCAGCCGATCGAAGATGTGGTCTTCGGTGGTATAGGCGAACAGCACCGCCAGAAGGCCGCCCAGGACCCCCGCGAACAACGCCAGACCGAGAAAAGCCACGGCGATTCGCCGGCGCAGGCTGGCCCGCCTCACTCGGGCACCTCGAGGCGCAGGCCGACGCCGTGCAGCGTCTTGAGCATCGGCACGGCGAATGGGCGGTCCAGCGCCTGTCGCAGAGCGTATATGTGCGTGGCCAGCGCGTCGCTGGCGGGCGGATCGTCGCCCCAGATCCGGTCGGCAAGCTCGGAGCGGGTCATGACGGCCGGGTGGGCCTCGGCAAGTGCCACCAGGATATCGAACGGCGTGTTGTGCAGATCGAGGCTGCGCCCTGCCCGCGCGGCCGTTCGCTGGCGCCGGTCGATCGTCAAATCGCCGATGGTGAGCAGATGGGCATCGTGGATCCTGTGCCGCCGGCCCAGCGCGTTGCAGCGCAGCAATAATTCCTCGAGCGCAAAAGGCTTGCTCAGGTAATCGTCGGCCCCGGCGTCAAAGCCGGCAACCTTGTCGCCCAGCGTGTCGCGCGCGGTCAGCATGAGCACCGGCAGGTGGCGCTCGGCCGTGCCGCGCAACTGCCGGCACACCTCCAGCCCGTCGAGCCGGGGCAACCGCAGATCGAGCAGCACGACATCGTAGGCGCCGGTGAGGGCCATCTCCAGCCCCCTGGACCCGTCGGCCGCGTAATCGAGCCGGTGCCCCTGGCCCTCGAGAAAGTCGATGATGGACGCGGCGAGCTCGGCCTGGTCCTCGACCAGCAGAATCCGGAGGCTCGCCGCACCTTTCATCTCAGTCCGCCAGCGCCGCGCGGCGTTCGCGCGCCGCCTCTGAATCCGGCGAGCGGATCAGCAGGCGGTCAAGCACCCGGCGCGCGGCATCGATGTCGCCCAGACGTTCGTGGGCCGACGCCATGGCCAGGTCTACGCTGTCGTGCTGAAAATAGGGATGGCTCAGCGTCATCAGCGCCAGCGCATCACGAATCGAGTCCTCGTCGGTTGCGGCCGCAAACTGGTAATACCCAAGCATCGCCAGGAACATGGATTCGTAGCCCTCGGGGTTCTCGGCCAGCCGGGACGCAGCGGACTCCAGTCCTTCATCCACGGCAAGCTTCGCGAGCTCCATCGTCATTTCGCTCCGGTAGGGAGAGCGGGCAATCGGTTCGCCGCCCATGGCCCGAATGGTCGCTTCAGCCGTCCGCGCGGTCGAAAAGGGATTCTGCCCTGTCACCAGGCGGTCGTCTTCGACGACGTGAATCTGCATGATACCGCCGGCGTCGAAGCGGGCGCCTTCGGCGACAATCATGCTCTCCAGCGACGATCCGTCGGCGCCTTTCTCGCCGAACAACGCTTCCTCGGCGCTGGTGAACGCGGTGACGTGGCGACCGGCCAGAAACGACTGGCCATCGACGCTGACGTTCACCAGCGCGGCCGGCCCATGGCAGACCGCACCGATCACGCCGCCTTGTTCATGGATGTCTGCAATCAGTGCCTGGAGATGGGTATTGGTCGGCAGGTCCAGGGCCGCGCCGCTGCCGCCGATGACGAAAACGGCGTCGAAGTCCTGCGCCGAAACTTCAGCCAGCGGGGTCGTGTTCGCCGCGGCGGCCATTGCAGTTTCGTCTTCGAGAAATCGGCTGTTGAAGGCCCACATGGGATTGTGTTCTTCCGACTGAGGCTCGCCGCCGGCCGGGCTGGCGATTTCGACCTCGTAACCGTTGTCGACGAACGCATACCAGGCCTGCGTGAGCTCGTCGAACTCGTAGCCCGACTCGGGGTCGTCGGCCGTGCCGGCACTGGACACGACAAGCAGGACGCGCTCGGCCGCGCCTGCCGTCATGCAGCAGAACAAACCGATGGCAAAAAGAGTTCGCTTGATCATGAAACATACTCCTTGGGTTGAGTATGGACCAGCTTGCCAAGGGCTTTCTCAAACAAATCTCAGATACTTTCGGCGCATCAGCTTCTGGCATCGCAATTCGACTCCGCCTGTCGACGCCTTTATTGTCAAGCACAGCATGATGCCGGCAGTCCATGCATCGTGGCTCATATCTCCTTGATGGACGAAACGCGACCTGACCTAAAGTGTTTCGGTCGCAGCATCCTCGGCAGGCATTCAATCAAATACAATCGGGCGATGGCCACCGATGCAAGCTTCGCCGAATCCGTGCCCGACCTCGCCCGCCTGGGCGACCGTCTCGCCTGCCGCAGGATGTTCGGCGAATACGGCTACCACCTCGACGGCGTGTTCATCGCCCTGGCCTGCGACAACAGCCTCTTCCTCAAGCAGACCCCGGCTATCGAAACGCTCGGGCTCGACTTCCCCATGCGCCCGCCGTACCCCGGCGCCAAACCCTATCCGGTCGTCGACGAACTGCTCGACGACCCCGAACTCCTGCACACGCTGCTTCTTGCAACCCTCGAGCACTTGCCGCCCCCCAAGGCGAGGAAGACCCGCCGGAAAGGATGAGGCCCGGCGCCACGCATCCACGCCGAGCGTGTGAACGGGACGAGGTTTTCGTTTCGTATCAAGGGCACTCGTCAAAAGTCTGTCGGCCCGCCGATACGCTCAGATCCACCTTGATGCTGATGGACGACCCGTCTTCATCGGAAACGTCGGCCTGGATCGAAGCCACAAGTTTTTCGCCCACTGCGGTCGGCATGTTCTCTATCGTGATCGACCCGCTGTTCACCTGGTCGAATCGCGTCCGGTCCGGCCCGGTGTAGTAGAAGTAAGCGTCAGCGCCCCTGTCCCGTGCGTCGTCGTCGGAACCGACGATGGGATGCGTGCCGGGTGCGAGATCTCGATTCAGTCGCATGTTGAGACCTTCCGGCGGCGACATCGCATAGAGTTCGAACATGAAGTCCGGATCCGAGCCCTCGCCCGGGCCGCAGAATATCGAACCGTTAGTGGCCAGGGTGCTTTCAACATCGCCTGAAGCGACGACACGGACTTCCGGCGCCGACGACGGAGCGGCTTCTCCGGAATCGCTGCCTCCACCGCATCCGGCAATACCAATCACGAAGATGGAAACTACGACGGCTCTCGCGGTTCGTTTGATGGACATGAATCAAAGGCCTTTAAATCAAAACTATAAAGTACAGGCCGGATAAAGGTACTGTCAAATAGAGCATTCCAAACCCGACCCGGGGAGTATGGGTGTCCGCTGTCAATCACTGACAAGCCATTCGAAGCTCCTGCCGGAGCGAGTCTCTGGAGATGCTTTCAGTTGATGCGCCGAGGGGCGTGGCAGAAGCTGTCACCTATCGCGTTCCGAAGCCGCGGTCATCCGCAGGATGTCCCTGGGAATGCCGAGAGCTTGCAAGATTTCAGGATGGGGATTTCAAGGTGGGTGTCCACTTATGTTCGATTGCTATGTATTCCCGCGCGCCCGGGGTAGCCATAGCTCGAATCGCGCCCCACCCAGGTCCGAGGGACGGGCTCGCACGCTCCCGCCGAGCGCCTGAATGAGTTGCCGCGTGACCGCCAGACCGAGGCCCGTGTTCGAGCGCGTGGAGTGAAAGCGCCGCCCGAGCTCCCAGACGCGCTGATAGTCTTCCTCGCGCGGCAGGCCTTCGCCGTCATCCTCCACGACGATCCGCACCAGGTCGTCGCGGCAAGCGACGGTCACGTCGATCCGGCCGGCGGCAAAGCGCAGGGCGTTAGAGAACAGATTCTGTACAGCGCGCCGGATCATCATGGGGTCGGCCAGCACCTCGGAAGGTTCGAGAGACAGATCGACTGCCACCGACTGACCCGTTGCCAGGTCCTCGCAGACCCGGGCGACAAGTTCCGCCACATCCACGCGCTGAAAAAGATCGTCATCGGAGTAGCGATGTCCACTGGTTTTCACGAGTTTGAACGCCTGGCGGACGTTTCGCTGCAACATTTCAACCGTTTTGGCGAGCGCTGCAGAGTCCGTGATCGAGGGATGTTCGGCGAGTGACCTCACGGCGACGGACACCACCTGCAGGGGCGTGCGCAGATCGTGCATGACCGCGGCATTGTGCTCCGCGGCACGTTGATGGGCCGCGGCAATTTCCTGGTTGATCTCGGCCAGGTCCGTTTCCGCCTTTTCGGCCAGCCAGGTGCGGCGGGCCAGCTCGATTTCCTCTGCCACCTCGTCGGCGAGCAACTGGAGCAGCTTCAGTTCGTCGGGCGTCCACTGTCGGGGTTGGTCGTCGATGACGCAGAAGCTTCCAAGGACGTTGCCGTTCGTATCGCACAGGGGAACACCCGCGTATGCAGCGACGTTGAGTTCCTCGATGGCGAGGTTGTCGCAGACCAGCGCGTTGTTGCGCGCGTCGTCCACGACCAGCGCGCTGCGTTCGGTCACCACGTATTGGCAGAAGGAGTGACTGAGCGGCGTCTGGCGCTGCTCTTTCCAGGGCGCGTCGAGGCCGTGCGCGCCCGCGAAGAACTGGCGCTCGTCATCGACCAGAGACACGAGGCTGACCGGCACCCTGAGGGCGCGGGTTGCGATGCGGGCGTACCGGCTCAGCGCCTCGCGTTCCGGCCTATCCATCAGGCCGGTTTCGGCCAGCGAATGAAGCCGGCCGCGATCGTGGAGGTGCGCTTCGGCTGAAGTTTTTTCGTTCATGTGCTGGCGTAAATTCGGGTGCGCGTCAACAAAGGGACGGTTCCGGCCACAGATTTCAAACCGTGATGATCGCACGCCCCACGCTGGATTATAAACCGCCGAAGAACCGCCCGGCCGGTCGCCGGATACTCGATTCAGCCGGAGCCGATTGCACGGGGAACGCGCTGATTGTTGGCAGCAAGCGGCCGGCAGGAGCACCGTCGTCGGACGCGCACATTATTCGAGCTGAGCCCGAAAACCATGACACTTGGGCGCGAGCCTGCAGAGCGAAACTCTTGGCGCTAGCGAATGCTGTAGCCGCCGCAAACCGGGATCGACTGCCCCGTCACGAAATCAGACGCTTGCGATGCCAGGTATACAGCCGTGCCGCCCAGCTCCTCGGGCTCCCCAAAGCGGCCGGCCGGCGTGCGTCCTATGATCTCGTCATGAAACTCACGAAATTCATCGGTGTCCAGCGGAGCCGTCATGTCGGTCGTGAACCAGCCCGGGAGAATGGCATTGACCTGGATGTTGTCGGCAGCCCAGGCGGTGGCCAGGGACTTTGTCAGCTGCACCACGCCGCCCTTGCTGGCACCGTAGCTCGCCAGTAGCGGGTAACCGAAGATCGAGTACATGGAACCGATATTGATGATCTTTCCCCCGCCGGTCTTCACGAGTTCACCGTGAACCGCTCGCGAAAACTTGAATACGCTGGTGAGGTTGGTGTCCAGGACCGACTGCCACTCATCGTCCGTCATGGCTTCAGGGCTGTTGATGGCACTGATCCCGGCGTTGTTTACGAGGATGTTCACGCCGCCGAACACTGAGCGGGTTACCTCGATCGCGCCGTTGATATCCTCGGCATCGTTCACGTCACAGCGTGCGGTGATTGCCGCTGCGCCCATGGCCTCGATTTCAGCACCCACCGCATCGTTCTTGGTATCGTCTCGTCCGGCAATGCAGACGTTCGCACCGGCACCGGCAAGCGCGAGTGCAATCCCGCGGCCGATGCCGCCGTTGCCACCCGTGACAATCGCCGACTGTCCGCTTAAATCGAACATGTTCATGACTTTGTTCCTCGTGCCTTGTTGCATGAGCGCCGCATAACGACCCCAGCGCTATACCTTTGGTCGCGTCGTTCGGGTCTTCCCACATTCGAGAAAAGCAAGTTCATTCATTATTGTCGTTGACAGACCCGCAAATCAATAGCGGCGCCTGCCGGTCATTATCAACTGGTGGGTCACCAGGGAACCTCTGAACAACTGTCCACGGGGCCGAGGAGATCAAACCCCGACGTGGAAAAGATACGGCATGACCAGAAGCCAGATCAGCGCCAGCAGCCACAAGCGTCCTTTCAGCAGGTTGTAATCACGTCGCAGCTGCTGCCAGGAATGCCCGATCACATAGCGCCCGAAACCGAATTCGACCGCGACGGTGGCGGTCACCCAGAGCACGCCGACAAGCCATGCCTGCGCCGCCGAATCCAGCGGCCAGGTTCGGCTTACGCCCCAAACCAGCACGCCGGTGAAGACAATGAAGGTTGCGGTTGAAACCTGGTGGGCGGTCAGCTCGGAAACGAGTCGGCCGTAGGTCTTCTCGCGCAGCACGCCGTTGACGATGCCCACGATCGCCAGCAGAAACCAGCCCAGCAGATACGCGATCACGGCGGCGCGCCCCGGTTGAGAATGACTTCATCGACCGGCCGGCGCAGCGACCGCGGCATGTCCGGCCCCCGGCCGATGCGCACGACCAGGTCGGGCCGCCGGTCACCCAGTTCGAGATGACGCGCGAACGCCGGGCGAAGTTCGGCCACCTCGACCGGCTGGTTGATGAAAGCCGTCTTCAGGCCCAGCGCGGTGGCCTCGAGCCCCAGTCGCTGGTAGCAGCGACCCGCCTCGACCCAGTGCGGCTTGTCGTTCGATTCCGAGTGAATCACGGCGATGGCCGAGGAACTCATGATGTGCCGGCGGTCCCTGGCGTTCTGCTTGCGCGCGGAAAATCCGAAGCGCATGGCCAGCCGGCCCAGCCAGCGCGGAACCGAGGGGTTGCCCATGACGGGGCCGTACAGGCCGTCACCGGCCCTCAGCGCTTCGGGGCCGCTGAAGCGAATCCAGGACTGGAGTTCGCGCAACCATTCCGAGTCTTCAAACTGAACGCTGTTGCCGCGGGCAACGAAGTCGGCGATCTCCGCCATCCGGTCCCGATCGGTGATCAGCCGTACCGAGACGCCATCACCGTGCCCGGCCGCTTCAAGCGCTCGGAGCTCGCTGTCGGCCAGCGGCGAGCCGTCGTACTCGCTTCGGCTGCACTGGCGCGCCGGAATCGCATCGAGCAACGCCGAACGCTGCGGCGTACCCTGCTCGAACTCGATGCGCACGCCCGATATGTCCTGGTCGTAGGCGCAAAGGCCTTTGAGCCCGGCGGCCCGGGCGGCGATCAGCAGGTTTTCCGCGGCACATCCCAGGCTGGCGTACAGGTGGTGATCATCCGGGTCCACAGCCGGACAACGCCGCGAGAAGTCGGGCAGGATTTCGATGGCATCGTCGTGAATTCCGAACAGCCACGGCTGGGTGTTATGGCTGGACGCGGCCAGGGTGGCGTAGGAGACAAGCGCACGATAGTCCCGCCCGATCTCGTCGACCGGTCCGGGACGCCGGATGTCTTCGGCTCTTTCAGCGTAGGGCATGCGTACACCTCCGCGGTGAGCACCACCGGATTCGAAGTATGCGACGAATCCCGGCGGATGCATTGACCTGCATCAACCCTCATCCCTGGTCTAGACGACTCTGTGGATCGGACCGGACAGGCACCGACTGGACAGAGAGCGCAGGCAGACGATGAGTTCTGCAACCCTCGGTTCATGCCTGCAGTCAGCGAGTGCAAGGCTCGGCCGCCGGCTACAATCGGCGAAACTGAACATCACCGGCTTTCAGGAGACCGCATCAATGGACAAGAAAATTCGCATCGAACACCATTCCCTATGGGGCGGCGCATGGTTCGCGGCGTGGTTGTTCACCCTGGGCTATCTCGACCTCGGATTCCTCAAGGGCGTACTGGCGATCGTGCTTTGGCCGTATTTTCTCGGCGATTCCCTGACCGAGTGACACGACTCGTGTCTTCGATCTGCATGGCGGTCATGCAGGTGATACCGTTGGCAACATCCCATCGGTCGCCCAGGGAACCTCGGGCACAAGACATGACGCACGAACATCCCTTTTTCCTGAAATCGCACACGGAACAGAAGCGTTTTCAGGCGAGGCTCGTATTGCTTTCACTGTTGTTCATCGGCGCCGTCGGCGCCCTGCTTTACCTGGCAGGTCTGCTGCCGCTGATCTTCCTCGTGTTCGCCCTCGTGTTGAGCATCATCGCCCCGTTCCTGGACGTTCCGGCCATGGTCAGGTCCGGCAAGCTGCGCTACTACTCCCCGTTCCTGCTCGGCGAGGCCGAGCGGAATTCGACCCTGGTCTTGCACGCCGGCACGCTGTTCGATTCCTGGTTTCTGTTTAGAAAGGACATGTCGGCAAGCGAGCGAAAACGGCTGGCGATGGGCGGGATGATCGAGGGCATGATCAACCTGATCGAGGAGCACAAACGAGCGGACCGGCGCGACCTGAAGGTTCGCACGACGAGCTATATCCTGAACGAAAGAAGCGCCGCTAAGCTGGGCCTGGAAAAACGGCCCACGGACGCGTTCCAGACGCTGATCCTCTACTACAACTACTTCAATCTCGCCGCGAGCTATTCCCTGCTCAACCGCCGACTGGTTTTCCCGTCGATCAAGTCGGTACAGACCTTCGAAGGCAGCATGGCGGCGCTGACCGAGCGCAGGCCGTTTCTCGAGAAACTCAAGACCAGCCGCCTTTCAAAGCCGACCGCTGCGCCTTCCTGAAGACGCCATCGGGGACATTCCCACCCATTCCGTATCCATGCAAGAATCAAGACCTGACCCCAAGAATGCTGTTCGGCGGTCGGTTCGTGGTTCCTGCTTTGTCCGAGCGCAGAGCCGCCGGATGCCAACGCCCCGTGACCCCAGTATTTTGGCAAGAATTATCGCTCGTTCCAGTCAACCGGGCACGCCTGCCTCATTTTCCGCCCATCCAGATCAGGCTGCACGGCGTTCCGAGCTGGCGGTAGGCGCAGGAAGCAAGACCCCATGCCACTTTTGTCGTTTCCAGACCAGCATCTGTGTTAAGGAACAGTTGGATAGACTGACACCAACGTTCAGATCTGCTTTTGGATTTCCGGGGACGATGCGTGGCGTGCTCTCGCGCTCAGCGGAGCACCTACGTCGACTAAACTGACGTGAACCATTCCTCTAGTTCCAAACAGTCTTTGGCACTGGAACACTCTATAGCACGCGCTGACCTACGTTAAACGGAGGTCGGGCAATTCCGGATTACATCAAAATCCGGCTTGCTTTCGCAGGCAACGAATACCTTCACGATGAAGTTGCCGTCACGGCATATCGTGCGCTTGACAAATTTATCGCAAGCCTGATACGGTAACTTTGGGCTTGGGTGCAATCATATGGCGTGCTCATACGTTCGTTGAAACACGATACAGGTGCGACGCGAGTGACAGTAGCCGTAGCTACGTCCGAGCGGCGTAACGCGCGAGATGCGGCTTCTCCGGCGAAACCCTGACCGGACAGGCCTTTGCGGGGCCTCCGGCATGCTTGATCTCGCTCATTTCGAACAACCAAACCACGCTCTCCCAAGCCAGGCCGGAGCCTCCCGCAAAGGCGCCGTCGCGCCCGCGCAGAGTTATTCAGAGGTTCCTTAAGACTATTCAGGCATAGGAGAAGTTTTATGTTTAATCTCAAGCTCGGAAATAGACGCCATCATTATATTGCGCGTTTTGGATTGACGTCTCTGTCAATCTTCTGGCTGGCAATAGCCCATGCATCGGCTTCTGCAGCAGAGCCTGTCGATTGCACTTACCCTTCGTATTCGCGAATTTCTGACGAGACCGTCCTCCATGGCAACGCCCTCGTACGCGTTACGCCGCACGGGGAACTACTTGTAGCCTTGGACGAGGACGGCTTCGCGGATATCAAGAGCGGTACTGGTGTTACCGACAAGATTATTAGACTGGCCTTGAGCAAACCTTCAGCTGCCGAACAGGTTGTCGACTTCTGGGGCCAAGAGCGGCCGCGAGAGGTGCGTCTCACCAAACGATCGGCAGTCGGATACTCCGAAGTCGAGCTCTATTTGCTGGAAGGGCCTGCTATAAGGTGGGCATTCACTCTCGACGCATATGGATGTTCCGAGAAAGTTTCTGAAGGGTCAAGGGCTCTTCCAGAAAATCAATTTGAGCTCAAAGCTTTGTCGATTGTCAGAGTGAGCGGAAAGCGGCTAAGCCTCAAGAACGGTCTTAGGGAGTTCGACGATAGTCCGCTTGTTCCGGGACCTTCGTCATCAGATGGCTCAAGGGCATTTTGCGGGCATGGAGGCGAGAATTCCTTGAGCTGCAGCATCGATCTGCCTTTCGGGTTTGGCTGCAGCGCAGAATGTCTTCCCGG